>Ga0066836_10001897_pt1 | contig 11113 bp, 12 predicted proteins | sample ETNtaG_18_FD_71568 | JGI IMG/M metagenome (GOLD analysis project Ga0066836, IMG submission 71568) | Marine microbial and viral communities from oxygen minimum zone, Eastern Pacific Ocean - ETNP201302SV91 | ecosystem: Environmental > Aquatic > Marine > Oceanic | place: Pacific Ocean: Eastern...
AGTCAGGAATTTGCAAATCTTGCAATGCTTGGTGCTTATTCTGGAAAACTTCCAGAACCTGAAAACAAGAAAGAGAATCTGTATTCAGGTAAACAATTATTCTCATTATTCTTACCTGAGGACTTTAATTATATTATGACATCAAAATGGTCAAAAGGAACATCTGGTAAACAGAAAGATGTTGTTATAAAAAATGGCCAACTGATTAGTGGCGTCATTGATAAATCCTCAATTGGTGCAGAAGAACCAGAAAGTGTCTTACACAGGATTGCAAAAGATTATGGTAACGCACAAGCAAAGATATTTCTTAACTCTGAATTAATTATGATAAAACAATTCATCACACATTATGGTTTTAGTTATGGCTATGGTGACTTGGAATTATCAGACAAAGATAGAGGAATAATTCATGACGATATTCAAAAAACATATGATGAAGTGTATGATCTAATTGACCAAGAAAAGAAGGGAATTCTAAAGGGTACTAGAGGTATGACAACCAAAGAAACACTTGAAGCAAATATTGTCTTTAATTTGGGTAAAGCAAGAGATAGAGCAGCAACTACTGCAAATAGTTCTCTAGAAGATAATAATGCAGGAAAAATAATGGCAACAACAGGTGCTAGAGGTTCATCACTAAACGTCGGCCAAATGGCAGGAGCATTAGGTCAACAAGCAAGGCGTGGAAATCGCCTTAACAAGGGTTACAATAATCGTGTTTTGGCTCACTTTGCCCCACATGATAATGATCCCGATGCACATGGATTTGTGAAATCAAATTACCGTGATGGTCTTTCTACCTTGGAATTTTTCTTCCATGCAATGGGAGGAAGAGAAGGATTGGTAGATACAGCTGTGCGAACACAACAGAGTGGATATATGCAAAGAAGATTGATTAACGCACTTGAACATATCAGATTAGAATATGATGGAACTGTAAGAGATCCACATGGACACATAATCCAATTCCTATATGGTGAAGATGGAATAGACGTCGCAAAAAGTGATCATGGTGAAGCATTTAACATAAACAGATTGGTTGATGCTCAACACATTATAGATTCTGGCAAGGCTGCAACAAAAGATGAAATAATTCCTATTACTAAAAAATATACCAAGACGTTCAATACAAGACTTGAAAATCTTGTTTCTGACGCACTAGAAAAATCGAAACTTAGTAAAGATGGTGTTGAAAAAGTGGCAAAAAAGGGTCTTGAATTATACAACAAGGCTAAAGCAGAACCAGGTCAGGCAGTTGGAATTGTCACTGCCCAATCAATAGGTGAACCTGGAACACAAATGACACTCAGAACATTCCACTTTGCAGGAATTGCTGAACGTAATGTTACTTTAGGACTTCCAAGATTGATCGAGCTTGTAGATGCACGAAAAAAACCCGTCACACCAACCATGGATATTTATCTAAAGGATGATATCAAAACTGATCAAGCAAAAGCAGTAGGAGTGGCAAAAAATATCTTACAAACTACGGTAAATGACATTATTGTGGACACTGACACTGATTATGCTACAAAAATTTCTCTTAACTTAAACCAAAGAAAACTAAACGATAGGAGTTGTACAACAGAGGATGTAATATCAGCATTAGAATCAAACAAAAAATTCAAAATTGAGCCTTTAGGTGATACATTGGTTCTAAATTTAGTAGATGAGGAATCTGATGTACCTACAGTTATTGCTGTAAGAAATAAAGTTCTGAAAACAACTGTAAAAGGAGTTCCAGATGTTCGGCGTGTAACAATTGTTAAGAAAGATAATGAATGGGTAATTCAGACAACTGGCTCAAATCTATCCAAAGTTTTAGAAGTTGATGGTATAGACAAAAATAATGTTAGAACAAATAATGTTGCTGAAATTGCAGAAACTCTTGGAATTGAGGCTGCACGAAATGCTTTGATTAATGAATTAAGTTCAACTCTTGAGGATCAGGGATTAGAAGTTGATCAAAGATACTTGATGTTAGTATCTGATTTAATGTGTCATCGTGGTTACATGCAACAAATTGGTCGTCATGGAATTGCAGGCACAAAAGATAGTGTTCTTGCACGTGCTGCATTTGAAATTACTGTCCCAACTATTGCTAGTGCTGCTAGAACAGGAGAAACTGAACAACTTAAAGGAATTACTGAAAACGTTATAGTTGGAAGCCAAATTCCAATTGGAAGTGGAACAGTGGATCTCTATATGCAAGTTGCAAAGAAAAAAGGCTAAGTCTAATTGACAAAGAAAAAACATGACGAAATAAAAAAATCTGAGAATCCAAAGAGTTTTTCATCATTTTTAAAAAAAAGAGCACCGATTTATCTAGGCATAATAGGACTATTCATGATCTTTGCGTATCCTGCACTTACTGAAAAAAATCTTGAATCACTTTTGGCAGATGATTCGTTTGAGGGTAACGAAAGAATTGCTGTAGAGATGGTAAAATTTTACAAAGGAACAAATGATAAAGGAATGACGATCTTACAAGTTATTGAAGAAAAGATTAATGACAAATATTCTGAACAAAAAATCTTTAATGATGAAGATACGTGGGCAGAATTTTCTGCAGAAGCAACAAATACACAAAATTATGAGGTAGTTTTTGTATTTAGTGTTGAAAATAACCAATCAATGAGATATGAATGGAGTGTAAATCTTGAAAGTGGAGAAATATCTTCCACTGATGGCCCATCTAGAATCATACTACAAACTGTTGATCACTATGACTAGTTCTTTAGGTATTAATTATCAAAAAATTCTGTATTAGTATGAAAACCAAACTAGGTGTAGAATTTGAGATTGATTTTGCTCATACACTACGTGGTCATCCCAAATGTGGAAAACCACACGGACATACATCTAGAATAATTGTTGAAGTTGAGGGTGATGTAAAGCAGGGTGATTCCTATCAAGATAATATGGTTATTGAATTTGATCAAATGAAAAAAACATGTTGGGAAACCATATCAGAATTAGATCACAGAGACTTGAACGAACTTTTTGATTTCCCAACCTCAGAAAATATTGCTGCATGGATCTTTGAAAAACTAAAAGATAAGGTTCCAGTTTCTTCAATAAAATTTTTTGAAGGAACTAACAAGTATTGTGAAATAACAAAAGATTAGTCATTAACACTATAGTCAATTCATACGATCATTTTTTATACTAATCACAAAGCGTTCATACATGAATCAATTAGTCTCTAAACTTGGAGTCATGATGCTTATTGGTGTTCTAATAACATCAGTTGGCACCACACAGGTATTTGCAGATTGGGATAAGACAGTTTATCCTGCAATTCAAGGAACAATATCAACTGCAGATGGCGAAGATTATACTACGAAAAATAAAATTTCATTAGTTGATGCTATGGCTATTGCAGAAAATATACTACCAAATAGCAAGGCGTTATATGGAAAATTGACCACCGTCAATGGTTATTTGGTTTACAAAGTTTTCATGAGTGATGATGATCGTGAATATAACAAAATTCTAATTGATGCTGGAAATGGTGACGAACTTTATGTTTCTGACGTAATAACAAAGAATTCATACAAAAAGAAATTCCATAAAGATAAAGCACACAACAAAAAGATGAAGGACTACTTTAAGGGAATGACCCCTGAACAAATTACTGAAAAGAAAAAACAATTTAAAGAAATGGGTGATGCATGGAAATCAATATCACTACAAGATAGAGCATTCATGATTCTTCATTTCATGCAAATGAAGATGCAGTGGGATACAATGTCAGATGATGAAAAAACAGTCAAGAAAACAGAAATAAAGAAACAATGGGAAGAATACCTACCTATGTCTCCGGAAGAAAAAAAGCAAAAACTCATTGACTATATTCAGTCGCTAAGAAATTAATTTCCCTAGAAACCTTCTTTAATTCACCTGCTAAACATGATATATTGAAGATATCGAATTCCTTGACTAAAGCACTAAATGCGCAAATTGCCATGGAAGCCAATGCGGTAAGCAGTTATCTTTCTGCAGCTTCTTGGTGCGAGATTACTGGGTATGATGGTGCTGCTAGTTTCTTTTATGCACAAGCAGACGAAGAACATCAACATATGCTAAAATTTGTTCATTTCCTTAATGGTCAAGGTGTGAGAGCAGTAATACCTGCTACAAAGCAACCATCCAAGACATTCAAGTCAATAGAATCAATTTGTAAAACTGCACTAAAAAATGAACAAGGTGTTACAAAATCAATTAACAAGATGGTTGACATCGCACAAAAAGACAAAGATCATAATACATTCACTTTTCTACAATTCTTCGTTAATGAACAAATTGAAGAGGAACAACAATTTGAAACTATTTTACAGAAATTCAATCTATTGGGAAGAGACAAACTAGCTATCTATGAGATTGATAAAATACTTGCTGCAATGACAGTATCACCAACTCCTGCAAACTAATTATTCTTCCAGTTTAGTTGTTTTTGATCATATTCTGCTCTGGAGTATGATGGTTTTGCTGGAACACCAATTACGACAGTATCTGGAGGAACATCTTTTGTTACAACAGCACCCATAGCAACTACACTATTTCTTCCTATTGTAACACCAGCCTTGATAACTGCACTACTTCCAATTATTACATTATCTTCTATTGTTACACCAGTTAATTTTTCACTTGGAGGAAATGGATCATTTGTTAATGATGCTGATGGACCAATGAAGACATTTTTTCCTATTCGTGACATTGGTGGGATGTAAACCAATCCTTCAATCATTGTGTTCTCACCAATTTTGACATTATAATCAACATGTGCTAATGAGCCTATCTTGACATTATCACCTATCTCAGTATTATCTCCAACGTATGCAAAATGCCAAATTTTTACATTACTCCCAATTTTTACTGTTTCAGAAATAAAATTATTTACCAATTTCTCTCACAAGTGCCATGGATTACCATTCTTTACAATTTTCTCTGGTAATGATTTAGTATGTTTCTGGAGGAATTCAATATCTTGCTTTTTATCTCGTAATTCATCGGGCAGCATGATTGGTATTTCTTCAGTAATCGGAAAGTATCTAGAGCATTCCGTACAAAATAATACTCCCTCATAGACTAATTCACCTTTTACGTTGATATCAAATTCTTCTAATGGATGATGCTTACAAATTGGACATGCTAGGATGTCAAGCATTTTTTTGTTCATTTTATATCCAGATAGATTGGTACTCCTTTTTGGCTAGATAAAAGAGCTGCCTCTGCTATGCGTGTTACATTTACAGCCTGTTCAGGTTTTACAATCAATTCTTTTTTTCCATCAATAGAATCTAAAAAGTTTCTAATTTCTAACGACAATGGTTCTGCCTTAGGTTCTCTAGGACTATGTGAACCATTTTCAGTTTCAACACGGATTTCTTGTGTAATGAAATCTGAAAAAATTCTTGCATCAGTACATACCGCATTAAAATTTCTAACACGAGTAGGTGTAATCCAATTTGATGAGATCGTTGCAATTTTGTCATCCTTAAAGCCTAACATTATAGTAGCAAAATTTTCATGTTCATGGTTAATACTTCCAGATTTTGCAAATACCAATTCGGGAGTTTCGTCAAAAAGCCACATGGCTGTATCTATATCGTGTACTGAAGTATCATAAATAATTCCTACGTCTTTGATATGGGATGGCATTCGATGTTCACGATAAAATTCCAGTCGGATCAATTCTCCATATTCTTTAGATTTCAGAAATTCTTTCACACGTGTAACTGCTGGATTGAATCTTTCTATGTAACCAGATGTTAAAACAACCTTGTTTTTCTTTGCTTTTTCAACAAGTTTATCTCCATCCTCAGACAGGTAAGTCATTGGTTTTTCAACAAAGACGTGTTTCTTATTTTCGATGAGTTGTGTTGCAATCTCTGAATGCGTTGATGTCGGTGTACAGATAAATGCACCATCAAAATCTTCGTTAGTCATTATTTGATCGAGTGAATCATAATAGTTCACATTATATTTTTCACCAAATTCTTTTGCCCTTTCTTTATTCATATCACATATAGATGATAGAACACCAAATTCTGAGAGTATCCTAGCATGATTCTTACCCCACCCACCAGTTCCAATTTGTATAATCTTCAATCTAATACACCGCAGTCAACCACTTGGTAAATTTTTTGTTTTTATTCATTACTATATCAGTATACGTTTGCATAATCATCTTTGTTGTCATACCAGGTTTACCATTTCCAATCTTCTTACGCTCAATCTTGATTATAGGAGTAATCTCAGCTGCAGTACCAGATAAGAAAAGCTCATCAGCTGTTATGAGTTCCTCTTTTGTAATTTTCTTTATTCTAGTTTTTAATTTAATCTCTTTTGAAAATGCAATTATTGAATTTCGTGTTATTCCATCTAACGCTGACGAGCTTAGCGGTGGTGTAATTAAAACATCATCTTTTACAAGAAAGATGTTTTCCCCTGGAGCTTCACTCACGTTACCAAGTCTATCTAAAAGTATGGCTTCATCAAAACCTCTACTTTTTGCATCCTGAGTAGCTAAAATTGAATTTAGATAGTTGCCTCCCATTTTTGCTTGTGTAGGTGTTGATATGTCAGAAAATTTTCTCCATTTTGATATACATGTAGTTATACCGTTTTTATCAAACAAATCACCAAACGGAAACGAAAACATAGCCACATGTGTTGGAGCCTTTTTTGTGACATGAAGATTAATTCCATATTGTCCAACAAAGTAAAATGGTCTGATATAACATGAATTTTTTATTTTATTTTTTTTACATATGTCAATCACTGCATTTTTTATCTCTGCATTTGAAAATCTTAATGAGATATTATAGAATGAACCAGAATTTCTGAAACGTTTTACGTGGTCATTTAATCTGAAGATAAATAAATTATTAGAATTCCAATAAGCCCGAATTCCTTCAAAGACAGATGTTCCATAATGCATCGCATGAGTTGTTACCGGTACTACTGCTTTGTCTTTTGGAATTAATTTTCCATCAAACCAAATGAATTTTGATATTGATTTCACAAGAACTTTGAAAGATGTGTATAATTAATCTATTTTGAATTATATCCTTCCTTTGGAAATTTCATTCCTGCTACTCTCATCGTGTGGTCTTCCGACGATGCAAGATTAGTTATAACATCCCAGTTATTCTTAATAATTTCTGAAACTGGTTCTGGAACATCTTTTTCCCAGTTTGATTCCTTTCCTGACGCAGCGGCATACATATCATTTTTGACTGAAGATGCTGATAATGTTCGTCTAGTTCCAATCTTTGGTTTTAATCTGTAAAGTCTTAGCATAAGTCCTTCTGCCTTATCTCCCGTGTATGTATAGTAGTCGTCTGGAATGCCATCAAGAATTTCTTTTCTTAAACCCCATGATTTTGGAGAAATTAATGGCGGAAAATATTTTTTGAACGGTGAATGAAATGTGTAATTTGAAGAAATCTTCACAGAATTTCCAAAAACTGACTCGATCATTTTTTTTCTAATTTCAAAACTGAATGGGAAACTTTTACTATTGATCTCTCTTTCTTGAACTAGAAAGCGTACAGGCATGACAACGACCTCATCGTTTCTTGCTAACTCCTTAATGATATCTACGTGGGCATTTGTCAGTGGGTTGAGATGTGCTAAATATATCGCAGTTACCATATCTTTTTACAAATTGCGATATATTTCAATGATTGAGTTGTTCTAACCATAGATCTCATCATCTTTAGAATCATTGGTGCTAATCTTAAAATTCAAGGAATTTTGATGTAGTTTGATGCCTGAGGAAGAAAAAGAGGAGAAAATTACAGATCCAACGTCAGTGTCTGAAGCAGAAGCAGAGGCAGCTAAAGCAAAAGCTGAATTAGATGAGGCAAAAGAAAAGGCAGCAGATCCAAAAAGTGATGCAAAGCCTGTAACAATCTCCGACGCTATTGATTCTTCAGAAGAATCACTTACAGCTGGAGAAGCAATTGCTGTTGCAGAGGCAGCATATGCACAATCACAAGCCAAATTAGATCAAGTAAGAAAAGCATCAGAAGCAGCATGGGCTGCAGAATATGAAAAGGCGAAAGCATCAGTTGTAGAAACCGAATCTGGTGAAACTTTTACTGACAAACGTAAGAGAGAACGTATTTTTCGAAGGGAAATGGGAGAACCTGAATTTTTCTATAATCAACAATTAGTATCACCACCAAAGCCAGTTCTTACTCAAAGTGAAGAAGAGGAAATTTCAAGGCAAGTACTAATTCCAACTGATCAAACCCCAAAATATGAACCACAAAATACACTTAGTCCTGAATATGGTGGAACATCTAACTATGAGACTGGAATTCGTAGTTTGGTAGATGAAAAAAGGGAAAATCTTGAACAATTAGTAAATGATCCTGAATCACATCTTGATGATGTTAAAAGAGCAGAACAAGATCTAAAATACTTAGATTCTCTCTATGAAAATTTTGATCAAGGTATGAATGTATTTCGTACGGCAAAAGGTGGAAGGAAAAAATAGTGAGACAGATGGTGTAATAAATGGTCAAAGATAATTTTGTTCTGATAAATGCACGAATAACTTTCAAGAACGTTCCACTACACAAGTTAGCTAATTTTGCATTCAAAGATGTTAATATTGCACGTGAGTCATTCATGAAAATCAAGGATGTTTCAGAATGTGTTATTATTCAAACTGCTAGTAGAGTTGAGGCATACATTGTAATGAATAGACCAAAAGGAGACATTCCTGATGGACGTAGACTTGATGGAAGAAATCTTGTCATAAATAAAATACAAGAGACTTGGATTGCAAATTCAGAATTAGAGCAGTGGGATATTGAACATTTTGATCAAACATTCGAAGTCTATATCAACACTGATGTTTACCAACATCTACTTAGATTAGCATCTGGTTTAGATTCAATCGTTGTAGGCAAAGAAGAAATTCTTAATGAGATAAAAGAGTCTAGTCAAGCTGCTAAAACAACCAAGCATTCTAGTGTAATATTAAATAAATTATTTGATAGTGCAATTAGAATTGCAACTAATATTAGAAATTCTTCCAAGATAGGTGAAAATGTACTTTCGATGGGAGATATAGCAGTTAAGATGGCAGAAGAAAATGCTGGTATTGATGGTAAGAAAAAAGTACTACTTGTTGGTACAGGTGAAATTGCTGGTATGGTTGCAAAGGTCATGAATAAAAAAGAATATGCATTCGATGTTACTAGTCAATTAATTGACCGTGCAACAAATTTTTCTAAAATTTTGGGTGGAAATCCTGTAGAATTCTTAGAGGTTCTAGAGGGATTTAAGAAATATTCTATCATTATTGTTGCTGTTACAGCTGATTACTTCATAATCACATATGATAAAATTAAACGAGTTATGAAAGATTACAAAAAAGGTATGTTAATTTTAGATATATCAGATCCAAGAGCAGTAGAAGAGACAGTCACAAAGATTCCTGGAATAAAACTACTTTTTAGAGATCAGATCACTGAATTGGATGACGAGAAACTCATGGAATCACTAAAGAAAAAAGTCTCATCTGTAGAGGAACTTATTGAAAATGAAGTACCAATATTGGATGCAGCGATGAAGAACCTTGAACCAGAACCAGTAGTAAAAGATATTGCCGCCAGTGTGAATACCATACGAGAAAGAGAACTACAAAAAGCATTAACACAGTTAGGCCTTAAAGACAAGAAACGAATAAAAATCATCGAAGATTTGACTAAATCTGTTGCTGACAGTATAATTTCAGTTCCTACGCAAGCACCAGAGTCAGAATCCAAATAGTTATCATTGTCTCAATAATTAAATTTTCCAATAAAATTTTCAAAATATTTTGACTAAAACTAAATATAATCCACTACGACTTCAAAATAACATGGCAAAACTCGTTTGTGCAGATTATGGCTATGATTGTAATTTTGAAATAGAGGGTGCATCTGATGATGTGGCAGAAAAATTCCGTGTACATTCAGAAGAAGAACATGGTATTGAATACTCCAAAGAAACATTAACAAAATTCATGTTAGATAATAATTATTAGAAGAAATTATTTTTGTTTTTATCCATATGATTCAAACTTGACAGAAAAGTTTCCATCCTCATCTTTCTCTTTTTCTATCCTAAATCCAGCTGGTTTCAAGAAGTCCATACAACCATCAACAGTTCCTTGCCAACCACATACATAAAAAATCGTATTCTCCGGAGTGATCTTCTCACCAACAAGTTCTTCAAGAGGTGACATACCATCACTCTTTGGTCTCAAAAATGTCTCCACCCTACCAGTTTGACCCTTCCAAGATCTATTGAACCATTCTTGTGGCCTGCTAACTGCTGCCCTATATCTAAAATTCCATTTGTCTCTTCCACGTTCCTCACTTTCTGTCTCCAAAGCAGTTAATTCATTTTTGTAACTTAATTCATCAACGTAACTAGAACCATGTAATACAACAAGTTCTCTTGTATCCCCTACATCATGCATATGTCTAGCAAAAGCCATGAATGGAGCAAGACCTGTTCCACCACCTACGCATACTATTCTTCTTTTATCTGGTTGATCATTAGGCAGTGTATCGCTTATTAACAGTGCATTTCCGGTTGGTGGAATATAGGATACTTCATCACCAACACATGCATTAAACAATGCAGTTGTGACACGTCCAGGCAATGGTTTACGAACCCATCTAATTACAAATTCATAATATTTTTTATTTTCAGGATGCGATGCAAGTGAGTATGCTCTTCTTACTATTTTATTATTCTCTGTAGGAATAGGCATCCCAAGTGTTAGGAATTGACCCGTCTTGTATTCCGGTATAACTCCATCTTCAGGTACAACTCTAAAGAGGCAAAGATCTTCTTTTAGTAATTCAATGTATGTTATAATTCCTTTTTTATCTACTGCCATACTCGTTTCATCTGAATTAACGGGTTAATAAGTTTCATTGAAATAAGTCTCACCTAACAGTAATAATATAAATTCAGTTTAAATGTTGGTACACTTTACAAAATCTGTTTCATTCTTAATGTTTGAAATGGGCCGGTCGTTCAGCCTGGTAGGATGCGCCCATGGCATGGGTGAGGTCAAGGGTTCAAATCCCTTCCG
>Ga0066836_10001902_pt1 | contig 11098 bp, 10 predicted proteins | sample ETNtaG_18_FD_71568 | JGI IMG/M metagenome (GOLD analysis project Ga0066836, IMG submission 71568) | Marine microbial and viral communities from oxygen minimum zone, Eastern Pacific Ocean - ETNP201302SV91 | ecosystem: Environmental > Aquatic > Marine > Oceanic | place: Pacific Ocean: Eastern...
GCTGGAGCTGTATGTCCTAGTTGTGGCGAGCTGGACCGTATTGTCATTAAAGAAAAAGATGATATTTCAGCAAGACATTGCGTAAGCTGCGGGTTTTCTGAGAAAAAGTCAGAAAAGGTTCAGTCGCCGTCACCGAACCTGAAGGGGAGGCTCGAACGGCCTGCGCCTGTTCACGTTAGTCCTTTAAAACTAGACATAATTAATCTTGATGAAAAATAGTTGATAAAGTGAACCTATTTCAATAATTGTTTTGAGGCTAAAACTAGGAGCGGGTATAATTCTAGCCTCTAACTTCTTTATTTTGCAGTTGACTAAACTCCTTGGAAAGCCGGGGGGTTTTAAATTGATTAATTATTTGATGTAGATAGAGGGTTAATAAGAATTTAATGGTCTTCCCGCATAGGTTGCACAGGTTTACTTCTAGTAGATTAGCGTGTCGATCGGAACTGGCCAGTGGGTTTCGGGGTAGAAGGAGCTAGTTTCCGCGTTGGAAATTTTTGTTATAAAAGAGATCATTTTTTGGTTTTGCATTGTGGTAGGCATGGGGGCTTTTTTGTTTATGCCGATGTCCGTGATTCACCATTATGTCCGAGTGCAAAAACCTAGTGAGGGCTTTTCGTTGGGCTTAGTGAAAGAGCTTTTTTGGCTGGTTATTCCTTGTTTGATGATTCTGCTTATGGTGTTGCCTGCTGGGGAAGAAATGGTGAGTAAGCATTTACAGGGGAGCGTGTTTTTTTTCAATGAATCCTTTGAGGAGCTAGCAGCCTTTTTTGGTGAAGCCGATAGTATTATCGTTGGTTTTAATGAAGGCTTAGCGGAGTATCTTTACCGATGAGCGAACTGGCCGAACAAAAATTATTGGTAAGCGATTACCTAGAGCTTTGTAAGCCTAAAGTGGTATTACTTATGCTGCTGTGCGTAATTGTCGGAGTCTGTCTGGCCAGCCCATCCGCTGTATCAATGAGCATATTGTTTTTTTGTACACTGGGAGTAGGCCTTGTAGCCAGTTCAGCTGCCGTTGTTAACCATTTAGCGGATTCTCACATTGATGCCAATATGGCACGGACGCAAGATAGGCCTGCCGCTACTGGCCGGGTTAGCCAGGTGGAAGGGTTAATTTTTTCAGCTGTGCTTGGAATCTCAGGCATGTTGATTTTGTGGTTCTTCGTCAATCCGTTAACTGCTTGGCTTAACCTATGCTCCTGGGTGGGGTACGGGTTGATTTATACTTTTTTTCTAAAAAGAGCAACGCCCCAAAACATCGTAATAGGCGGTCTCTTTGGGGCTGCGCCCCCACTGTTTGGTTGGACCGCTGTGACAAATGCGATAGAGCCTGGAGGGCTTTTACTAGTGTTGATTATATTCGCTTGGACGCCGCCTCATTTCTGGGCGTTAGCGATAGAAAGAAAAGAAGAATATGCAGAAGTTGGTGTCCCCATGTTACCGGTTACTCACGGAGATAGTTTTACGCGATTACACATCCTGTTATATACATTGATGTTATCTGCCATTTCGCTGATGCCTTTTCTGATAGAGATGTCGGGGCTGATTTATTTACTTGGGGCGCTGTTGCTAGCGACAGGATTTTTGTACCTGGCATTTGCTTTAGTGTTTTCGAGGAAACCTGGATTGCCTAATCAAACTTTTCGATATTCAATCGCGTATCTGGGCGCCCTATTTCTGTTTTTGATGGTAGATCATTATTACTATTTACAGTGATTAACCTCTATAAACCAAGTCAATGAAGCCATTTGGATATGTGATTCTCATCGCGCTCTTTAGTTTGGGGCCGCTGCTCTTTCTGTTTAACTTCATACCTAATATAGATGAGGATGTAACAAGCAAAAAACTCGAGGATTTGGGGGTTGTCATTTTAGAAAGCCCGAAAACTATTGATTTTTCTGGTTTCGTCGACCACCTAAGACGTCCTCTTGAGGAGAATGGCCTCAAAGGAAAATGGACTTTTGCCTACTTTGGCTTTACTCGATGCCCTGATTTTTGCCCTACTACACTATCAGTAATCGCAAAGGCGGAGAGGTTACTCAGTGAAAATGTAGACAATTTTGATCGGAAATTATTTCAAGGCGCGCTTTTCACTATAGACCCATCTAGAGACCTCCCGGAACATTTGGGGCCTTATGTGACTACCTTTTCTGATCAATTTATAGGTGCATGGTCTGAAAAGGGTATCAGTGGCCTGGCGACTAAATTAGATATCGTTTTTGAACAAGTTCTAATGGAGGGTGGCGGATATATGTTTGATCACACAAGCAATGTAGTCATCATAAGCCCTGATGCCAAATATTTTGGTTATATCCGCAGACCACACCGACCTGAAAACATAGAGAAAATATTTACAATTCTGCAGCGAGAATCAATGCTCAATTAGATGTTTCAAAACATCTTCCATTTCTTGAGGTTCTTTAACTCGGTCTTTGTTTTCTTTTTGACCTATCAATCTAGATAGCCAAAAATTCAAAGCTGCAAATACCATAAAAGAATTAAAAAATTTCAATTCGTCAGAGGTGATTGGTTTAATATTGTTATAGGTTTTTAACATACGTTGCAGTAAATCATCATGCAGTTTGCGGTCTTTTTCTTGACACCAGTCAATAGCGATAACCGCTAAATCGTACATACAATAGCCAATAGAGGCATGATGAAAATCTAAGATCCCTGTGATTTTTTGATTATTAAACAACACGTTGTCCCGGAATAAGTCTGCGTGGATCAAGGCTTTATTAAGATCCAGCTTGTTTTCTGATGCGCTAAGTCTTTCCACTCTTGCCAGAGCGAGATTAATTGTGGCCTTTTGGTGCTCGTTCAGTATTTTATCAAGCCTATCTCTTTGATGATTTATCCAAGCCGTGTCTCTTGGATGTGCCGATATGAGACCAATCGATTTGTGAGGCACTTTGTGTAACTTGGCTACGATTTCAACTAGTTGGTTTATGTCGTGGTTATTCGGCTCTAGTAAATGCTTACCGGGTAAGCGTGGTTGCAATATTACCTTTTGATTTTCAAATACATTAAAGAAATTTCCTTTTCGGTCGGCGATAGGCGCTGGTACGGGCAGCCCATTTTTTTTTAATAAGTCCATCATCGGGAAATACAATTCTTGCGAGTAGGATGGTGATTGAATTACCGTAAGAACGAATGAGTGTGAATTACCTGGGTCATCAGTTTTTATAAAGTAATTGAGGTTTTCTATTCCGGCTGGGGCGATTTGAATATCAACAATAGAGCCGACTTGATACTCTTCACATAGGCTTAAAATAATGTTCTGGTTCAGCATTTTAGGCCGTCTCGTTTGTTAATCAAAAGTTGCGATTACCCAGCTTGGGACGAGTTTTGAGGAGCGCATAAGATCACCTCCATTTTGTGTGGGGTCAACAGGAACTAAATAATAGGGCTTTCCCCGTTTGGGAATGATTTGAATCATTCTAAGTTGACCATTTTGCCGAAATTCTAGGATTGTCTTGTTTTCTCCAGCAACGATCATTACATCTGGTCCTCTGATTGCCTCGGCGCTATGAGCAAATTGAGGGTTTGGTGTGATACTGATTCCTACTACTAAGAACCAGAATAAGGCCCACATATAATGGCTAAATCTCGTCGAAACAGTTCTACGATTTAAGTGTGATTGTAGTAGAGTTTTGTTATCCATATAGAGACTATACGTTGGCAAAAATCAGTAAAGACAATGATCCTACAAAGCCCATAGTATTGGTAGACGGTTCTTCCTATCTATTTAGAGCCTATTATGCGATGCCGGAATTGACATCTCCGAACGGACACCCTACAGGAGCGGTTCGTGGTGTAATCAGCATGATGAGACGGTTGGGCCGAGATTACCCAGGTTCTTTATTGGTAGTGGTTTTTGATGCGCCCGGCAAAACATTTAGAGACGATCTATATAGCGACTACAAGGCGAATCGAGAAGCCATGCCGGTTGATCTAAAAGAACAGATCGAGCCGATACACGACATTATAGAGGCGATGGGTTTACCGTTAATCATGGAGAGCGGGGTTGAGGCTGATGATGTAATCGGTACGTTAGCCAGGCAAGCTGAAAGAGCTTCGAAAGAGTTAGTGATATCTACAGGCGATAAGGATATGGCTCAGCTAGTCTCTGAGTACGTCACCTTAGTGAACACAATGACGGATACTGTAATGGATCGAGATGGAGTGCAGGATAAATTTTCAGTCACCCCAGAACAGATAATTGATTATTTAGCTTTAATGGGGGACACGGTTGACAATATTCCGGGTGTCCCAAAGGTTGGGCCAAAGACAGCGGCAAAATGGCTTAAAGAATATGGAACGCTCGAGAGCGTCATCGAAAATGCTGATCAAATAGGAGGAAAAGTTGGTGAGAACTTGCGAGCCTCACTAGCGCAGTTACCCTTATCAAAACAACTAACTACTATTAAGTGTGACGTAAAACTTGAATCCGGGTTATTTGATTTAGAGTCAAGGGTTCCGAATGATAAAAAACTCGAAGAAATCTTTTCTCGCCTAGGTTTCAGGGCTTGGCTTGACGAAGCGCCTATTCCGACAGGTCCTGACGAATCTTCCGCGATAAGAGAAAGCGTACCAACTAGCTATGAGACAGTATTAGATAACCAGACGTTAAGAAAATTAGTAAAAAAATTAGCAGAAGCAGGGAGCTTTAGTTTTGATACCGAAACCACTAGCTTGAGTTATATGGATGCCGAGTTAGTGGGGCTGTCTTTCAGTTGGAAACCAGGCAAGGCTGCCTACATTCCTGTAGCCCATGAAGAAGAAGGGGCGTTCATCGAACAACTTCCTCTGAAAGATGTTTTGTACGAAATTAAACCATTACTTGAATCCCAGGATTTGATGAAAATAGGGCAGAACATTAAGTACGACATCAATGTATTGACTAACTATGGTGTCGAAGTTTCCAAGCCTTATGTTGATACGATGCTTCAATCTTATGTGTTAAATAGCGTAGCTACTCGCCATAACATGGATGATATGGCTAACTATTATCTAAATAGAGATACGATTCATTTTGAGGATGTCGCTGGCAAAGGGGCTAAGCAGATCCCTTTTAGCCAAGTACCACTAGAGATCGCTAGTGAATATGCGGCTGAAGATGCTGATGTAACTTTTCAACTCAACCAGCATTTGTCTGCATCTATAAAAGAAGCAAAGTCTTTGCAGGCCGTACTCGAGGATGTCGAGATACCTTTGATTTCGGTTTTAGCAACGGTTGAGCGAAACGGGGCTTTGGTGAGTGGTGAGATGTTAAATCAGCAAAGTGTTGAACTGGGGGCACGACTTGAAGAGCTTCGGACGCTGGTCTGGTCGATGGCTGGAGAGCAATTCAATCTGGATAGTACAAAACAGCTTCAGGAGGTTTTGTATGAGAAACAGGGACTACCAATTCTTAAAAAGACTCCGGGTGGGAAGCCGAGCACTGCAGAACCGGTGTTGGTTGATTTGGCTAGAGATTATGAGCTCCCTCAGGCCATCCTGGAATACCGCAGTCTAGCTAAACTTAAATCAACTTATGCAGACAAACTGCCTTTGCAAATCAATTTAGAAAGCGGACGAGTCCATACTTCATACCATCAGGCTGTGACAGCGACCGGTCGGCTGTCTTCTAGCAACCCTAATCTTCAAAATATTCCGATAAAGACAGAGGAAGGAAGAAGAATTAGGCAGGCTTTCATTGCGGAACAAGGCAAAAAATTAGTTGCGGCAGATTATTCCCAAATAGAGTTGCGGATCATGGCTCATTTGTCTAAAGACGAACAACTTTTGAAGGCCTTTGATGAAGGAATTGATATTCATCGAGCGACGGCTTCTGAGGTGTTTGGTTCATCTCCTGAGGACGTGAGTGATACTGACCGCAGGAGCGCCAAGGCGATTAATTTTGGATTAATTTATGGAATGTCGGCTTTTGGATTAGCCCGTCAGCTTGGAGTAAGCAGGGCGGTCGCCCAGAATTATATAGACCTGTACTTTGAGCGCTATCCTGGTGTCGCTAACTACATGAATGAGAGCAGATTGGTTGCAAAAGAAAAGGGGTATGTTGAAACGGTGTTTGGACGTCGACTGTATGTTCCAGAAATTTCTGCGAAGCATGCCCAACGCAGGCAGGCCGCGGAAAGGACGGCCATTAATGCGCCCATGCAGGGAACAGCCGCTGATGTTATCAAGCTAGCTATGAGCAATGTTCAGGCCTGGCTGACAAAAAATACAGTGGACGCGAAAATGATCATGCAGGTGCACGATGAATTGGTATTTGAAGTAGCTGAGACGGATGTTGAACAGCTTTCCACTGAGGTGAAGAAATTAATGGAAGGAGCTGTCAATCTAGATGTGTTATTGGCGGTAGAAATTGGTTCTGGTGACAATTGGGATGAAGCTCATTGAGCTTCATCCTCTTTAGATATTTTGTAGCCATTGTGTAACAGTTTTTATTAGTTCCTCTTTGCCTTGGCCCTTTAAGGCCGAGAACGTTTGTATCGAGGTATTTTGGTAATCGGAATATTTGTCACGAGTTTTATACAGAACATCCAACTTTTTATTGTTGCTTAGCTTGTCAGATTTATTTAACAAGATGTGTACTGCTAGGTTAGATTGTTTAGCCCAGGTCAAGATTTCTAGGTCGTAGTCTTGGTTTGGATGCCTAATATCCATTACAAGTATCAGGCCCTGAAGATTTTCTCTAAACGATAGGTATTCGTTTACCGCTCGTTGCCATTGCGCTTGCGAAGATTTGCTGCTCTTGGCGTAGCCATAACCAGGTAGATCGACGAGACGGCCCCCAATATTAGTTTCAAAAAAGTTAATCATTTGCGTGCGACCCGGTGTTTTGCTTACCTTCGCTAGGCTTTTGTTACCGGTTATTTGATTAAGTACAGAAGATTTGCCTGCGTTTGATCGGCCAGCGAAGGCCACCTCACTAGTCTCTGGGGAGGGACATTGCTTTAAGCTTGGGGCGCTTTTGAGGAAGGTAGAATCAATTCGTGAGTTGATAGGGCTTGGATTCATTTGATTGCTTTGATCTCAGTTAATGTCGTGAAGTTAGTTATTTGTTAGCCATGACTATAATCAGCGTTTTCTGTTCGATCTTATTGGATCCTGAGCGTATAATCGCGCCGAAGAAGTTTCTAGTCCACTTAGGTTTATTGGATATCAGAGTTATGGTTGTTCGTTGTACGCTTGTTTATTACTTCCTGTCACTCTTCTTTTTCTGCTCTTTCAGTCATGCTTCTGGAAATGCGGAAAGAGGGAAGGCCCAGGCACTAGTTTGTGCCGCCTGTCATGGCCAAGATGGCGCATCGGGTATTGCGCCTACTTATCCAAACTTGGCAGGCCAAAACGAGAAGTATTTATTTAATCAGCTCCAAATGATCGCTAGCGGCGAGCGAGCGCTAGTTGAGATGACCGGTCAGTTGATGGGTAAGACTGAGCAGGATCTATGGGATTTGGCCGCATATTATGCGAGCCTCTCTCAGAAGCCCGGCATTTCGAAAGGGGTAGATGCAGAAATAGACAAAGCGGCCTCTATTTATCGTGGTGGGATCGCACGCAAAGGGGTTGCTGCCTGTACGGCATGTCATTCGCCTACCGGACAAGGGAATAGTCAAGCGGGCTACCCTAGTATTGCTGGGCAGTCTGTTGATTATACGATCGCTCAGCTCACTGCATATAGAGAAAACCTTAGAAAGACTGACGAAAGCTTTGGAGGCATGATGAGGGGTGTGGCAGAAACATTGACAGACACTGAGATAGCCATGCTAGCCGATTACCTTAGAGGCCTTCACTAAAACCCTTTAAACGGGATTTGAAATTGCGTTTTTTGTAGCGCAGATAAACCATACTAGAGGTTGGGCTAGGTTATGAAAATTCTATTGTCTGCAATTCTAGGGGCGTTGGTTTTAGTTCCTGCAATTGCCGAAGAAAGATATCGCCAAGGCGATCAATATGAACTGATTCCGATTCCTGTTGAGGCCAGTACTGATGGCATTGTCGAGGTAGTCGAGATTTTTTCGTATGGCTGTGTCCATTGTTATAACTTTGATCCTTATGTGGAGGTATGGAAACAGGAGCAAAAGGGAGCGGTTAAATTTGAACGATTGCCAGCAGTCTTTACGCCAGAGTTTGCCAAGGCATATTATGCTGCCGAAATTCTCGATGTCGTCGATGAAGTCCACACTCCAATTTTTAATGCGCTACATATAGAGCGGAAGGATATGCGAAGAAGGGAGGCCTTGGCTGAAGTATTCAAACGGTATGGAGGGGTTCCTGAAGACGATTTTTTGTCGGTTTATGATTCTTTTGCGGTTCAATCTCGGGTGCAACAAGCCCAAGCGCGAGTGGCGGCCTATAGGGTGACTGGCATTCCGACGATGATTGTTTCTGGAAAATACCGAATAGATGGAAGAATGGCGGGGAGCAACAACGACATGCTTAAGGTTGTTGACCATCTGGTCGGGTTAGAGTTGGATTAACCCAAAGGACCAGTTTTTCGACTGACCTATATCTTTACCAGCAGTAGAATTATTCTCCCCCGATAATCGGAATCTCACAAGCTGTATCAAGCAATTCAGGATACTGCTTTCTATAATCGGATTCACAAAAAGCAATGGTGCCTTTAGCGGCCTCTATAACGTAGGCCCTAATTGCCTGAGATTTTTCGCTATCCAAAGCGTGTTTAAAGTTAGGCATTCCTTTTTGTGTATATGCTCCTCCAACGACGATCGCATCCCAAATATCGTGTACGGCTTGTTCAGCGTAAAACAAATTTGCGACGGGTCCGCTAGTACCTGATCCGGGGCCATGACAAACTGCGCAATATTGATGAAAAAGGTCTTGTCCTTCGGATACTTGCGCCAGGCTGTAATCCATTTTGGGTGGTGATGGAATGGCCAAGTATGTGACTTCTGGATCAGGCAGAGTTAAGTCACCTCCCAGCTTGTAAGTCAATATTCTGCCTTTACTTAAGACATTGCCTTTGTGTCTTGGTGCCCCGGAGGCTAGCCCATAGGCACCGCCCCAACCGGCCACTACCGAAATATACTGTTCGCCATCAATTGAGTAACTGATAGGCGCTGCCATGATGCCTACATGAGTAGGAGTCTCCCACAAGAGCTGACCATTATCCGCACTATAGGCGGCAAAATAGCCGTCCGCACGGCCTTGAAATAATAAATTACCAGAAGTTGATAAAAGGCCTCCATTCCAGGCCGTAGCATGCTGGACCCGCCATATTTCCTTTTGTGTTTTTGGATCCCAAGCGGTTACGAAGCCCTTAATGTCTTGAAGGTTTTTGATTAATTGGTTCGGGTCGGTTGGTGGTGCAGTCGTACGAAAATCGATACCTGTGTTCCAATCCTCCTTTGAATGCTTAAAGGCATTGTCTTGGGCAAAATCAAATGCGAGATCAAGGGCAGGAATATAAACAAGCCCAGTACCCGGGTGAAAGGTCATTGGATGCCAATTGTGGCCTCCTAATGGACCTGGCTTGACTCGTTTTTTATCATTTGCATAGTGAGCCTGAGGGTCTTCGACGGGTCGTCCAGTTTCTGAGTCTACATGTGTTGCCCAAGTTATCGGCACGTAAGCTTCTGCTGATAGAAATTCGCCGGTCCTTCGATCTAGTACATAGAAAAAGCCATTTTTTGGGGCTTGCATGATTACCTTGCGGTTTTCTCCTTGTATTTCAATATCAGCAAGAATCATGTGCTGCACCGCTGTGTAGTCCCAAGTGTCTCCCGGTGTGGTTTGGTAGTGCCACACCTTTTCACCACTGTCTGGGTTTATCGCGACGATCGAGGATAAGAAGAGGTTATCTCCTCCGCCGGGGCTTCGGATGTAGCGGTTCCAAGGAGCGCCATTGCCCACGCCAATATAAAGAAGGTTTAAGTCCGGGTCATAAGCCATGGAATCCCAGACCGTACCACCACCGCCAACCTCCCACCATTTTCCGCCACGCCAGGTTGTTGCGGCCTCTTCCATTGCCTTGCTTTCGAACCCATCATCGGGGTTTCCCGGCACTGTATAAAAACGCCACAGTTGATCACCGTTGCTAGCATCATAGGCGGTGATAAAGCCTCGCACTCCGTATTCTGCACCCCCATTACCGATGATCACCTTGCCGTCGACCACTCTGGGTGCGCCGGTTATGGTATAGGGCCTATCTGCGGGAACGGTGTTTGCGCTCCACGCCACGCTTCCGTCACCGGCATTGAGCGCAATCAGTCGGCCGTCGATTGTACCGACGTATATTTTGCCTTCCCATGCCGCTACTCCTCGATTAACAACATCGCAACAAGCATAACGGCCCCATGACCTGGGTACTTCTGGATCAAATTCCCATAGCAGTTCGCCTGTCCTAGCATCGTGGGCCCAGACGACCGACCAAGTACCCGAAGTAAACATGGTTCCATCTACAACTATTGGGGTAGCTTCGAGGCCGCGTTTGGTATTTGTTTCCCAAGACCAAGCCAAACCTAATTCACTGATATTTTTATCATTTATCTGGTCCAGAGGGCTGTGTCTTTGCTCATCGTATGTTCTTCCGGTTGACAGCCAGTTGCTGGGGTCGGCTTCGACAATAGTCTTGGTGTTGACCTTTGATACAGCAGAGTGGATGACGTCAGAGCGAATCGTTAAGTCTTCGGTTTTTGCGGTAATAGTTCCATTATTAGGAGAGCCTGGCTCAGGATTATCAGAACAACCTATTAGCGAGATTGAGATTGCTAATATTATGGCAAGGAAGGTTGGTCGACTCATGGTATTCCGCCTCAAAGATTTAGTTCCACAACCTTTATAATATTCGATCTTTCGCGTTGTGCTAACCCCTATAGTAAACTTATGTGACCGTACTCATGATTCAAGGAGAACGACATCAAGCATTTCAGTAAGGATCTATATTGGGTGGGGCTGGCTTATGTGCTAGCGCTTTCCGCGGCGGCTGTCGTGGTTATGTTTATGCAAGATTACTCACCATTATGGAGAGCCTTTGCCGCTGATATTAGTGCAACGTTAGTAATTTTTGGTTTTGGTACAGTTTTTCGTAACTCTTCTTTTTACGACCCTTATTGGTCTGTCACAC
>Ga0066836_10001903_pt1 | contig 11098 bp, 10 predicted proteins | sample ETNtaG_18_FD_71568 | JGI IMG/M metagenome (GOLD analysis project Ga0066836, IMG submission 71568) | Marine microbial and viral communities from oxygen minimum zone, Eastern Pacific Ocean - ETNP201302SV91 | ecosystem: Environmental > Aquatic > Marine > Oceanic | place: Pacific Ocean: Eastern...
AGGCCTTCCGCGAGCATTACCCCAAGCTATGGCAGCTGCCAAACCAATCGTAGCACTTGATTACGACGGAGCTAGGGAAGTATGCTTAAACGAAGAAACTGGACTTCTGGTGGACAAAGAAGATCTACCAGGACTAGTAAAAAGTATTTTGCGACTAGCTAAAGATCAAACACTCCTTAAATCACTTGGACAAGCCGGCCGTGAGTTCGTCCAAGACAAATTCACAATCGACCAAATGGTTGACGATCAATATCAACTCTACCAACGCTTACTTACTAATAGTTAAGCTAAAATAGAATTGATATAACGCGGCTCGCGCGCAACCGGTCCAATGCGTTTTTTTGCCCCCATCGCATTAATCATTGTATTATAAACATCTATCCCCTCTCCAGCGATATCAATAATTTGACCAGTCTTAAAACGACCATTAGCGCCAGAAACGGCGTGAAAGACTCCAGATAATTCTCGCTTTGCATCATTATGACGGCCGTCTCCAGATTCTGTTGAAATGGTAATCATCGAGTTCTCCAAAATTGTTTTACCATTTGACTCATTTTCCTGATCAAGAAGCTTAAGAAAATAAGCAACCTCTCTCATTTTCATATGAGCATGTGCTCGAAGCTGATCGTTTGGATTCTTCTCATTAAACTTATGCCACCACTCATGACTACATCCTTGATCACCATTGGCGTTCAGTTGTTTGGAATCATTAAACTCAAAAATCTTACGATCATCATAATAATAATCCCCAGTAAGTCGAATCCGCTCGCCAGCAGCAAGAAAAGTTATCGAACCAAAACGAACACGATCCATCTTAATCGACAAAGCATAAAGATCTGCCATTAATCGCCATTCATAAGTTAACTCCTTTAGTCCGATATCAATTCCCTGTCCACCTGGATCCGCTTGCCCACCGTGCTTCACTTTTGAGATCGGTGGAAGCTGAGGTGCATTTTCAGTTATTGATTTTAATTCAAATGCTCGCAACTCGTATTCACGAATGCGCTCGAGATGCTCTGCAACTCTGGCCTTAGAGGCACTTCCAAGAGGAGAACTATTGCCCGTAAAATACTTATATTGATTTACCACTGAATCGAGTACGCTACGCTTCATACGTCGCTTGCGCGTATCTCCACCATCCTCAACATTGATAAATCCAAATACGCGATTAAAAAGATCTCTGGGCTTCTCTTGCATAATACCTGCCACGGTCCCATCAAGATTATAACTGTGCAAATAACGCCCCACACGACTTCTCCGAAAATAAGTGCCACCAATTAATGTTGGAACCATACCAGGAGGCATGCCATCTGGATGGTGAGCATACCTCACAACCTGATCAATTGATGGCCCACCAGCCTTTGCTTCTCCTCCAGCAGGCATTGCGGTGAATGAACCTGTTGCTCCATCAAAGTGTGCATTCGTACCACTAACATCACATCGAATCTGATCGACATCCCGCATAATGAGCAACTTATTGCTTAGTGGTTTCAATGGCTCAAGCACTCCTTCATAGCCTTCCTTCTGAAGCGGAGCAGGAATCCCTAATCCAAAAAAAACATTAAACGCTCGAACTGGAATATCATTTGCCGCCGCTCTAGCCACAGGAGGCGCAATCATTTCCTCAAGAATGGGCAATCCGATACAGCCCCCCCCCAATCCCTTAAGCATTAGCCTCCGATTGATTGGTTTACTCTTCATTGTATGCTTCTGTTTTCGTTTTTTGCACTAAATCACTTTTGATTATCGCTCGAATCACGCTGGAATATGTTCCGCCACTCTTCTGCGCTTCCCTATGTATCTTGTCAAGGGCAAGTGCATCAGGTTGGCCAAGTGGTCGACCCAACGCAAATTGAGCAATCTTCCACGTTATGCATTGGCTAACACGATCGCTATTGGAAAGTAAATTCATTAGCTCTTTAGATGTCTTGTATGGTATTGGTTCAGCAGCTCCAGGAAATAAAACCTCCCCATCTTGCCTGAGATTATTGCCGTGTTCATCTGTTTCATAAAAAGCACCAACTCCATCATAAATCTCCAATCCGTATGCCAATGGTTCAAACTTTCCATGACATCCCCCACATGATTTATTTGCAACCCTCTGTTCAGCTATACTGCGCTGAGTTAGCCCAGGTTTTGTTGGGACAGGTGTGGTATCGACACATGGAGGTGGATCTTTCACCCCACTACGAAATAGATCATGAAGCACAAACAACCCTCTAGTCACCATTGACGCCTCATCTCCGCCAATCGTCAACACGCTCCCCTGAGTTAAAAGTCCTCCACGCTCCGGAATACGGGACAAATCGTATTTTGCTAAACGCGTCCCATTAACTACATTAAACCCATAATGTTTGGCCAATCGTGGTGTTGCAAATGTAACATTAGCATTAAGCAAATCTTTAAGCGGACGGTTTTGAGCCCATACAACCTCTTCAAAAAACGCTAATGTTTCTTCCTTCATATCGCCCCCCAACTCTCTACTCCACTCCTTAAAAAGCTCTGGATTTGGACTTATATTCAATAATCGGTCCAAGTTTAACCATTCGTTTACAAACTCAATTGAGCGTTCCACACCTTTGGCATCTGCTAGCATACGCATGATCTCTCCATCCAATATCTCAGGTGAGAACAATTCCCCGCTCTCAGCATAATCCAACAATTTCTTATCAGGAGCCGCTCCCCATATAATATAACTCATTCGTGCTGCTAATTCATACTCACTGACCGACCACACTCCACCGTCTCCTCGCTGATTTTCAACTCTATAAATAAACCGAGGGGACTGAAGCATTGATTCAAGAACTAATCCTACTGCTTCTTCTAACGACCCTCCAGCGCTAGCCACTGTTGTCGTAATACCTCGAAATGCCGCCAATTCAGAATCGCTTAATTCACCTCGAAGAAAATCACGTGCAATTTGTGATATAAACTTTCGCATTGAATTATCAGTTAAATTCAAACTCTTAGTGTAGCGCTTGACAAAAGCCATCAAGTCAATGCGCCCTACGACAGCACTAGCAAGACTTGAGTAAGCCTCAATGTGCTTCAGATCTACCTTTAGATTATAAGCCGTATTACTAAAACCATCAGCGCGAATATCTTCCGGGAGAATCTCAAGTGCCTCTTTGCTTATATCCACACCAGTTACAATTTTTATCGAAGCTATATATTCGGATACTGTCAACCGGCGCACCCAATTTTCTTTTATCCGACGGTCAAAAGTGTGCGCTAAAGGATCAATATCTTCCGTTGTCCAAACCGCACCATCATCAATCCATTTACGCAGTAGATTCTTCTCTAAAACGGAAAGAGGCTCACGCTCATCTGGCATATCATCAGACTCGACAACTTCCCAAAGAAGACTCTCAACTGATTTGCCTGGAACTATCACTTTTTCCCCGCTATCAAGTGAGTATGCATGTGTCTTTTTCGACAAGTCCAACTTCCCCTTATTATTTAGAGTATCATGACATTCTAAACAGTGCTTTGAAAGAATAGGGACAATTTCCTCATCAAAGAAATTCTCTTTTATAGAGTTCATTTTAGCTGTCTGCCTCAATCCATCATCGATAAAATTTAAACCTGCATTATAATTCCTCTGTATATCATCAGGCGTAAGAGCCTGACCATACACTGCGACGAGATAATAACTCCCCAACCAGGGCCTCCCATTTGAAATTTCATTTGCCAAGCCAAGCCGATAAGATAAGTCCCAATTTCTAGTATCTCCATCAACGCTTCTGCTATCACTTAACTTACCATTTATATACAAATTTACTTTTCCTTTTTCTTTTCGAGTATACACAATATGAGTTAACTCAAGACTAAACCTTACATCTTTTGAGGATATAGACGGAAGACCATTATTATTAGTCTCAGTGGTTCGTAATCGCACATCATACTGGCTATCAATCTGCCCTAAAGTAATATTTCTATTGGCACTATTCCCGGAAATCGTGACAATACGAGCTGGCCCGCTTTGTTTTAATTTCCCTGGCTGAATCCACGCCTCAAGGGTAACCTCTCCGGATCTCTTAATCGCTTTTGAAATTTTTGAAGCCGGCCTAATAGATCGTATAATCGTATTCCCTATAACATTTAACCGGCCAGAAGAACGCTGGACATTTTGCAAGTTCTCAATCTTCAAATCCAACGGCGATCCAATACTTGAGCGATCCTTAACCAAAGCACCATTTGCCATTCTAAAGTCATAAAAAACTAACAAATTATCTTTAACACGTTCTGAAGAATATCCAAAAACCGAGGACCCAATTACTAATAAAGCAATTAACACTTTGCATATACTAGCGTTATTATTAAAAAACATAATAAATCAGAAGATTAAAGTAATAACCTCAGAAACTTTCATCAGTCTGGAAACGAGAACTATGTGACAGAAGAACAATGCTGTCAAAAAAAGGTTTACCCAAGTGAAACTTCACAAGTTTAATCTAATAATATAGAATTCCAGAACTTTAAGATTACTAAAATAAATAGTCATAATTGAAAGAACAAAAATTAAAATTGAGAATAGGGAAACAATCATTTTACACTTTAATCTGTGTATTTTAGTGAAAAATAGTTATCTATGAAAAAAGATATAATAAGAAAAATGGTGGAGCCGACTGGGATCGAACCAGCGACCCCCACAATGCCATTGTGGTGCTCTACCAACTGAGCTACGACCCCACCAGAAGGGGTGAGATTGTATGGATTCACTTTAAGTCGTCAAACGATTTTTCAAATTTAAACTAATCAAGTAAATGACACATTATGAACTAAACCATGTTGCACTCCATGTTGCAGATGTAGATAAAAGCAGCGATTTCTATATTAATATTCTAAAGCTAGAATCCATAGAACGACCAGCCTTCGATTTCCCAGGCGCCTGGTTCAGACTTGGTGAGTTTCAAGAACTACACTTAATAGGCGAGAGAAATGACTCTGTAATCTCACGCCCTAGAAGTAATCATTTCGCCCTAAGAGCTGACAATCTTGATGAATGGGAAGAACATTTTAAAAGCATAGAACAAGAATACGAGCCGAGGCGTATTCGCCCAGATGGAGCCTTACAAATTTATGTAGCAGATCCAGACGGTCACTATATTGAATTATTTACCGGACCATAAGCCTTATAATACGCGCCTCTATACCTGGGCCCTAATACGCTCAGCTAATACCAATGCCTTAATCATTGCTTTAGACTTATTAATAGTTTCCTGATACTCGCATTCCGGCAGTGAATCAGCCACCCAACCTCCTCCAGCTTGCACATAGGCCTTACCATCTTTGAGGAGAGCAGTGCGGATAGTTATGCAGCAATCCAGATTCCCGCTAAATGAAAAATAACCCACACAACCACCATAAGGCCCTCTGGTTGTTCGCTCAAATTCAGAGATAATCTGCATTGCACGAATCTTAGGAGCCCCCGATAAAGTCCCTGCTGGAAAAGTAGCTCGTATCAAATCATAGGGAGAGCAATCTTCCTTAAGCTTGCCCTCAACCTGAGAAACAATATGCATCACATGACTATAACGTTCGATTATCATAAGGTCTTTAACCTCAACAGAACCGTAATCACACACTCGACCTATATCATTACGAGCCAAGTCTACAAGCATCACATGCTCTGCACATTCCTTTGGATCAGCAAGCAGTTCTCTCTCAAGTGCAAAATCATCATCGGGATTTTCCCCTCTAGGCCGAGTGCCTGCAATAGGACGAATCTCAACCTTGCTATCTTCACATCTTACATGGATTTCCGGAGATGCCCCAACTAACGAATATCCATCAAACTCCAATAAGAACATATACGGAGATGGATTAATTGAACGCACAGCTCTATAAACATCTAGAGGTGATGCTTCAATTGGGGCTGAAAAACGCTGAGATCCAACTACCTGAATAATATCACCAGAATTTATATATTCTTTTGATTTATTAACGTTCCCTAAAAACCTATTTTTTTCTTGGTTGGATGTAAATTTCTTTTCAGGCAAGTCGTCCGGAAACGAAACTGGATTATATTCGATTGACTGTTCAAGCAATCCAACAATCCGTTCTACTTCAGAAGCCGCCCGGTCGTACACTACAGAAGGGTCATCAGATGAACCAATAATACCATTTACAATAACGGTCAAAGTTTGAGTAACCCGATCGAATACTAAAAGCTGATCAGCAATAATAAAGCAAACAGTAGGAGTGCCTAACTCATCTACCTCAGGTCGTGGTATAACTGGCTCTATATCATGAATAAACTCGTACCCAACAAAACCCAGAGCGCCACCCGTGAAACGAGGCAAACCTGGTAAATCCACTGGCTTGTAATTGGCTAAAACTTTTTCAACAATCTCTAAACCATCTGCAACTTCACCCTCATTCTTCACTTTCCCTCGTCCAACTACTTTAAACTTCTCCTGAACCACTCCACCTTCTAACCATTCAATTTTATCCCCGAATTGACGAACCATACCACGAGGATTACAGCCTACGAATGAATAACGCCCCAAATGCTCACCGCCTTCAACTGACTCAAAAAGAAAAGATTCACCTTGGCCACGGATCTTACGATAAGCAGTTAAAGGTGTTTCCTGATCTGCAAGCAAACGACGAGAAACTGGAATTAAATTCCCTTTCTCAGCCAATCGGCAAAATTCATCTTTTGTTGGAGAGCAAAAATCCATCTTTAAATTAATCTAAACGACGATACTGTCTGAAAATGAAGATAATGCATGTCATTAAATAAACAGAATTATTGATTATATATTTCGTCGGGGTTAACGAGTCTTTCTTCAGTAATATCAAAACCACCAACTTCATTAACAGCACGAAAAAAACATGACTTATAGCCCTCATGACAAGCTGCTCCTAGCTGCTCAACCTGAATAAGCAATGTGTCACCATCGCAATCAAAAGCAATACTCTTAACTTGCTGAGTGTGCCCACTCGATTCTCCTTTCATCCAATACTTCTGACGCGAGCGACTCCAGAAATGAGTCTTGCCTTTTTCTATTGTTGAAATCAGTGATGCTTCATTCATCCACGCCATCATAACAACTCGACCTGTACTTTCTTCTTGAATGATGGCCGGGATTAAACCGTCTTCATTAAATTTCAGTTTCTCAATAAACTTCATATCAATTAATTCGAACAGGTATCCCGTCCTTTTTCAAAAACTTCTTTACATCAGATACTGTGTATTGACCAAAGTGAAACACACTTGCTGCCAATACTGCATCCGCCTCCCCAACTTGAAGCACCTCACTCATATGTTCCAGACATCCAGCGCCACCACTTGCAACTACAGGCACATCCACCGATCTACTAATACTACGAGTAACATTCAAATCATAACCCGCTTTCGTCCCGTCCGAATCAATACTATTTAACACTATTTCTCCTGCCCCTAACTCAACTGCTCGAACTGACCATTCGACCGCATCTAATCCAACTGGCTTTCTGCCTCCATGAGAGAAAACCTGCCACGATTCATTACCAGTTTTTTTCGCATCAATAGATACAACAATACATTGACTTCCATATTTTTCAGCGCCTTCAGAAATTAAGTTCGGATCTGCCAATGCCGCACTATTGATACTTATCTTGTCTGCCCCTGCCTTAAGCATAAGCCCCATGTCATCAACCGTCCGAATGCCCCCACCAACAGTCAGAGGCATAAAACACCGACTTGCGACCTTTTCCATTACATCAACCATAGTTGCTCTACCGTGAGCACTTGCCGTAATATCAAAAAAGACCATCTCATCCGCACCCTGTTCATCATAACGGACAGCTAGCTCAACTGGATCACCCACATTGCGCAAGCCACCTTCCTCTGCACGTCCGAAACAAACTCCTCTCGTCACTGCTCCATCGTGAACGTCTAGACACGGAATAACCCTCTTGGCCAACATAATATAAAATCCCCGACCTATAAAATGCCTGAGCTTGAAATATACTTATTCATTATGCCTTCCAATTTTCGCAAAGGCCTCAAACCAAGATTAAGCAGCTGTAAATTTGCCCTTTTTATTTTTAAAAAGTTTTTTATTAGTATAAAGCATAACCCTAAGAGAGTTCATAGGATTATTACCACCAAATTTATGCCCTGCCTTACAGGCCGCATCAAAGATTTGTTTTGCGTCTAAAGCCTTACCTTTAGTAAGGCTTAACACGACATCCTTTAGAGATCGTTTAGTGCCAGTTTTCTTTACAACTTTTTTTGCAATTTTACTTTTAGTCTTTCTAGTTGCCTTCCCTGCAGGTCTACCGCGTCGCTTAACTGAAGTTTCGCCTAGAGCAGTGTAAATCTCTTCTAGTCGATTCTCCATAACAGAAACACTGGCCTTTGCAGATGATAGCTCTTTTTCCAGTTCTATCTTTTCACGTTGCAACACTAACATTGCCCTCTTGTATAATTTATACCGCGTCTTTGCTCATTATAATATTCTTATTAGTACAATTAGTTACGCAAACAAAAAAAATACTATTATATTATATACTAGCAAGCTGATTTATATATTATAATAAATCATTATATAGTATTTTCAGCCGAATGAATACTCATTGCGCCTAACATAATGTTCGTTATTTTAATATTATTAAATCCTATTTTCGAAAGACTGAAAGAAACCCCTTCTTGGGCCGGATATTTTTGAAGAGATTTTAAAATATATGCATATGCAGCAGGTTCACCACAAAAAAACAAACCAAAAACCGGTAAAACTAATTTTAAATATAGATAATATAACTTCCTTATAAATCGATTCGGAGGTTTACCGAAATCAAGTATAAGGACCCTCCCTCTTGGCTTTAATATCCGTGAAATCTCGCGCAAACCATGTTGATGGTCAGAAAGATTACGCAAACCATAGGCGATAGTAACCAAGTCAAAAGAAGAATCATTAAATGGGAGGCTAAGCGCATCAGCCTGAAAAAGGTTAGCACTATTAGTATTAGATTTCTGTAATTGATTAAGAGCTACTTTCAACATTGGGCTATTCATATCTAAACCAACCACCAGATCACTTTGTTTAGCTAAACGCATTACCAAATCACCCGTCCCGCAACAAATATCCAAAACCCGCTCACCTTCGACCAATGAAGACATCTTAACTATTCGCTGTTTCCAAAATCGATGTAGACCTAAACTTTGAATATCATTTATTAAATTATAACGAGCCGCAATCGACGCAAACAAAGCATCCACTTTCTCTACATGTTCCCTATTGTTCATTGAATATCTCGCAAAAATACCATATCAAATTTAGCACAGGTGGTTAAACTATAAAATTTGATTTCACAGTATATATAATACAAAATCCCCAGAGATGCTAGAACTGGAAAAAGCAATCGAGATATCTTTAGATCTAATCAAGCAATTAGGTAGTCAAACCGTAGATTTAATCAATGCAGCAGGTCGATATAACAGCTCTAGCCTCATATCTAAAGTAGACCTTCCCGGGTTTGATAATTCCGCTATGGATGGATACGCCATAATCAGTTCCGATTTAAAACAAGCGACTGAATCCAATCCTATAACTTTAACCTGCATCGGGGTTGTGCCCGCAGGTACTATTCCTCATAAGAAGGTAAAGAACGGCACGTGCATGAGAATCTTCACAGGCTCCCCAATACCAGAAGGCGCCGATGCGGTAATCATGCAAGAAGACTGCGTATATAATAATGATAAGACTATTATTACCAGCACCTCAGTTAAACCTTGGAAAAACATAAGAATTAAAGGAGAGGACATACATAAAGGCGACAATTTAATCGGCAAGGGAGAACAAATAAATACAGGCTCAATTGCACTCCTTAACGCGGCTGGTCATAAAACTGCCCAAGTGGGAAGGCAGCCTCAAGTAGGGCTAATCGCTACTGGCAGCGAATTAATTGATCCTCCAAACAAACTTAATCCAGGTGAAATATACGAAAGCAACCGAACAATGCTTGGATCAATGATAACGCAAGCCAATGGGCTGCCTAAGATTTATCCTATAGTGGAAGATGATTTAAAGAAGACAATCTCTGTATTGAAATCCGCATTATCTGAAAATGATTTAATTATCACCACCGGTGGCGTTTCAGTTGGAGACCATGATCATATTAAACCCGCACTAGAAAAAATGGGGGGCTCAATTGATTTTTGGAAAATCTCAATGAAGCCTGGAAAGCCGTTTATGCTTGGCCAAGTCAACGGAAAAACATTATTCGGACTACCTGGAAACCCAGGCTCAGCCTTGACTACTTTTCTGTTATTAGTGCGCCCTGCTCTGTTAAAACTCCAAGGAGCATCTCATGTCCATCTCATGAAACGCACAGGGGTACTAAGAGATGAAATAATTAATAATAGCGACCGAAGACATTTTACACGTGTAAAACTAGATGGGAATTCCCAGGTCTCAATCATAAGCAACCAGAGGTCTCACATGCTTGGCTCCTTACCAAAAACCAACGGCCTAATAGACATGCCTCCTAATAGTCGTTTAGCCAATGGCGATAAAGTTAAAGTACTAATGATGCCAAACTAAAATCCGCCCTCTTCTTTTTTAAGTAACTTCAACTTACTAAGAGCCTCAGTTCTTTTGTTATCTTGTTCGTGCAACACCTCTTCCAGAGATCGAGTTACACATTCATGAATCAGCTCCACTACACTCATTCCTGTAGATTTTGAGGCAGCTTTTAAGGCATCTTTCAATTCGGAAGGCAAAATAACTAAGGATTCGGTATTAGAAGATTTTTTGGTTACAGACTCCTCGACATCAGCATCTTCATCTTCCATAGCTTCGCGAAATTTATTCCGCACAAAGCCCACCATTTGCTTGCCTTCAATATTCGCAAACGATTTTACTTCTTCTATAAAACCTTTCGAATCTCGAGACTGATTATTCTTATCTTCGCTAGATTTTTCTCTTGTCATTTTATTTAGACATTTTAGCTATTAAACGATCATTCAATTCACGTGCCGGATTATAACCAGATGCACTTAATTTTGTACTTAAAGCAGCTACCTCAATTAAACGAGCCAATGTTCGGCCAGGTCTAACAGGGATACTGATATGACGAACTTTCACTCCAAGGATTTTAATGTATT
>Ga0066836_10001906_pt1 | contig 11093 bp, 10 predicted proteins | sample ETNtaG_18_FD_71568 | JGI IMG/M metagenome (GOLD analysis project Ga0066836, IMG submission 71568) | Marine microbial and viral communities from oxygen minimum zone, Eastern Pacific Ocean - ETNP201302SV91 | ecosystem: Environmental > Aquatic > Marine > Oceanic | place: Pacific Ocean: Eastern...
AAGCCGGCTCTCAAGCTGTGTGTGTGCGGGTCACTGAGGCATTAAAGCAGGCTACGGAATTACTAAAGGATTCAGGGGTGGAAGATGCGGGGGTGAATACACAATGGTTGATGGCCCACGTCCTTTGCTGCAGTCGGTCTGAGCTGACACTAAAGTTGCTCGACCTGCTCAGTGGTGAGGAACAGGTTCGGTGGGATGAGGTCGTAGCCAAGCGAATTCAACGTATCCCGCTTCAGCACATTATCGGAACGGTGGATTTTTGTGGGGTCGAGCTTGCTGTAGATAATGCCGTTCTGGTTCCCCGTCCCGAAACGGAGCTTTTAGCGGAGCTGGCTTGGGATGCGGCCACCACAATGAATCAGGCTTCCGTATTGGATATCGGAACTGGAAGTGGATGCTTGGCGGTTTCTATTGCATTGAATGCAAGGGATGCAGCTGTGCATGCATTGGATATCTGCCCAAGGGCACTGAAGGTCGCACGTTCCAATGCCCATCGAAACGGGTTGGCTAGGCGAATTACTTTTCATGAAGCAGATATGAGAAGGTCTTTGTCTTTGGGCATAGAATGGGATCTTATCGTGGCTAATCCCCCATATATTCCTTCAAGGGATATAAAGGGCCTTGCACCGGAAGTGCGCGATCATGATCCAAGGTGTGCGCTTGATGGAGGAGCTGATGGGCTCGATTATTATCGGTCGTTGGTGCTAAATTGGCTCCCTCGTCTACGTACCGGAGGTTATTTTATGCTGGAGGTGGGAGATGGCCAAGCATCAGCTGTTGCTGCTTTAATCGGCGATCATGGCGGTCGCGTGACAGAGATTTTGCCTGATCTGAATAACGTGGAACGAATCATGGTTGCTTCGCCTGTTATTTCATGAACAATCCGGCCCTGATGAGTTTTTCCCGTGGATAGTCTTGAGATTAAAGGGGGCACGCCGCTCAATGGTGAAGTGCAGATTAGCGGAGCTAAAAATGCGGTGCTACCTATTTTAGCGGCAACGCTTCTTACTCGTGAACCCTGTGTTATTCGCAACGTGCCTGATTTGGCCGATGTGAGAACAATGTGTCAGATATTGGAAAGCCTGGGGGCTACTACAAAAATTGAGGGGGAAACGGTGACGGTGCAGGCGACCAAGGTCCGTGACTTTGCTGATTACGATTTGGTTCGTAAAATGCGCGGATCTCTTTGTGTTTTGGGCCCACTGCTTGCCCGCTTAAAGAAGGCAACTGTTTCTATGCCGGGAGGTTGCGTTATTGGGACTCGCCCTGTGGATTTACACCGTAAAGCGATGGAGGCACTTGGAGCCAGGGTTGATGTGGAAAAGGGTTATATCATAGCCAAAGCCCGCAAATTGACAGGAGGGGAAATGTTTTTGGGTGGCCGTGCTGGGCCCACAGTACTTGGTACGGCAAATGCAATGATGGCAGCAACCTTGGCTGAAGGAATCACGGTTATAGAGCACGCAGCTTGTGAGCCTGAGGTGGTCGATTTGGGAAAGTTTCTCAACAATATAGGGGCACAGATTCAAGGACTGGGATCTCCCACGCTGACCATATCAGGAGTGAGGGAATTGGGAGGAGCGGAGCATGAGTTAATCCCAGATCGAATTGAGGCAGCGACCTATGCCATTGCCGGAGTGGCCACCAACGGGGAAGTCACCTTGAAGGGGGCACGACCCGACCATATGAAAGCTGTGATTGAAAAACTGCGTGAATCGGGGGTGAAGGTGGATCAATCGAAAGGTAAACTCACTTTCAAACGAGGGCGCGGATTGCATAGCGTTCACATCACCACCCTGCCTCACCCAGGGTTCCCAACTGATGTGCAGGCGCAGATGATGGCTTTCATGACTCAAACTCCGGGTATCAGCGTCATTACTGAACGCATTTTTGAGAGTCGTTTTACCCATGTGCAAGAGCTGGAGCGGCTGGGTGCTGAAATCTCCATTGAAGGACCTAGTGCTATCGTGCATGGGGTCCAGAAACTCTCTGGGGCCACAATTATGGCCAGTGACTTGCGAGCAAGCGCGGCCTTGGTTATAGCTGGCATGGTGGCCGAAGGGACTACACGGATTAATCGCATTTACCATTTGGATCGAGGTTATGAAAATTTGGATGCCAAACTTAAAAAACTGGGGGCGAAGGTTAAGCGTGTTAGGCAAGACTAGCTTTGAACTGGTTGCTTTTGTCTCCTTCAGGTAGTGTGGCGTCACGGTTTCACTAGGCCTAATCGAGACGATGAAATATAAAGATGCCAGTTTTGCCGATGGGGTTTTTACGATTGTCTGTCCTCATTGCTCTAATGCACTTGCAGTGGACGAAGCTCAGTTGGGCCAGATTAATGATCAACTGGGAGGTCGGTTTGCTTGTCCTCAGGGAGCCTGTGGTCAGGAGATCGAATTTCCTGATCAAGAGGCAGCGCAGTCTATCATCGCGGGTTTGGGGGGGGATGTTTCTGCCCCTTCGGCAGGGGCAGTATCTAGTTCTGCAGGAGCAGCCCCAGCTCCTCCTCCTCAGGCCAATCCTGAAGCCAAGCCTACGCCCCCGCCATCAGAGGCCCCTACGGCGCGAGTTCTACAAAAAGAGACGCCCCTAAAGGAGGTTGCTGAGGAAGAAATTGTTGTTGGGTTTGGGGGTGGTTCCACCGCTACGCTGGAGCGAGAGGCAGCCGGGTTGCACAAGCTTTCGGTAAAGACCATTTTGCATAGTGATTGCGTCAAAGATAAGAAGGATTCGTTTGATGATGAAGTATCCAAGTTTCTCAGCAGCTTGGAGGAGGAGGATTTGATTGGGATGCATCCCGTTCAATACGCTCCCGATGACAAGAAAGGCACTGATTTTGGGGTAATGATATTCTACAAGTCGGTGCCCACTGAGGATTAACCAAATAGGTCCAGTTGGGGAGAGGGAGACAGATTTCGTAACTTTTTTTGTTCCGTCTTGGGATTTATATCCCCTTTCTTGTTTCCTGCTGTTGTAAGGTCTGCTTCCTCCAGGTTTATCAGGATTTCTTTTGCTCGCTCCAGAACAGGTTGAGGGACGCCCGCTAATCGTGCTACTTGGATACCGTAGCTTTGATCTGCCGCGCCATCTACAATTTGGCGCAAGAAAACAATTTGATCGTTATATTCCTTGACCGCTACGTTCAGGTTGAAAACACGTTGGAGTCGCTGGGCTAGTTCAGTGAGTTCGTGGTAGTGGGTTGCAAATAGAGTTTTGGCACCGAGTTGTTGGTGAATGTGTTCAACAATCGACCACGCCAGACTGAGTCCGTCGAAGGTGCTGGTGCCTCGCCCGATTTCATCGAGGATGACGAGACTGTTTGAGGAGGCATGGTGAAGAATATTTGCCGTCTCACTCATCTCCACCATAAAGGTGGATTGGCCGCGGGAAAGATTATCACTAGCGCCGATTCTTGTGAAGATACGGTCCAACAAATCTATTTTTGCACCTGTTGCCGGCACAAAACTTCCCGTGTGCGCAAGAAGGGCAATCAGTGCCACCTGCCTTATGTAAGTGCTTTTCCCTGCCATATTGGGTCCTGTGATCAAAGCGATTTTCTTGTCCATACTTAAATCCGTGTGGTTGGGCACAAATCGTTCGTCCAGTATCGTTTGTTCAAGTACAGGATGGCGACCATCCTGGATTTTAAGTCGACCTTCATGTCCCACGGTTGGACAGCAGTAATTGAAGAGCCGTGCGGTTTGTGCAAATCCTGCCAGTACGTCAAGTTGGGCCAGTGCATCGGCAGCCTGTTGAATAGAGCGAAGATATTTCAGAACAGTTTCTCTGACTTGTAGGTATAATTCGTATTCGAGCTTTGTGCTCCGTTCCTGAGCACCAAGGACTTTGTCTTCCATTTGCTTGAGTTCATCAGTGATGTATCGCTCTCCATTAGCGATGGTTTGTTTGCGTACGTAGTGGGCTGGGGTCTTGTCTAGGTGAGTTTTGGTTATTTCAATGAAATATCCAAAAACATTGTTAAAGCGTACTTTTAGCGAAGGGATCCCCGTTTTCTCGATTTCGCGCTGTTGCAATTGGGCGATCCATTCCTTGCCTTCACTTGCTCCACCACGAAGTTCGTCCAGTGAGGAGCTATAACCTTCACGGATGATTCCGCCTTCGCGCAAGGTAAGCGGGGGATCGTCAATGATGGCTTGGGAAATGAGGGCAACGACTTCAGGTAATTCGTGGAGTTGTTCGGCGAGTTGCGGCAGTAACGATTTCTCGTCTGTATCATCTAGTTTCAATACACTTGAATTACAGAGAGCTTCATCAATTAGTGTTCGCAATGAGGCGAACTGTTCGATGGCTAGTCGTAAATTCAAAAGATCGCGAGCATTACCCGTTCCTACTGAAAGGCGGGTGATGGTACGCTCAAGATCACGCACTTCACGGAGATGCTGTTCAAATTGATCCAATCGAGTCCCATCCTCAGTCCAGATTTGGACCGCGCGTTGCCTTGCATGGATTCTTTTAGTCTCCGAAAGAGGTTGTGTCAGCCAATCCCGCAGTCGGCGGGCTCCCATGGGGGTACTAGTGCGGTTCACCGAGTTGTACAGACATGCAGTGTTGGGCGCATCACGGGTTAGAGGTTCGAGGATTTCCAGATTGCGAAGTGAGGTTCCATCTATTGTGAGAAAATCAGTTTTTTGATAAAACTTGATCGGCTGCAAATGCGCTACGTCACGACGTAGGGTGTTGGTTAGATAGTGCAGCGCACCGCCGGCTGCGCTGATGGCGGTGTGCCGGTCCTTCAAGCCGAACCCATCAAGAGATTTTACGCCGAAATGGTCCTTTAGAGTATATCCCGCCGAGTCCGAAGCGAAGACCCAGTCCTCGTGTTCATTGAGGACGGCACCGGAACTGCTCAAGTCTTTGTAAATGTGAAAATCCTCAGAAGGGAGTACTATTTCAGCTGGTTTAAGTCGGTCCAGCTCCGTCCTTAGGTCAACTATGGATTCGGCTTCAGTGACCTTAAAATCGCCTGTGGTTAGGTCGATGAGGGCTAGTCCATAGGTGCCCCTACTGTGACATATTGCGGCTAGGTAATTGTTTCTTTCAGCAGTAAGGATTTGTTCATCAAAATGAGTGCCGGGGCTGAGAATCTGGGTGACATCGCGATTGACGAGTTTTCCCGGCACGGCCTCTTCGGTTTGCTCGCACATTGCCACTTTACAACCGGCCCGAAGAAGTTTCCCTATGTAATTATTTGCTGCATGAAACGGGATTCCACACATGGGAGTATTTCCGCGCTTGGTTAAGGTAATATTTAATATGTCGGCGCCGGTTTTTGCATCATCAAAGAACAACTCATAAAAATCACCTAGCCGAAACAATAGCAAAGTGTCTTTGGGCAACTCTCCTTTCAAGCGATGATATTGCGCCATCATCGGTGTTTGTTTTTGAGGCTTGGCCATTCGCAAAAAACTATCGCGAAAAAAAAAAATCGCGAAGAGAAAAAATTCACTGTGTAAAATGTGTTAACATTTTTGTTGGAGAGGGTAAAAAAAAACTATGCAAACACCCTTAAAGTGTTGTATAGGGATAGGTGAATCGCATCCGTGCGATCCGACGATAACCCTAAGAAGGAGGTGTACACTTCTATGGCAAAGAAAAAAGCTAAGAAGAAGGCAGCTAAGAAAAAGCCTGCTAAGAAGAAGGCAGCTAAGAAAAAGCCTGCTAAGAAAAAGGCAGCTAAGAAAAAGCCTGCTAAGAAAAAGAAGGCAGCTAAGAAAAAGCCTGCTAAGAAGAAAAAGGCAGCTAAGAAAAAGGCAGCTAAGAAAAAGCCTGCTAAGAAGAAGAAGGCAGCTAAGAAAAAGCCTGCTAAGAAGAAGAAGGCAGCTAAGAAAAAGCCTGCTAAGAAGAAGGCAGCCAAGAAAAAGCCTGCTAAGAAGAAGGCAGCTAAGAAAAAAGCCAAGAAAAAGTAGTCTTCTTTTTAGTAAAGACTATTTCCACACGGCGGCGGGGATTCCCGCCGCTTTTTTTGTGTTTCAGATTTGATTTTTCGGGGTAAAAGCTCACCGTGGGAGCTATGTCGTGTCTGGTGTTCGATATTGAAACTTCTGCCCTTCCAAAGGAGAGTTTAGATGAGGCTCAGCTGGAATACTTGTTTCGCCCCGCCGAAAAACTGAGTGATCCTGAGGAAAGAAAACGTAAAAGTGAGGAAATAGACGGCCAGTTCAATCTCTGGCCGTTTACAGCACAATGCGTCTGTGTCTGCATGATTAATTCAGACAGCGGGCGGGGCAAGGTATTATATTTGGCTGATGATTTTGAAGAAGCTCCTGCGGGGCCGATTGAATATGTGCCCTGCGTTGATGAGTCGGAGTTGCTCGCCCAGTTTTGGGAACTGGCTGCTAAGTATAATAAGATATGCACTTTTAACGGACGTGGGTTTGATGTTCCTTTTCTGTATTTGCGTTCGGCTGTGTTGGATGTGCCGGTAACTCGTAAGGATTGGCTTGGTTATCGCTTTCAGACTGAGCCTCATTGTGATTTAGCTGACCAATTTACTTTTTACAATGTGGGGGGCTGGGGTGGAGCGGCGCGGAGATTTAATCTCGATTTCTACTGCAAGGCTTTTGGGATTGTTTCGCCCAAGGCTGAAGGGGTTACAGGTATGGATATAAATGACCTCATGTCCGAAGGACGATTTAAAGAGATAGCTGATTATTGTGTTCGTGATGTGGTTGCGACGACGCGTCTTTATGAGGTTTGGCTTAATCGATTGGCTGGCGTGAAATAGTCAACTTGTGCTTGAGCAAAGAGTTGATTTATGCTTCTATAATTAGACCCAAGCGCGTTGTCTGTTTTAAGCCGTGAGATGTCATCAACACCGCAAAAACATCGGGAGTGGTCGGAATCCCTGTCAGGTTCGCTGAAGATTCCAGTGCGGTGGCAGGTGCTTCCCCATGAGCTTGTGTTTATGCTGTTCATGGGGGCAGTTTGGGTTCGAATAGGCTTGTCGGTTGGGTTTTCCCAAGACAGCGCCCTACAGTTTCTAATGTATCTTTTTTCGTTTTTTTGTGTAATCGGTTGGTGCCAGGTCCGTCCAACACCCTATCGTTGGCGTTTACGGCTTTTGTTTACTTTGGCTATCAGCACTTTGTGTTATTTTTCCCTATCTACAGCGGTGCCACTTATACATAACCCGAGAGGGCTGGTAACACTCAGCTGGCATCAAGACGCTGCGTTAAGTCAATGGGATACTCTTTGGTTGGGGGGTATGCCTCGCAGGCTCATGCTGCTGGAATCTCCTGCGTGGCTAACGGATATCTTCATGTTCTGCTATTTGTTCTTCTTCTATTATATTGTCGGAGGGCTTTTGTATTATTGCATTAAAGACTTAAAGAGGTTCCGCATTGTAGTGGTCGGTTTTTGCACGGTGTACGCTTTGGGCTATGTAGGTTATATGCTGATGCCGGCTGTAGGTCCTGTGGATGAGCTGGGGGTTCGTGCTGGCGGGTGGTTAACTAATACTGGTGGTGGTATTATTGCTGAACGCGGCAATGGAGTGGATGTTTTCCCGAGTATACACATGGCCGCCTCCCTTTACCTGCTGCTTTTTGATTTTGAACATCGGCGTTTTCATTTTTGGTGCGTGTTGGTTCCCACTGTGGGTTTGTGGGTTTCCACGGTTTTCCTGCGTTATCATTATGGTGTGGACCTGATTGCTGGAGTGATCTTGGCGCTGGGTTGTTTTTGGTTGGTGCGTTGGTTTGCGCAGTCGCGATTGTGTGCGAATGTGGAAGCTGAATGCGAGGCACACGACAGGCAATCTGCGCAGGTTCACGATGAAGTATAGTGGATGTTTTCCATTGGGTCGGTTCAAAAACTGTTGGCTTTCCTATGATTATAGGAGGGCGACTCAAAGTTAAGGCGGATGAATATCGGGTTGCTCTTCCGCCTTCGGCTGCGTATCAACTCGTTCAGCGTGGGCATCACGTGGTGGTGGAAGTTGGTACGGTTGCTGAGGATCGTGAGATGGAATGTAGGGCGCGGTTATTCCAATTTTTACCGTTTTGCCTCCTGTATAAAGGTTTGCAATAAAGCTTCCTGCCGCCTGTTGTTCAAGTGCATTTCCGGGTGCCATTGAACCGCAACTATCCAAGGGTCATTTGGGTTGGTGCTTTCGATGGCCTCTACAATGTTGTGTGGGCCGGTTGCAGTGATGCGTAAATTCTGGCCGAGTCGATCGATTGATTGTCGATGGAAACTGTTGACCCGTGCAATCCGGTTTGTACGGACGATTTCTGAAAGTCTACTGCCTTCAGCCAGGTTCACCGAATGTCCATTCATGTTGAAATGTATGCCGGCGGCCTCCTCACTTTCGGAAAGATTTTGAAGGGAGCCTCCTCGTGCTACATTAAGAATTTGACAGCCCCGGCAGATTCCAAGGATTGGGATCTTTTTTTTGATGGCAAATTTGATCAGTGCTATTTCAAAATCATCACGTGCCCGGCTGACTTCCGATGATTTCATCGCCGGCTCTCCATACAAGCTTGGGTCCACATCCCCTCCTCCAGCCAATAATAGGCCCCCGATTTTATTCACCTGGAACCATTCTTCTATTTTCTGGGATTCTACACCGGTGTCCTGCGGTTGAATTTCAATTAGCCTCCCTTTTGCCTTCAAAAACGCAATACGGTATGCCTCATTGGCCCCAAATTCCTCAACCCAAGTATCGTTGGGGGAGAAGGCAATTCGTGGGGCATCTTTGGGAAGACTTATTTCCACATAAATGGGTATACCCTTGCGATAGGTTACGTAGGCTAGAATGCTCGACAGGAGCAGGATGAGTATCCAACGGCTCAGCGGGCTGCGGTTGGTTTTCCTGGAGCCGGAATTAGCTGGCTTCGGAATCTCCATCTTCAAGGTTTGGACCACCTTCGCCAGTGATCAGGTCCATATTGATCTTGCCGTGTTTTAAAAATACCGCGAGCGGGAAAAAGATACCAAAAGCAGGTCCGGGATCTTCCTTGGAGAGGATATCATACACATTATGTTTGTGGTCTGCCAACACGCGTTGGGCTTCGGCGAGGCGTGCCTTTGGGTTGAGACCACTCTTTAAGCCTTTGAATAAAGCCTTCAATCCAGCTCGCTTGGAGCCGTCTTGAAATTCAGATTTAGCCTTTTTCCACCCATCTTTTAATGCGGCTTCCCCAGCTTCGCTGTGGGATAGTTCATTCAGCGTGGCAAGGAAGGCAAGAATCGGGATTTCAGTTTTGACGTTCAGGTGCCGTTCTTCATCTAGGTCAATTTTCCCCGAAGAGGCCAGTTGAAAGGTGAGCCAGGGATAGTCCCAGCCCGCCTCAACGGCTTGGATAAGCCCCCCCCAAAAACGAGGATTCACCTCAATGAGGTAAGGATTTGAATCGGGTTTGCCATCCCAACGGAAATCCAATTCTGCGACTCCATGCCAATCCAACGGTCCTAATACCTCGGCGGCAACCTTTTCCATGACGGGAGCTTCAACTGTTTCCCGCATGACACCAGGTCCGCGTTTGGCTGGATAGGCACGGAGATTACGGTAGGTCATACAGGCTTCGATTTCTCCATGATTAAAGAGAGTGGCCACACAGTAGTCTTCTCCTGGGACGCAGGCTTGAATGACGGGCAGATCCCCCGGGGACAATTGGAAGTGTTCCACAAAATGGATGAATGTTTCCTTTAATTCCTCATGGGTATCCACCTTCTTGATTCCTACTCCGGAGGAGGATTCCCGGATTTTCACAAAGGCGGGCACCTCCATTTGTTCGAGCTGAGCGTTGAATTGATCGACCGTTTCTGGAATCCACGTGGTCGGCATGGGTAGGCCCGTTTCCTTGGCGTACGCAGCAATTGTTCCCTTATTGTGGACCCGCATGATTTGGTCGATCTGCGGCAGAGCCAGAGAAATGTGTGGCTCGAAGCGTTCGCGGTGCTTGGCAATCAGGTAACTTTCCTTGTGGATAGGCATCAATACGTAGGGACGATCATCCTTAGGCTTATGCTTGAGGACCGTTTTTTCCACAGCATCGATAAAACCTTCTGGGTCAATATCAGGATCGGGATACCTGAATTTATCGGTGCTGTATTTGGAAAGGGACCCGGGAGTCATGGAGTAATGGTCACCAGTGATGACCTCCACGCCTCGTTGCCCGAGGCTTCGTATGGCGACCAGAGTTTGCCAGCCGCGTGAGAAGGTGACGATTGCACGTCCTGCAGGTTGTTTGTTCATTGATCTAAGCCATGATTATACACGCGTTCCAACTCCCTAGCACTGGATAAAGATCTGGGACTGATCAACATTCTTCCAGAGGCTGGTAAGGGACCCTGATTATATTTCTCAATAGTGGCCAGATAGGGTTTCCAGTTTAGGGTGAGAATATTTTCTCGTCTCCCTATGGCTTTGTTAGAGGTCTTTTCCCAGGCATGAAAAACCAGCTCGGAGCAATAGAGTTTGTCATCGGTAAATTCGTATTTGAAATCGTAGGGCTTCCCCGCGTGTGAATGCAGGTTTCTAAGGAACTTGGGGATGAGTGGGCGATACTGGAGTTTTAACCGATAGGCAGCCCACCGTTCATTGCGGCCGATGGTTTTCCATTTTTCAAAGGGAGTATATATGACGCCGGGAGCACAGGCTTCAATCACCGTCCATTTTCCTTTACGCCGGTGCAGCACGCCTACGTGCGAATAGTGCGACTGGGTGATGCCTTCAATGGCCTGAATTAAATCCACATTTAGGGGCAACGCCTGAAAAACCAAATCACCGTCCCTCGGTTCGTAGGCTGGAAGTTTATCCGATTTGGTTATGGACATGCACCCGGATGTAGAAAAAAGCGTTGCAGCCATTGTGGCGATCAGAATTATTTTAATGGGCCCATTCATGGTGGTTAAAAGATAGGGTAAAAGGCTTCATTTTAACTAATCGATAATAACTGACAGAAAATCGATTGAGTCAATGGTTACGTCCAAATCTGACGATCCAGTGTGCGATACTGAATAGCTTCTGAGACATGTTCAGTTTTGAGTGTTTGTGATCCGTCCAAGTCTGCAATGGTTCGCGAAACCTTTAGTATTCGATCATACGCGCGGGCACTTAAGGCGAG
>Ga0066836_10001907_pt1 | contig 11091 bp, 7 predicted proteins | sample ETNtaG_18_FD_71568 | JGI IMG/M metagenome (GOLD analysis project Ga0066836, IMG submission 71568) | Marine microbial and viral communities from oxygen minimum zone, Eastern Pacific Ocean - ETNP201302SV91 | ecosystem: Environmental > Aquatic > Marine > Oceanic | place: Pacific Ocean: Eastern...
TTGGGATATATGGCAGCAGCGTTGGCGTTTGGGTGGTATCGCAATAGTGGCTTTAGTGCCTGCTATTGCTTGGATTGCTTATGCAGCTGCTTATCTTTTTCGCGACTCAACTGGAGGTTGGTTGGCTCAGCCGGACTTTGCTCTGTTTGAGGAGACTTTGGCGAGGGCCCTTGGTCCGTGGCCGTTGCCGAAACTTGTGCTGTTTGTCTTGTTGATGTTGGTGTTGCGTCGATGGGGACGGCTGGCTGGCAATGATGATGAAGGACATCTTTTGGAGGCTCCACGGCCAGCTCTTGTCGCTGGATCTTTATTGGATCTAAGCGGTTTAATCCCGTCGGCACTGATGCTGCTAGCGGTTGTGGCGGTGTCGTTTTTGAAGCCGTTGGCGTTTAGTCGTTATTTCGTGGTGCTGTTGCCGTCAGTAATACCTTTGCTGGCGGTGCAGTTAGGGGGGCTTCAGCTCAACTCAATAGGCCGTGCTCTGGCATTAGTTGTCTTAACCGCTTTCATCGCTCTTTGGTGGCAGCAGAGCTACTTAGGGATTCAGCCTGGGGTCAGCAGTGTTGGTGATCGAGAGCAAGACAATTTCCGTGCGATTAGTCAGTTTATGGCTGGCAAGCAGGAGCGCTATGGGCCGCGCTCGCGGCTGCTTAATCTCAGTGATCGTATGGAAGTAGAAGCTGGTCGGATACTTGAGAGTCCATCTCTTTGGGGTGATGGTGATTTACTAGATAAACGACTGGAGAGTTCACCTCTGCCATCACTGATTTGGCTTGCGAGTAGTGGTCCGGAGCAATCAATGCGTCGTCGTCTCAATCCCCTGATGCAGAGAGTGGAAACGAGGGGGTATGAATGTCGAGAGGATGGACCGAAGCTCGATTACACGGGTGTGATGAGATGTACTTTGATCAAGGCTCCCGGCGGTTGATTGTCAGCAGTAGGCCTTAATAAAAGGATTGGCAATCTCTAAATTTGCTGCACTTGGCCGATCCGTTGCCAGGGGCCATCACTTAACAGCTCTTCAGCGATTTTAGTTGAACAGGCCACTAGTAAAGGACCGCAGGTTTGTGGATCCACCATCAGTTCCAGCAGTGCCTGATGTTCTTCACTGCCTGGGTTTATATCGCCCCATACGATTTCAATTGGCGCGGCTTCGCTGTATGTGCTCGGCTCTAGGAGGCGCCAGTTGCGGCGATTAGCCGGTGCAAGTGTGCTTGAAAAACCTTCTTTCAATAGCTTTAAAGCGCCTTGCAGGCTGGGAATTGCTTGCGCTTCGAGTGTGAGGTGCAGGGGACCTATGTCTGCTTGATATCGCTTGAAATTGCTGGCATTAAGCATTTCGCCAAGATGGCCTAGGAGCCCGAAACCGGTTATGTCGCTGCAGGCATGAATAGTTGATGATCCTGCATCTTTTGCTTCAACGGTGTGCAGCAGTTCTAGGAGGTTGTGCTGGCTGACTGTCATTTGGGCAAGGGCTGCGTCAAGGTCTTGCGGTGAGACTTCCCCTGTCATGGCAGCAGCAAACAGAACTCCGCTACCTAGGGAGCGGCTGAGTAGTAGTACATCTCCCGATTGCAGGTTGCCTTTGTCCCAAGGTTTATGGCCAGCAGGAGTTTTGCCGTTGACGCTTAGGGAAACCTGCAGTCCAAGGCTGCTTGGTTGGGGGGCAAGGCTGCGGGCTTCAAGGCTGTGTCCCCCAATTAGTTGGGCACCCTGGGGATTGAGGGCTGATTGGATACCAACCAGAGTCTGAGTCAATAACTCCTGTTGAAGTTTTGATGGCACCATCGGCAGAGTGATTACAGCTTGGGCAGATATCACTTGTGCACCACTGGCCCAGAGGTCTGAGCAGGCATGCAGTGTGGTTAAGCGGCCATTGAGCCAGGGATCGCTAACTAGGGCTGGGAAGCCATCCACGCTTTGCAGCAAGCTTTCGCCTGTTGGGGTGGTAGCGATAAAGGCTGCATCTTGAGGTTGCTTGCCAAGGGCTTCCAGGCCTGCCTGTTTTAGAGCCTCGTTTAAAGGCTTGGCTGCCAGTTTGGCGGCGCAACCACGGCAAGCCATGGAGTTTGCGCTTGTTTTGACAGCACTGCTCATGGTTGAGAGCTCTTTAAACAGAGCCATGAAACGACGATCAATGATCTGTTTCCAGCGCCAGAGCCAGGGATGAGGGCCAAACATCAGGTCCCCCCAAATGGCCCAGGCGGTAGACATCTCAGGAGTGTTTTTGCTTCCCAGCAATTGCAGGGCACGAGCTTGTGGTTTCCAGGAACGGGTAGGGAGGTTTTGGCTGCATCTTTCTAGGTTTTGTGCCAGGGGTTTGGCTGCGCGTACGGCCCATACGCCAGTGGGTGGCCGTGGAGCTGTATCGATCACGCCACAGTCGCCGACGGCGAACAGTTGGGGGTGATTGATCACCTGCAGGGTGTCTGTGGTTCGCACTCGTCCTAAGGGATCCACAGGCAGGCCACTAGCGGCAAGCCAGGCGGGTGCTCGACTGCCAGTACAGCGCAGTGCCGGGGCAGTTAAGGGAGATTTTTCTGTTACCAGCTCGATAGCGGCTGCGGTAAGGGCCCTTCGCAGTGCTGGGCTTGGTTGACCTCGATGGGCGTGTAGTTGGATTGGGCGATTGGGCCAGCGTTGGCGAAGAGCGAGAGCTATCTCCACACCAGCGAGGCCTGCACCGATCACCGTGAATGGTTTCGGGTCATAAACCAGAGACTGGCTGTCCTGTTGTTTGAGCCAGGCCAGGGCAGGTTCTAGAGGCTTGATCGACATGATTGGTGCAGCTTTGCTGCTCTCAAAGCTGTTGGTTTCTTGGCAGGTTTCTGATCCCACATTGATGCTGAGTCGCTCGAAATGGATGGGAGAACGTCCACAGAGAAGTAGATGATGCTTGGCGGCATCTACTCCCTTGATTTCGGCGATCACAAGGGCTACCCCTGCTTGATCACTAAGACTGCGTAAGTCGATAGCGATTTCATCGCGCTTGTAATCGCCGGCAATTAGTCCAGGCACCATGCCGGAGTAAAGGGCAGTGCTGCGGCGATTGATCAGAGTGATCAGTCCGGCAGGTCGACGTTTGGGGTACATGGCCCAACGACGCAGTAGCAGGGCATGGCTATGGCCGCCGCCGGCCAGCACGAGATGATCAGCTCTCATGTGGTTTCAAGGCGGCTTGAAGCAGTTCTTTTTTCACTGACCGGCCACCTTGAGCACAGTTTTGATAGTGCGCAGCAGGATTAGCAGATCCAGCCAGGTGCTGAAGTGTTTGAGGTAGTAGAGGTCGTAGGAGAGCTTGAGTTCGGAATCTTCCACGCTGGCGGCATAGGGGGCGCAGACTTGAGCCCAGCCACTCAATCCTGGCTGCATCCAGTGCCGCTTGCGGTAGTGGGGGATGCGTGCTTCAAGCTCTTGCTCTAGTTCGGGGCGTTCAGGCCGCGGTCCGATGAGGCTCATGTCACCGCGGAGCACGTTGATCAACTGGGGCAGTTCATCTAGGCGTGTGCGCCGCAGCCAGCGGCCTATTTGGGTTATTCGTTGGTCGCCCGGCGTTGTCCAGGTAACGGGAGCGTGCTTGGGGGCAACCTTCATCGTGCGTAGTTTCAGCACCGTGAAGGTTTGGCCTAACCAGCCGCTGCGTTCCTGTATATAAAAAACTGGGCCATGATCTTCTAGCCAGATCAGTAGGCATGCGATCAGCATTAGAGGTGCTGTAACTGTTAACAGCATCAGCGCTACCACCACATCCGCCATTCGTTTCAGTTGACGTTGGGGACTGAACAAGGTGTTCCAGGGGATTTCGGAATAGCTCAGCCAGGGTTCTGGTAATAATGTTGGTGGCAGGCGCTCGAGTTGTTGCTCTGCAAGGGCAAGTGGTGTTGTGAAACTGCATTCGCGCGGATCGCGCTGCTGCAATGCATCTAGCCAGCGGTAGTGATCGGGGTGTTGTTGCACGCTCGGTGAGATGGCTATCACTATCTGGCCGGGCTGTTTGATTACTTCTTCTGCAGGTAGCCAGCGGGGCATGAGTTGTGTGGGTGTTTGCTGCCAGGGCATTAGAACTTTCTGTACTTCAGCTTCGCTGGCTATCAGCAGCAGTTTGGGCGCTTCGGCTTGTAGGGCGCCTCGGCGCAAACTCATCCTCATCAATAGGGACCAAAGCATTGTTGGCAGCAGCCATGACACTTGGATGCTGCGGTACACCAACCAGACATCTTGTGGAGGATTAATTAACCAGCGCAGGATTGCTATCACCATCAAGGTGGTTAGCAGGCATAACCCAAGGCGCTGTAATAGTGCCCAGCGCGGTAGACGGCGCCAGCCCAAAACCGTGTAAGTGCCCAGCAGCCAGCCCAAAAGGAGATAGGCCGTGATCGTGGCCACTATCCAGATCTGCTGCCCTTCTAAAGATTGAGAGCGGATATTTACTATCCCAACAAGAATCAGTACCAGGCCGAGTAGATCAAGGCCAGCACAAAGAAGCAGCTTTTGACGGGGATTGCGCCAGGACACTGGCACGGCAGCAACTAGGCGACCTTAAACCTTGCCTGGCTTTATGACGAGCGTTTTTTGTCGTAGCCATTTGGGTTGCTCTGTTGCCAACGCCAGCCATCGCGACAGATTTCGATTAGATCCCGTTGGGTATGCCAACCCAGTCGTTTGGCTGCCAGGCTTGGATCGGCGACTGTGCAAGCAGCATCTCCCTGACGGCGGCGGCTGATTTTGTAAGGCACTGGCATGCCGGTTGCCGCCTCGAAAGCATGTACAACTTCAAGTACAGAGTGTCCCTGGCCGCTGCCCAGGTTGAGGGTGAGCAGTTGGGGCTCTTCTTTAAGGAGCACGTCTAGAGCTGCCTGGTGCCCTTCAGCAAGGTCCATCACATGGATATAGTCCCGGACACAACTTCCATCTGGGGTGGGCCAGTCGTTGCCAAATACTTCCAGTTGTTGGCGCCTACCTACTGCAACTTGGCTTATGAAAGGGAAAAGGTTATTGGGGATACCGTTGGGGTCTTCACCGATATGGCCGCTGGGATGGGCTCCTACCGGATTGAAGTAGCGAAGCCTGGCGATCCGCCAGCCAGGTTCACTTTCAGCAAGATCCATCAGTAGCTGTTCGACTGCAGCCTTGCTATGGCCGTAGGGATTGATTGGTTGCAAGTTGGCTGATTCTGGAATCGGAACTTGCTTGGGGTAGCCATAGAGCGTTGCGCTACTGCTGAAAATGATTGTGCGGCAGCCATGACGCTGCATTGCTTGTAGGAGGCAGTTGCTGCCTCCTACGTTGACATCCCAGTAGCAAAGAGGAATCTGTATCGATTCGCCCACGGCTTTGAGCCCGGCGAAATGCACTACTGCCTCGATTTTGTGCTCACTAGAGCTGAAGGCGCGATCAAGATGCTCGCTGCAGCGAACATCGCCTTCCACAATCTTGAGTCGACCTTCAGCCTCTGGTCCAGCTAGCTCTGCTACTCGCCTTAACGCTTCTGGGGAGCTGTTGCAGTAGTTATCGATCAACACCAGCCGATGGCCGGCTTCTAACAGCACCAAGCATGTGTGGCTGCCGATGAACCCGGCAGCACCGGTGATCAACAGCTCGGCCATTGCGAAGACATCTGCTTGGTTAGTTAGGCTATAGGTAGCGTCTGCTCAATTGCGCGAGAGTTTGCTCACTAAATCAATATTCGGAATCACCGCAGTTAAGCCAGTAGGAAATTTGTAGTGAGTGAGTTTGGTTTACGGTCGCGCTGTTCCAAGGTCGGTCACAATTAGACCGTAGTTATTACTGCGCAATGCCCGGTAGCAAGACCCGAAATTTGATCACAGGTGGTGCGGGCTTTGTCGGCTCTCATCTGGTGGACCGCCTGATGGAATCAGGAGATGAGGTTATTTGTCTCGACAACTACTTCACCGGCAACAAGGCCAATATTGCTCGTTGGATCGGTCACCCCTGTTTTGAGTTGATACGTCATGACGTGACCGAGCCGATCAAGCTTGAGGTCGACCGAATTTGGCATCTCGCCTGCCCGGCTTCTCCGATTCATTATCAAACCAATCCGGTGAAGACGGCTAAAACGAGTTTTCTTGGTACTTACAACATGCTCGGCTTGGCCCGCCGCGTAAAGGCTCGGTTACTGCTTGCTAGTACTAGTGAAGTTTATGGCGATCCACAGGTTCATCCTCAGCCTGAGAGCTACCGAGGTTGTGTGAATACCATCGGCATCCGTGCTTGTTATGACGAAGGTAAACGAATTGCCGAAACTCTCTGCTTCGACTATCGGCGCATGCATGGAAGTGAGATCAGGGTTGCGCGAATCTTCAATACATATGGACCACGCATGCTGCCTGACGATGGTCGGGTGGTGAGCAACTTCATTGTGCAGGCTCTGCGTGGTGAAGCTTTAACCCTTTATGGGGATGGATCTCAGACCCGATCCTTCTGTTACGTGGACGATTTGGTGGAAGGTTTAATCGGGCTGATGAATGGAGATCATGTTGGTCCGATCAACCTTGGCAATCCCACCGAATTCACGATCCGAAAATTGGCTGAACTGGTGCGCGAGCAAATCAATCCTTCTCTACCTCTGATTACAAAGCCCTTACCTGCTGATGATCCCTTGCAGCGACAGCCGGTTATTGATTTAGCGGTCGAGCAATTGGGCTGGAAGCCACATGTCAGCTTGGCTCAGGGTTTGGACTCGACGATTGCTTACTTTCGAGAGCTCTTGTCTGCGTGATTACCTATCTGGGAAGGTGCCATTGCGGCTTAACTGCGGGCTCTTGCTAAAGGTGTTTTTGTAGTGCTGTTCTATTGCTTTGGTAGTGATTTGTTCTTTCTACGCGTCTTATGCAGTGTGTATTTGAACTGCAGGCTTTGATTGAGGCTGCCTGTACTAACGATTTATTTTCTTGCAATTTCCTAGCTCCTTGTTCATGGCATCTGAACAGTCGCCCTGCAGACTGTCTAATGCTTGCCGTTGAAGCGTGAACCAGCTGCAGAGCTTGCGAGGGATGTTGGACCTGTTGCCGGAGCAGACCAGGCGCTGGCAGGCGGTAGAGAGCGTTACGCGTGATCACTTCCATAGAGCAGGGTTGCAGGAAATCCGTACGCCCCTTCTGGAATTGACCGAACTCTTTGCTCGAGGCATTGGTGAGGCTACGGATGTTGTCGGCAAGGAGATGTATACCTTTGTCGATAGGGGGGATCGATCATGCACACTTCGGCCAGAGGGAACCGCCTCTGTGGTGCGTGCTGCCTTGCAGAACGGCTTGTTAAGTCAGGGCCCTCAGCGTCTTTGGTATAGCGGTCCGATGTTTCGCTATGAGCGTCCCCAGGCTGGGCGTCAGCGACAGTTTCATCAGGTCGGTGTGGAGTTCCTTGGGGTTAGTAGTCCTCGCAGTGATGCTGAAGTAATCGCATTGGCCTGGGCGCTGCTGGCTGATTTGGGCGTACAAGGTCTTGTCTTGGAGATCAATAGCCTCGGCACCGTTGAGGATAGAAAAAATTATCGAGGGGAATTGGTGAAGTGGCTGGAAGCCCGTAGTGAGAAGCTTGATGACGACTCTCGTAAGCGTCTGTACACCAATCCGCTGCGGATTCTTGATAGTAAAAACCCTGCAACGAAGGCATTGTTGGAGGACTCCCCCACGCTTTTAGAGACTCTTAGCGAGGAAAGTAAGGCTCGTTTTACGGAGCTCCAGGGCGACCTGAAGGCGCTCCAAATACCTTTTCATCTCAATCCTCACCTTGTACGTGGCCTTGACTACTACTGTCATACGGCTTTTGAGATCACTAGCGATCAGCTCGGTGCTCAGGCCACGGTGTGTGGAGGAGGGCGATATGACGGTCTGGTTGAGCAGTTAGGGGGTCCCTCTACGCCCGCTATCGGTTGGGCTCTTGGCATGGAGAGGTTGATCCTTGTGCTGGAGGCCGCGGCGAGTGCTGATTCAAGTGGGCAGGCTGCTCGTTTAACGGCTGCTACAAGGCCAGATCTTTATTTAGTGAATCGTGGTGAGCGAGCTGAGCGAGCAGCTCTGGTTATTGCCCACCAGCTGCGGGCCGCTGGGCTCGTGGTGGAGCTGGATGGTTCTGGTGCTGCCTTCGCTAAACAGTTCAAACGTGCCGATCGCAGTAGGGCTCCCTGGGCGTTGGTGATTGGTGATGACGAGATAGAGAAGGGTGAGGGACGCCTTAAGCGCCTGAAGGGGGCAGCGCCAGAAGCTGATCAAACCTCTATTGATCAACTTCAACCACTCGATGACCTCATTGGTCTTGTGCGTTTGCTTCGCGATTGATCTTCTAAAGCTTTCTCTGCAATTTGATGCCCCATTTAATCTGCTGCGATGACCTGATAGGTCTAGACCTCTTACCTCTTGCTAACGCGTCGCTTACAACGCCATGAATGTTCCTCAGATTCGCAACATCTGTTGCATTGGCGCGGGTTACGTGGGCGGCCCGACGATGGCGGTGATTGCTGATCGTTGTCCAAATATTCAGGTGAATGTGGTGGACCTCAATGAGGCCCGCATCGCTGCTTGGAATGATCCTGATCTCAGCAAATTGCCTGTTTATGAGCCGGGGTTGGACGTGGTAGTTGCTCGGGCTCGCGGGCGCAATCTTCACTTCTCTACGGAGGTAGACGCTGCGATTGCGGCTGCCGATATGGTGTTTATCTCAGTGAATACTCCAACCAAAGCAAAAGGTCTGGGGGCTGGTCAAGCTAGTGATTTGCGTTGGGTTGAAGCCTGTGCTCGCCAGGTTGCTCAATGCGCTAAGGGACACACGATTGTTGTTGAGAAGAGCACTTTGCCGGTGCGTACCGCTGAAGCTGTGGATTTAATTCTTAAGGCAGCCCAGCGGCAGGTGGTTGACGGAGAGCCTCCGATCAGTTTTGCCGTGTTATCTAATCCTGAGTTTTTGGCTGAGGGTACGGCGATCCGTGATCTGGAGTCACCAGATCGAGTGCTGATCGGCGGCGAGAATGCTGATGCCATCCAGGCCTTGGTAGAGGTTTATCGCCAGTGGGTGCCGCACGAGAAGATATTGCTTACAAACCTTTGGAGTAGTGAACTCTCCAAGCTGACAGCCAATGCCTTTTTGGCTCAGCGCATAAGTTCGATCAATTCATTGGCAGCTCTTTGCGAAGTCACTGGTGCGGACGTTCGTGAGGTGGCTAGAGCGATAGGTAGTGACTCGCGCATTGGCTCGAAGTTTCTTCAGGCAGGTCCTGGTTTTGGTGGTAGTTGTTTTCAAAAAGACATCCTCAACTTGGTTTATCTCTGTCGTCATTTCGGTCTCCCGGAGGTGGCGGATTATTGGGAGAACGTGGTGGCTCTTAATACATGGCAGCAGCATCGCATTTCGCGTTTGGTAGTACAAAAGCTGTTCGGAACGGTTACTGGTAAGCGATTGGCACTGCTGGGCTTTGCTTTTAAGGCAGATACCAATGACACTCGTGAAGCGCCGGCGATCTGCATTGCCAATGATCTGCTCGAGGAAGGTGCACAGCTAGCTATCTATGACCCGAAGGTGGATTCGGAACAGATTGCGCGTGATCTACAGCTGCTAGCAAGTTCTCCGCCAGATGCTCAAGCAGGACCAACCCGTGCCGCTCTTAGCGGTGAAGGGACCTGGTGGACCTGTTCCAATGTTGCTGCAGCTGTCGCTGGAGCCGACGCTGTGTTGATTCTGACTGAGTGGCAGCAGTTCAGACAGCTTGACTGGGCCGCCTTGGCACCGCTTATGCGTCGCCCGGCATGGGTGTTTGATGCTCGTGCTGTTGTCGATCCAGATGCGGTGAGAGCGTCCGGCTTGATGCTTTGGCGAGTCGGAGATGGCTCTGTATGAGTCGATGCGTTGTTGTCACTGGTGCTGCAGGATTCATTGGCTCTGCCCTCGTGCAGCGTCTGTTGGCTAGTGGTGATCGTGTCATAGGCATTGACAATCTCAATGACTACTACGACCCGGCATTAAAGCGGGCACGACTCGCTCAGATTGAAGCAACTTCCTTTAAAGCGTCTTGGACTTTTCACCAAATAACCTTGGAAGATGGTGCAGCCCTAGAGGAACTGTTTAGGGCTGAGAAGCCTGAGGTGGTAGTCAACTTGGCGGCCCAGGCAGGGGTCCGCTATTCATTAGAGAACCCAGGTGCCTACATTCAGGCGAACTTGGTGGGCTTTGGGCACATCCTTGAGGTGTGTCGTCACCATGGAGTACAGCACTTGGTGTATGCCTCGAGTAGCTCTGTATATGGCGGCAATCGCAACTTACCTTTTTACGAGCAACAGCCTGTAAATCACCCGGTGAGTCTCTATGCGGCCACCAAGAAGGCCAACGAATTGATGGCTCATACCTATAGCCATCTATACGGTTTACCAGCGACAGGATTGCGTTTCTTCACTGTCTATGGACCTTGGGGTCGTCCGGATATGGCTCCAATGCTCTTCGCTAGAGCGATACTCGCTGGTGAGCCGATCAAGGTGTTTAACTACGGCAAGATGCAGCGTGATTTCACCTATATCGACGATATCGTTGAAGGTGTGTTTCGCTGTTGCGACAAGCCTGCTACCGCTAATTCAGACTTCGATCCGCGCAACCCTGACCCTGCTACTGCTGCGGTACCTCACCGTCTTTTCAATATTGGTAACAGCCAGCCAATTGAGTTGATGCGTTTTATTGAGCTCTTGGAGCAGTCCCTCGGGGTGGAAGCTATTAAGGACTTTCAGTCCATGCAGCCTGGTGATGTCGTGGCTACCGCTGCTGATACATCTGCTCTTGAGGCCTGGGTTGGCTTTCGGCCATCGACCCCAATCGAAGATGGGGTGGAGTGGTTTGCTAAGTGGTATCGCAGTTTTTATAGGGTCTAAAGGCATGCTTGCTCGATGAATTCACTCGCGTATTTCAGCGCACCATTGCCGCAACATTTCCACCATCCACTGTCAGCAAGGCACCAGTGGTTCGCGGCATTAAGGCCAGGGCTACAAAGGCATTCGCTACATCACTTGCTCGGACCTCTGCGCCGAGCAAGTTCCCTCCCATGTAGTTCGCTTCGCTGATGCCGCGTGCCGCCGCGCGCTCTTTAATCATGGC
>Ga0066836_10001914_pt1 | contig 11078 bp, 10 predicted proteins | sample ETNtaG_18_FD_71568 | JGI IMG/M metagenome (GOLD analysis project Ga0066836, IMG submission 71568) | Marine microbial and viral communities from oxygen minimum zone, Eastern Pacific Ocean - ETNP201302SV91 | ecosystem: Environmental > Aquatic > Marine > Oceanic | place: Pacific Ocean: Eastern...
GTGATGAATTTACATAGTTATTTAAAACATCTCCCAAAAATTTATCATCTATTTTGTTAATGCTTACATCTTCATTATTTTTATTATCTTTCAAATTCTCACTTAGTACGTTCATTTCAATTATTTCTAATCTTTTATTAAATGATCTTGGATCTAAATCTAAAGTATTTGTATCTCCAATTAAATTTAATTGGCTATCAAATATTAAAACTCTGTCTATGCTTTGAAAAAGAAATTTAGTAGAAAATAAAAATTTTCTTATATCGTTTTCATTAAATTTTACTTTTAATCTTTTTAAATGATTGATAGTATTTTCCATGATCTGAATATGATTAGAAGTTTTTTTATTTATTAAGCTTGGTTGGATTGATTTAAGATAAAAGATTGTAATAAGACCAATAATTGAAAAAATAATTAAATTTATGAATAAAAATTTTTTTAATATTGATAAATCTTTTATTAATTTATTTAACATTAATTAATATTCCAACGATAGCCACTACCATATCTTGTTTCAATCGCAGAAAAATTATTATCTACTTTTTTAAATTTTTTTCTTATTCTTTTTACATGGCTATCAATAGTTCTATCTTCAATATCTGTATCTTCTCTGTATGCTATATCCATTAATTGTGATCTTTCCTTTATAATTCCTGGTCTTTTAGCTAATTCCTTTACTATTAAAAATTCGGTAGTAGTAAGCTTGTCTGGTAAAGCTTTACCATCCCACTCACACTCTAACTGTGAGGGATCCAATCTTAATTTTCCATGTGAAATAATATTTTTTGATTCTTCGATATTGTTTTTTAAATCTTTTTTTCTTAATTGAACTCTTATTCTTTCAATTAATACTTTTATAGAAAAGCCTCCCGACTTTTTGACAAAGTCATCAGCACCTAGCTTTAGACCTAACAACTCATCAACTTCTTCATCTTTTGATGTTAAAAAAATCACTGGCATAGAAGTTTTTTTTCGTAATTTTTTTAAAAGTTCTTCTCCATCCATCTTTGGCATTTTAATATCTATAATTGCCAAGTCAGGTGGCATTCGCGTTAACCCTACTAATGCACTTTCTCCATCCACATAGGTTTGAACTTTAAACCCTTCTTTTTCCAATGCTATACTTATGCTAGTAAGAATATTTCTATCATCATCAATTAATGCAATGGTTTCTTTCATGTACAAAATTGAAAATACTAAATTGTTTTAATTTCGGCAATAGATGACTTTCAGTTTAATGAAGAAGCCCCCAATTATCTCCAATATTTACATCAACTAATAAAGGAATTGAGAAAGAATGGATATCACTGTCCTTAACACTGGCCATTTCATCTCTTATGATTTTAGACATTTTGTCAGCATTATCTTTTAAAACTTCAAAAATTAATTCATCATGAATTTGTAACAACATTTTACAATTAGATATTTTTTCTTTTTGAAACCTATTGCTGATTCTTATCATTGCAAGTCTCATAATTTCTGATGCCGAACCTTGTATTGGAGCATTAATTGCAGCTCTTTCTTGAAAGTTTCTAATATTAAAATTTTTATCATTAATTCCTTTAAGGTGTGTTCTTCGTCCAAATATATTATTTACATATCCAGTTTTTCTACAAAAACTAATAGTTGAATTCATATATTCTTTAATTTCTGGAAACTTCAAAAAATATGATTTTAAAAAATCTTCAGCCTCTGAGTTTGAAACTCCTATTTGTTTTGCTAGGCCATATTGTGATATGCCATATATTATTCCAAAATTAATTGCTTTTGCTTTTCGCCTCATATCAGAATTAATTTTTTTTATATCTAAATTAAATACCTGACTTGCTGTCAAAGAATGAATATCTTCATTATTTCTAATTGCTTTTTTTAATTCCTTTACGTCTGCAAGATCTGCAAGTATTCTCATTTCTATTTGGTTATAGTCTGCGGAAATTAAAGTATGACTTTTTTCGGCTATAAATGATTTTCTAATATCTTTTCCATTCTCAGATTTTATTGGAATATTTTGTAAGTTTGGATCACTGGATGCAAGACGGCCAGTTGTTGTAGCTGCGAGCAAAAAAGAAGTATGAATTCTATTAGTTTTATGATTAATATATTCAGGCAATGAATCTGAATACGTGTTTTTAAGTTTGGTTAATTGCCTCCAATCTAAAACTAATTTTGGAAATGCATGTCCTTTAAATGCTAAATCTTCTAATACAGATGCACTTGTAGCAAAACTACCTTTTTTTGTTTTTTTTTGAGCTGAAATTTTTAATTCATTATAGATTATTTCTCCAAGCTGCTTGGTAGATGCAATATTAAATTCCTTTTTAGATAATTTAAAAATTTCAGTTTCTAAAGACTTTATTTTTTTGTCAAATTTTATTGATAGTTTTTTTAATGAAGATGTGTCAAGTTTAACTCCATTAATTTCCATCATTGCTAAAATTTTAATCAAAGGTTTTTCAAAAATTTCATAAATATTAATTAATTTCTCAATTTTTAAGTTTTTTAGAAAAATTTTATATAACCTAAAAGTAATATCTGCATCTTCTGCTGCATAGTCTTTTGCATCAATTATGTTTACTTCGCTAAAATTAATTTCTTTTTTTCCAGTTCCAACTAATTCTTTAAAAGCAATAGGTTTATGATCTAAATGAAGAACAGACAATGTATCCATATTATGCCTATTTTTTCCAGCATCTAAAACATAAGACATTAACATTGTATCTTCCATAGGGGTAATATCGATTCCTCTATGAAAAAAAATAATATAATCAAATTTAATGTTTTGACCTATTTTTTTAATACTTTTATCTTCTAATATTGGTTTTAGTTTTTGTAATACATTTTTTTCATCTAGATTTTCACCTTTTTTATGTCCTATAGGAATATAGGCAGCCTTACCTATTTTTGTTGATAAAGATATACCAACCAGTTTTGCCTGATGAGGATCTAAAGAAGATGTTTCTGTATCGATTGCTAATTCACCAAGCTCTTCTGCCTCGATTAACCATTTTTCAATTTCATTTTCTGATTTTATTATTTCATAATTTTTTTTTGAAATTTTTTCGTTAATTTTTTCTTTTATAGTATTTTTTTGCTCTGAAAATGAAATTTCACCATAAGTTGATATCACAGAACTTAATAATCTATTAAGTTCCATTTCTCTTAAAAAATTATAAAGTTTCTCTCTATCAATTTCCTTTAGCTTAAATTCATTTATATTATTTTTTACTGGAACATCTTTTTTTAAAGTTACTAGTTCTTTACTTATTAAAGCTTTTTTTTTATTTTCAATTAATGTTTCGCGTCTTTTATTTTGTTTAATCTGACTAGTATTTTTTAATAAGTTGTCTAAATCTCCATATTTATTAATTAATTCTGCTGCAGTCTTTATTCCAATACCTGGAACACCAGGAACATTATCACTACTATCACCAGCTAATGATTGTACATCTATTACCTGCTCAGGTTTAACTCCAAATTTTTTATAAATATCATCTTTATTGATAAATTTACTTTTCATTGGATCAAATATACGAACATTTTTTTTATAAAGTTGCATTAAATCTTTATCAGATGAAATAATTGTAACTTCTGCTCCTTCTTTTAATATTTGTTCTGAGTAGGTAGCTATTAAATCATCTGCTTCATAATTTAGAAGTTCTATTGATGGAAGATTAAATGCATTCACAGATTTTCTTATGTATTCAAACTGAGGAATTAAATCATCAGGCGCGTCAGATCTGTTTGCTTTATAGTTTGGATAAATTTGATTTCTAAAATTTTTTCTCGCAGAATCAAAAATTACTACAAAATGAGTTGGTTTACTTTCGTTTTGTTCTGATGTGGCGTCTTGCAATAATTTAAACAACATATTGCAAAAACCACTTACTGCGCCAGTAGGCAATCCATCACTTTTTCTAGTTAGAGGTGGCAATGCATAATATGCTCTAAAAATATACCCTGATCCATCTATTAAGTAATAGTGATCCTTTTTTTTTATTATATTCATATAAATTCAATATCTTAATTTAAATGAATGTTATAAATGTAAAATTCATATGAGTAAAAAAAATGTTTTATATGTTAAAAATTTAAATAAGATTTATTCTAAAAATAGCAGTAAATCTATTCACGCTTTAAGTAATTTAAACTTAGAAGTGAAAGAAAATGAAATATTTGGTCTTTTAGGCCCTAATGGTGCTGGAAAGAGTACTTTTATAAATATTTTGTCAGGACTAGTTAATAAAAGTTCTGGAGAAGTAAATGTTTGGGGATTTGATTTAGATAAAAATCCTCGGCAAGTAAAAGCATCATTAGGCATAGTACCTCAAGAAGTTAATCTAGATCCTTTTTTCAATCCAAAAAAATTATTAGAATTACATGCAGGTTTTTATGGAGTAAAAAAAAGTGAAAGAATTACTGAAACTATTTTAAAACTTGTATCTTTAGAAAATCAGGCAGATAGCTATTCTAGAAGTTTGTCAGGGGGAATGAAAAGAAGACTTTTGGTAGCTAAAGCATTAGTGCACCAACCACCAATAGTCATACTTGATGAACCAACGGCTGGGGTAGATGTAGAATTAAGAAAAAACTTGTGGAAAAATCTTAAGTTACTAAATGAACAAGGGGTGACTATTATACTGACTACACATTATATTCATGAAGCTGAACAAATGTGTGACCAAATAGGAATTTTAAATAAAGGTGAATTAGTAGCTTTAGACACAACAAAAAATCTACTCGATAAAATACAAAGAAAAACTGTAAGATTTGTTTTAACTTCTAAAGTAAACATAAAAGACGATTCATTAAATTCTTTAAAAATTATTTCAAGTAATAGCAATGAGTTAATCGTTTCGTATGAAAAAAATAAATTAGAAATAGAAAAAATTATAAGTTTTTTAGGTAGTCAGAACGTTAAAATTAATGATATAACTACTGACGATGGAGATTTAGAGGAGGTATTTATTAAACTAACAAAAAGCTAGATTAATTTTATTAGTAAATGTAAAATAAGAAATATGGAAATAGCAAAATCAACAAATAATCAAAAAATTTTAAAGAAAATAAGCTTAATTGTAATTGGTACTATAATATTAACCCTATCAGCAAAAATAAAAATACCTTTTTATCCAGTTCCAATGACAATGCAAACTTTTGTTGTATTATTTTTGGGAATCAGTTTTGGTTATAAAATTGCTTTAACTACAGTTAGTTTATATTTACTAGAGGGAATTTTAGGATTACCAGTATTTTCTAATTCCCCAGAAAAAGGTGTAGGTTTAGTATATTTTACCGGGCCAACAATGGGATATTTAATAGGTTTTTTATTTGCAGCATTTTTAAGTGGATATTTTAATTTTAAAAAAAATATTTTTTTAATATTTCTAAAACTAATTTTAAGTGTTTCGGTAATTTATGTATTTGGAATTATTTGGCTGGGTACAATTGTTGGATGGGATAAACCTATTTTTGAGCTAGGAGCTAAACCATTTTTATTAGCAGAATTATTTAAAATATTAATCTTAACTCTAATTACAAAGAAAATTATTTTATTTAGAAATTTTATTTAGGAGATCTTTTAGATAAAATTCTTTGCAGAGTTCTTCTATGCATCTTAAGTCTTCTAGCAGTTTCTGAAACATTTCTATTACATAGTTCAAAAACACGATGAATATGTTCCCACTTTACCCTATCAGCAGACATTGGGTTTTCTGGTGGCTCAGCTTTTTTATTTGGGTCTGCTAAAAGTGCTCTTTCAACATCATCAGCGTCTGCAGGTTTAGAAAGATAATCAATAGCTCCTTGCTTTATCGCGGCTACTGCTGTTGGAATATTTCCATATCCAGTTAGCATTATAACTCTGCTACTTGGATTGACTTTTTGAATTTCTCTTACAACTTCTATTCCATTTCCATCATTTAATCTTAAATCAACTACTCCAAATTCTGGCTGATTTGAATTAGCAACATCAATGCCCTTTTTTACACTTTCTGCCTGGAAAACTACAAATCCTTTTTTCTCCATAGCCCTAGCCAATCTTTCTCTAAAGGGATTATCATCATCAACTATGAGTAGAGATTTTTCTTTGGAATCAGCAAAATTACTATTATTTTCTCTCATTATACAGTTCTCCATATATGTTCATAAGTTGTTAATTCAATAGCAATTATTTGCTTTACATTAAGAAATATATCCCTTAAACGCTGAATTTATAAAAAATTTGTAATTATTTATACAAATTTTTTTTTATAAATTTTTTTTATAATGAGGGGCTAAATGAAAAAATTTAAGTCTGTTGATGATTTAATAAATCAACTTAAACCAGTAAACCCTGTTTACTGTGTAAGAAAAGAGTCTATTCGTAAAGCATCTAGTTTTTTTCAAAAGAATTTTTCCGGTAGAATTTTATATGCAGTTAAAACTAACCCTAATCGTGAAATATTAAAAACGGTTATGGATAGTGGAATAACTAATTTTGATATTGCGTCAATACCAGAAATAAAAAATGTAAAAAGCATAAATCCTAAAGCAAAATGCTACTATATGAATACAGTAAAAAGTCGAGAAAGTATAAAAGAAGCTTATTTTAATTATGGAGTTAAAGTTTTTTCATTAGACACTAAAGATGAATTAATTAAAATTATTGAAAGTACAAATCATGCTAAAGATTTAGAATTATTTGTTAGAGTATCAGTTTCAAATGAACATGCAGAAATAGACTTATCGAAAAAATTTGGAACTTTAAGTTCTGAGGCAACTGGCTTATTTAGATTAACTAATCAATACGCAAAAAAAATTGGTTTAAGTTTTCATGTAGGATCTCAGTGTATGCATCCAATTTCATATGCAAAAGGCATATCAGAAATAAGCAATATAATAAAAAAAACAAAGATTATTCCAGATTACATAAATATAGGTGGGGGCTTTCCAACAATTTATCCAGATTTAATTCCTCAACCTTTAGAAAATTACTTTGAAGAAATTAAAAAAAATATTAGTGATTTAAAACTAGAAAAAGAGCCAGAATTATTTTGTGAACCGGGAAGAGCAATAGTAGCTGAAAGTGGATCTACAATTGTAAAAGTTATTTTGAGAAAGAAACAAAAGCTTTACATAAATGATGGAACTTATGGAACACTTTTTGATGGAGGAGTTCCTAATATTGTTTATCCTTCAAGGTTAATAACCAATGGAAGAATAATATCAAAAAAAATGACAGCTTTTGATTTTTATGGACCAACATGTGATAGCATGGACTATATGAAAGGACCATTTATACTTCCAAATAATATAAAAGAAAATGACTATATTGAATTAGGCCAACTAGGCGCATATGGTTTAACTTTCAGAACTAAATTTAATGGTTTTTATTCTGATGAAATTTATGAAGTAGAAGATAATCCAATCATGACCATGTATGACAAAGAAAATAATAAATCTTTTCTTGTTGCTTAAATGCCTAAAAAAAAATCCGTAGGTCATAATAGTAAAAAAGAAATTCTTAAAGAGCCAGTAGAACATATTGATATAACTTCATTTGATGCAAGAAAAATAATTTCTTCAATGAAAAAAATGTCTTTTGTTTCAAGAGAGACCGCTAATGCCGCAAATATATTCAATCAAATGATTGATGACAAAAATTGTACAATTTTTCTAACTTTAGCAGGATCCACTTCTGCAGCTGGATGCATGCATATCTATAGAGATATGATTAAATACAACATGGTTGATGCAATTGTTGCAACCGGTGCTTCAATTATTGATATGGATTTTTTTGAAGCACTTGGTTTTAAACATTATCAAGGCTCACAGTTCCAAGATGATAAAGAACTAAGAAAAAATTATATAGACAGGATTTACGATACCTATATCGATGAAGATGAATTGCAAATGTGTGACAAAACCATTTGTGAAATAGCAAATAAATTGGAACCTAGAAGCTATACTTCAAGGGAATTTATTTATGAAATTGGTAAATATTTAAAATCTAATGCAAAAAAAAAAAATTCTTTAATTGAAACTGCATATGATAATAATGTTCCAATATTTTGTCCTGCGTTTACCGACTCTAGTGCAGGATTTGGTTTGGTAATGCACCAAGAAAAAAACCCTAACAAGCACATAACAATAGATACAATAAGAGAATTTAGAGAATTAACAGAAATTAAAATCAGATCTAAAGGCTCAGGACTTTTTATGATTGGAGGGGGTGTTCCAAAAAACTTTATACAAGACACAGTAATTTGTGCAGAACTCTTAGGTAAAAATGTGGATATGCATAAATATGCAGTACAAATAACAGTTGCAGATTCGAGAGATGGTGCATGTAGTAGCTCGACTTTAAAGGAAGCGAGCTCATGGGGTAAAGTTGATATAACCAAAGAACAAATGGTTTTCGCTGAAGCAACAAGTGTTTTACCTTTAATAGCTAGCGATATTTACCATAAGGGTAATTGGAAGAAAAGAAGTAGAAAAAATTTTTCAAAAATATTTGGATAAAAATTGAACTATTTATCAAACAAAAAAGGATTTCTTGGAATTGACAATAAATTTAATTTTAAAGAAAAAGTTATTATTGTTCCTTTTGGTTTAGAAAAAACAGTTAGTTATGGAGGCGGAACAAGAAATGGTCCGAAAGAAATTATTAAAGCATCACATCAAGTTGAGCTATATGATGAAGAGCTAAACTGCGAACCTTTCAAAAAAATTGGAATTAAAACTCTAAAACCTTTTAAAATAGATAAAAATATTATTAAAGCCCTAAAAAAAATATCTGAAACTAATAAAGAAATCTTAAGTAAAAAACTTTTTCCTCTTACGTTAGGTGGAGAACATTCTATTACACCAGGGTGTATTGTTCCCTTTGCTAAAAAATATAAAAAACTATTATTATTACATTTTGATGCACATGCAGATTTAAGACAAAACTATAATGGAGAGAAATTTTCACATGCGTCAGCAATCAGAAGGTGTCTTGATTATAAAAATGTATCTGTGGTATCTTTTGGCATAAGAAATATTTCACAAAGTGAAATTCCATTTTTAAAAAAAAATTCTAGGAGAATTAAAATTTATTGGGCAAAAGATAAAAATAGATGGAATTTAAATAAGTTTAAAAATATTATTAAAAATAAAAATGTCTACTTAACATTTGATGTTGATGGTTTTGATTCTAGTATAATGCCAGCCACCGGAACTCCTGAGCCCGGAGGACTGTTCTGGGATGAAACATTAAATATAATTAAAATAGCAGCCAAAAATTCGAATATTGTAGGTGCTGATATTAATGAACTAGCCCCAATTAAAGGATTTAATTCTTATAATTTCTTAGTTGCTAAATTAGCTTATAAAATACTCTCTTATAAATTTTTATTTTAATAACCAACTACCTTCGTATTTCCAATAAATAATCTAAAAGGTATTAACATTATTAAAGTAACAAGTATTTTTATTACTAAATCTCCTATAGATAAAGTTATCCAAGGGGCACCCGTTCCATAAAATGAAATTGAAAAAAATAAAAAAGTATCAACGATAGAACCAATAAAAGATGATATTAAAGGAGCAACAAACCATTTCTTATTTCTAAGTTTATCAAAAATTTGTACATCTAATAATTGAGCAACAATAAAAGCTGTGCCTGATCCTATGGCTATTCTAATTGAAATTAAATCAGAAAAATTAATTGAAAAAAAAAGTGAAAAAGAAACACCTATAAAAAAACCTATATAAACAATTTTCTTAGCTAAGATTTTACCATAAAATCTATTTGATAAATCAGTTATAAGAAAAGCTACTGGATAGGTAAAAGCACCATAAGTCAATATATCCTGTAATCCATAATTATTTACAGGAAACTGAACTAGATAATTTGAAATTAGCACTACTCCTCCCATCAAAAATGAGAGAGTTAAAAATGATGGACTCATTATGCTGTTTTAATTAATAGAGATTTTTTTAACTTTTTTAATCTTATTGATAAATTTTTTGCTTTAGCTGATTTTATAAAAGCATCAAAACCACCCTTTTTGTCAACTGATCTAATGCCTGAGTTTGATACTCTAATTCTTAAACTTTTGTTTAGTATTTCACTTTTAAATTTTACTTTTTTTAAATTTGGTAAAAATCTTCTTTTAGTTTTATTATTAGCGTGACTAACCTTATGACCTTTTAAGGGTTTTTTTCCAGTAATTTCACATTTTTTAGTCATAAATTTTATGATTGTATAAGTGCTCTAAACTTAGCAGTCAAGATTAATTTTTAATACCTATGGCTTCAGATATATTTTTCATCCCTTCGCTTTTTAAAATATTAATTAATTCCTCACTAATATTGCTCACTATATTTGGACCTTTATAAATCATACCTGTATATAATTGTACTAAAGTGGCTCCATTGATAATTTTTTCATAAGCACTTCTGCCAGAATCAACTCCTCCTACTCCAATTATTTTAACTCTATTGTTCAATATCTTGTAAAATTTATTTATTAATATATTTGATTTTTTTTCTAAAGGCTTCCCAGACAAACCTCCTTTTTCTAACTTGTTAATATTTTTTAAGTTGTTTCTGTTTTGATCTGAAGAATTAGAAATTATAATGATATCTACTTCATATTTTAAAAGTAATTCTGAAATAGTAGATATATTTTTTTCTTCAATATCAGGGGATATCTTTAAAGCAATTAGTACCTTGGATTTTAATATTTTTTTTTCTTCTTGAATAATTTTTAACAATTGATCTAATTCAGACTTATTGTGAAAATTTCTAAGGTTTTCTGTATTTGGTGAAGAAATATTTATTGTCAAATAATCACAAAGTTTGTGAAACTTTCTCAAACAAATTAAATAATCTTCTAATTTATTTGTGGCACTCATATTTGGTCCAATATTTATTCCTAACACACCCTTGGGTGGGTAGGAATTAATTCTAGAACCAATTGCATCTGATCCAGAATTATTAAACCCTAACCTATTAATTAATGCCTCATCTTGTTCTAATCTAAAAACTCTTGGCTTGGGGTTGCCATATTGCTTTTTAGGAGTGACTGTTCCAACCTCAACAAAACCAAAACCTAA
>Ga0066836_10001917_pt1 | contig 11067 bp, 14 predicted proteins | sample ETNtaG_18_FD_71568 | JGI IMG/M metagenome (GOLD analysis project Ga0066836, IMG submission 71568) | Marine microbial and viral communities from oxygen minimum zone, Eastern Pacific Ocean - ETNP201302SV91 | ecosystem: Environmental > Aquatic > Marine > Oceanic | place: Pacific Ocean: Eastern...
TTCACTGCTCATAATCAAACAAAAAAAAAGCCCAGCTAAACTGGGCAAAAACCTTTTTTAGCTGTTTTTTTAATGCGCTCGCAATTTAAGTTAAATCAGCGCGTTTTTCTTGTACTAAAAACCACATCTTTTGTCAAATTAGACTGTATTTATTTTGCCACAAAGTAGCATATATAGTATTTACCGATACGATTTATATATAAAAAAATTATGAATTTACCGAAGCCAATAAAATTTGAGGTTGAAAGATATGTTGGAGGTTTATCTCAATTTGAAAAGATTAAAAATCCAATTAAATTATCTGCAAATGAATCTGCTTTTGGAGCAAGCCCAAAAGCAATTGAAGCATTTGAAAAAGAAAAAAATAAAATTTTAAAATATCCAGAATCTGATTCAAATTTATTAAGAGAATTTTTATCTGAGAAATTTAAAATAGATTCAAAAAGAATTATTTGTGGATCAGGCTCAGACCAAATATTTGATCTTACCTGTCGAATATTTCTTAAACCTGGAGATGAAGTAATAGTTACAGAATTTGGTTTTATTATGCATAGAATATATGCATCATTTTGTGGAGCTAAAATTTTACTAGCTAAGGAAAATAATTTTCAAGCTTCTGTTGATGAAATATTGAAAAAGGTCACAGATAGAACAAAAATAGTTTTTATTGCAAACCCTAATAATCCCACCGGAACGTATTTACCAAAAGATGAAATGATTCAATTAAGAAAAAAACTCAAAAGTGACATTCTTTTGGTTGTGGATGATGCATATTTTGAATTTTTAAATCCAGATAACTTTAAATCTGGTTTAGATCTTTTTAAAGATTTTGAAAATGTATTGGTAACGCGGACATTTTCAAAAATTTATGGTTTAGCAGGTTTAAGATTAGGTTGGGGCTACTCTTCAAGAGAAATTATTGAAGCCATGTACCAAATTAAACCCCCTTTTAATGTTAATAGAGCCGCACTTGCAGCTGGAGTTGAGGCTATAAAAGACGATGAATGGACCATGAAAGCAATTGAACATAATACATTGTGGGCAAAAAAAATTTTTCCTATATTAAAGGAAAAAAAAGTTATAACAAATGAACCATCGGCAAATTTTTTTTTGATGAATTTTAATAATACAAAAATTAATTCCGAGGAAGTTTTTAAAAAATTAGGAAAAGAAGGATTAATTTTAAGAGAGCTGTCTCAATACAAAATGCCAAATTCTCTAAGATTAACTATTGGAAATAAACTGGCAAATGAGCACTTTATGAAAATTATAGAAAGTATTTTAAAATAATGTTTAGAAAAGTATGCATAGTTGGATGTGGCTTAATTGGATCTTCATTAGCCAGAGCAATTAAAAAAAAGAATCTAGCAAAAAAAATAGTTTCTTCTAATAGGTCAAAAGCTACAAATGAGAAAGTAATTGAACTAAAGATCGTAGATGAATCAAGTTCGGATATAAAGAAAATGGCTGAGGGTGCTGATTTAATTATAATATCAACACCTTTAAGTAGCTACAAAGATGTGATTCTAAAAATCAAAGATTGTTTGAATAGTGAAACTATACTAACAGATGTTGGTTCAGTTAAAGAAAAAATAATGAATTTGGTTGAAAAAAATATTCCCGAAAATATATCTTGGATTCCATCCCATCCAATTGCTGGTACGGAAGAGAGTGGTCCTGAAGCTGGATTTTCTAATCTATTTGAAAATAGATGGTGCATTTTAACTCCAAATAAAAAAGCAAAAGAAAAAGATATTAATTTACTAAAAAAATTTTGGGAAACAATAGGTAGTAAAGTTGATATTATGGAAGCAAAACAGCATGATTATATTTTATCTATTACAAGTCACATTCCTCATTTAATTGCTTATAATATTGTTAATACATCTCTAAATATTCAGGAAGAAAAAGAATCCGCAATTGTAAAATATAGCGCGGGAGGATTAAGAGATTTTACAAGAATTGCAGCATCCAATCCCGTTATGTGGAGAGATATTTTTATACAAAATAAAAATAATACATCGAATATGATTGATAAATTTATTAATAATTTAAAAGATTTAAAAAAAGCAATTGAAAATGAAGATGAGGAAAAATTAGAAAAGATTTTTGAGAAAACAAAAAAAATTAGAAAAGATATAGTTGCAGCCGGTCAAGATATCGAAAAACCCAATTTTGGAAGAAAATAATAATTAGCCGATATTATTAATTTCATTATATATTTTATTTTCTAAATTTTTAATAAAATCATCTTTGTTTAATCCTGGCTCTATTGGCTCTAGTAAAGAAATAGTTATTTTACCAGGATATTTAACAAAGCCCTTTTTTGGCCAAACATTACCCGAGTTTAATGCAATTGGAATACAAGAAATATTTAAAGTTTCATAAATTCTTCCAACACCTTTTTTAAAAGGTATTCTTTCTTCAGTTTTAATTCTTGTACCTTGCGGAAATATTAGAAGAGGTCTATTCTCATTTTTAATAATTTTTCCAACTCTTTCAAAAAAACCAAGGTTATCTTTAGTTGTTGTATCTCTCACTATTTCTATTGATTTAATTTTTTTTAGGTAAAGACCAAAAATAGGAATTTTTAAAAGTTCTTTTTTTAATATAAATACAGGATAATCAAGTACAGCTTGCAGAGCAAAAGTTTCAAAAATTGATTGGTGCGCAGAGGCGACAAAATACTTTTTTGCTTTGGGAATATTATTTATTCCTTTAATTTCAACTTCTGTATTTAATAAAATTTTTACAATAAAAATAACATAGTGTCCCAAAATTTTTCCAAAGAACAAAGTATATTTTGTTGGTAGAAACAATGTAGGTAATGCAATAAAAAATACAGAAACTATTCCTGTATAAAAAAAAAGATTAAATAATAAAGATCTTAAAATTAACATATAAATTAAGTATTAAATTAATTATTGATTAAATTTTCTAAAGTCTGTCTCTTTTTAATTAATTTATGTTTTGAACCATTTACCATAATTTCCGAAATTGTCGGCCGAGCGTTATAATTTGAAGATAGAGACATCCCATATGCGCCAACATCAGTTATAGCCAAGTAGTCTCCTTCTTTAATTTTTGGAAATTTTTTTTGATTTAGAAATTTATCAGAACTTTCACAAATTGGGCCAACAAATTCGATATTTCCAATAATACTTTTATTAGTTCTTTTTAAAGGAACAATATTATGTTGAGCATCATACAAAGCTGGTCTCATCAAGTCGTTCATTCCTGCATCCAAAATAACAAAATTTTTATTTTTATTTTTTTTAATATATAAAATTTTTGTTACTAAAATAGAAGTGTTTCCAGCAATAGATCTTCCTGGTTCAAATATAATTTGTGTTTTTTTATTTTTTTTAAATTTATTTACCAATTTAGCATACTGTAATAAATCAAGTTTTTTTTCTTTATTAGAATAAGAGATACCCATCCCCCCACCAAGATCAATAAATTTAAAATTTATTTTAGTTTTAATAATTATTTTATTTATTACGGATAAAACCTGTTTAAACGGTTTAATATTATTTATTTGGCTTCCTATATGAACACTTATTCCCTCAAGTCTTAAATTTTTAAAATTTTTAATTTTTTTACAAAAATTTAAAGTGTCGCTATAGCTTAAGCCAAATTTGTTATGCCTGCTTCCCGTAGATATTTTTTTATGGGTTTTTGCAGTTATATTAGGATTTAATCTTATTCCAACCGGAGTTATTTTAGAAAGTTTCTTTGAAATTTTATTAATAAGGTTAGCCTCACTTTCTGACTCCATATTAATCAATAACACTCTTTTTTTTACTGCTAATTTGATTTCATCTTCCGTTTTCCCTACGCCTGAAAAAACTATTTTTTTAACATTAATTCTTGCCTTTATTGCTTTTAATAACTCACCAGCCGACACAACATCTGCGCCTGCTCCTATTTTTTTTAGCTCCTTAAGTAAGGATATATTTGAATTAGATTTAACAGAAAAACATATTAATGGATTAGTTCCTCTAAATGCATTTTTAAATGCAATTAAGTTATATTTTAATTGAGCAAGCGAATAGCAATAAAAAGGCGTTTTATATTTTTTTGCAAGAACTTGTGCTGATATATTTTCAACATATAGGTTTTTTTTCCTAAGCTTTATAAAATTCATTTTAAATTATTTCTATTTTTTTATTATATTTATTTTTTGTTTGATATTTGGGGTCATCTTTGACTCCACAATGAGTACAAAGAAAAAAACTTATGATAATTAATATCAGAATTCTCATTATTTTAGCTCCTTTCTAAGTTTTGATATCATTTTTTTTATATTTTTTGTAGAAGTTCCTCCGTAAGAAGTCTTTATATTTACAGAGTTTCTAACATTAAAAATTTTCATTACATTGTTATTTAAATCATTTTTAATTTTTTTTACTTCATTTAAGCTCAACTCGTCCAATTTTTTTCTTTTCTTTTCTGCATAATTTACAAGTCTGGCAGAAATTTTATACGCCTCTCTAAAAGATAAATTATTATTTTTTACAAGAAAATCAGCAAAATCTGTTGCAGTAGTATAACCTTCGTTAGATAAAGAAAGCATTCTTTCTTTATTAGCACTTAAATTTTTTACCAATTCGTTTGTTATAATAATTGATTCTAAAAGAGTATCATAACTACTAAATACAAGAGCCTTATCTTCTTGCATATCTTTATAGTATGATAGGGGCAAACCTTTCATTGTTGTTAGCATTGCTTGTAGAGCACCAAAATTTTTCCCTGCTCTTCCTCTAATTAATTCCGCAGGATCTGGATTTTTTTTTTGAGGCATAATTGATGAACCAGTTAACATTTTGTCATCAAGTTTGATCAATTTAAATATATCAGAATTCCAGATAATTAACTCTTCAGCAAATCTTGAAATATGCATTGCACAAATTGAGGCAGCTGATAAGAAATCAAGAACAAAATCTCTATCAGAAACGGAATCAATAGAATTATTAGTTGGTTTTTTGAAACCTAATTTTTTTGATGTAAAATTTCTATCTATTCTATAAGAAGTGCCAGCTAACGCTCCCACACCAAGAGGGCACTCATCAATATATGTCGTATTGCTTTGAAATCTTTTTTTATCTCTTTTGAACATTTCAACGTACGCCAATAAGTAATGTGCGAATGAAATTGGTTGAGCATTTTTTAGATGCGTAAAACCTGGCATAATAGTGTTAATATTTGATTCAGATTTTTTCAAAAAACTTTTAATTAAATTATGAATATTTTTTACAATTTCATCAGAAGCTTTTTTTATCCATAATTTAAAATCAGTGATTACCTGGTCATTTCTTGATCTTGCTATATGTAAATAACCAGCATTTTCTCCTATAATTTGAAAAAGTCTTTTTTCTATATTTAAGTGAATATCTTCGTACTTTTTATTAAAATTAAATTTATTTTTTTCGATCTCAGATTTAATTTTTTTTAATCCTTTGATAATTTTTTTGCCTATTTTTTTGCTGATTATTTTTTGTTTAATAAGCATTTCTGTGTGTACAATTGAAGCAAAAATATCTTCTCGAAATAATCTTTTATCAATATCTATTGAAGAACCAATTTTTTCAAAAATTTTCGATGGTGAGTTGCTAAATCTCTCACTCCAGACTGTTTTATTTTTATTTTTCATATGTTAAGTTGTTAATTTCAATGTTTATAAATCAAAAAATTATAAAATTTTATATTCTACTCTTTTGTTTTAGTATTTTTTCATCAATATCACAAACAAATGAAGATGTTCCACTTAATAATATGGTCATAAATGAAATTTCAAAGCCAATTTCATCCCTTATATTTAGCGATTTTTCAGGTAATAAAATTGATTTAAAGGACTATAAAGGAAAACTTGTTATTATTAATTTTTGGGCAACATGGTGTACACCTTGTAAAAAAGAAATGCCTTCTTTAGATTCTCTTCATCAAAATGAAAGTTTTAAAAATTTACAGATATTTGCAGTAAATATGGAGCAGCCTAATAAATTCAAAACAAAAAAATTTTTTGATGATCTTAAGATTAAAAATTTAAATATTTTTTTTGATGAAAATTTAAATTTTGTTAAAGAATTTAAACTTAGAGGCGTACCAACTACAATTTTGATTAATAAAAAAGGAAAAGAGTTTGCAAGAATACTTGGCGAAGTTGACTTTGAAGGAAAAAAATTTTTAAAATGGTTAAAAAAATATGACTAATTTAATTTTAGATACCACAAAAGTAGAACCGAAATCAAAAAATAGACCACGACAAGCAATTATATTGTTTCATGGATATGGTGGAGATGGAAAAGATATAAGTGCTTTAGCAATTAATTGGCAAAGATTTTTACCAGATGCAATTTTTTTATGTCCAAATGCACCAGAGATTTGTTCTGTAAATCCACAGGGATTTCAGTGGTTTGATCTTACTGCAGAAAATGAAAATGCAATTCTTAAAAATTCATTAATAGCTGAAGAAAAATTAAATCTATATTTGGATCAAGTTTTAAATATTTTTCAATTAGAGCCAAAAAATTTGGCTTTGGTAGGTTTCAGCCAAGGATGTATGATAAGTATTCAAGTAGGATTAAAAACTATTAAACAATTAAATTGTATAATAGGTTACTCAGGAAAAGTTATTAATCAAAAACATTTATTAAATAATATTCGATCAAAACCAAAAATCTTTTTAATGCATGGTGATAAAGATACTATTGTCTCACCTACTCATTTGTTAGAATCAAAAGAATACTTTGCAAATTGTGGGATTAAGATAAAAACTAAACTTTTTAAAAACTGCGAACATAGAATACCTGTAGAAGGATCTTCTCTTGGTTTGGAGTTTTTAAGAAAAAATCTTTTGTAAATAAAACAATTATTTAACAAAACTATTTCTTGAAAAATTTGCCCTAATCCGCTAACTTATTTATATGATTATACCAGCAAGTGAAAAAGTTCCTTTAGAAAAATGTCCAGCTTTAGTTTTAAATGCTGATTTTAGACCTTTAAGCTACTACCCACTTTCCTTGTGGTGTTGGCAGGATGCTGTTAAATCTGTTTTTCTAGATAGAGTTAGTATTGTTTCAAATTATGAAAGAAAAATAAGAAGTCCATCTTTTGAAATGAATTTGCCAAGCGTTATAGCTTTAAAAAATTTTATTAAGCCTACTGAACATCCTAGTTTTACTAGATTTAATGTTTTTTTAAGAGATAAATTTACTTGTCAGTACTGTGGAGATAAAAAAGATTTAACCTTCGACCATCTTCTCGCGAAATCAAAAGGTGGTAAAACAGATTGGGAGAATGTTGTTACAGCTTGTTCTACTTGCAATGTTAAAAAAGGAGGAAGATTATACGCTAACTCCGGAATGCAATTATTTAAAAAACCTTTTATACCAACGGTTGATGATTTACACCAAAATGGAAGAAATTTTCCCCCAAATTTTTTACATGAAAGTTGGATGGATTATTTATATTGGGATGTTGAACTGTTACCTTAATACAGTCAAATTTTTTCAGATATAGTTATAGCAATTTTTGAGCCAGTTTTAATTACTTTATTCATTAAAGAATAAAAGCCAGTATTGCTCGCACCATTTTCGTAAGCTATATTTTTATGGTTAACTTCATCGTCTTTGAATTTTTTTATTTTAGTTTTTAAATTATTTTCATCATCTAATATTTTTTTAATTTGATTTTCATAATGATTTTCAATCACTTCTTCTACTGAAGCTGTACAAAGCATAGCTGCTTTTTTTCCTAACAAAACTGTTCCAAATCCTAAAGAAATACCCATAAGATCCCACAACGGAAGAAGATACGTTGGTTTAATTTTTCTTTTTTGAATTTCATTTTCAAAGAATTCCAGGTGTTCTTTTTCATGATCTCTCATTTCCTCAATAATTTTTTTTAGTTTTTCATCTTGTTTTATAGTTTTTAATGCCAATAGTTGCCCTTCATAAATTTTAATAGCTCCTCGTTCTCCGGCATGATCGACTCTTATAATTTCTTCTAGGATTTTTTTGTTAGTTTTTTCCATAATTTATAAATAGTTTTAAAAATATAACACTTAGCACGATTGAAAAAATAGTATTAATTGAAGCAAGAGAAAGACCAAATATTTGAAAAGTAACATTTTTACAACTTATAGTATTTTGACTTAACTGTTTTAATAATTCTTCCTTTGTTAGAGTTTCTGATAAATTTTGAGCTGCGCAAACCAGCGACTCGCTGAAAAAACCTTGTTCAATACCAAAATGATAAAAAGCTAAAATTGAACTAATTATAAAAACCAAAGATAATATTAATAATGTCATTCTTTCATAGGCTTTAATGAAGAAAAATTTTGCTATTAAAAAAATTGAAAGAAGATATGGAACGCGTTCATAAAGACATAGTTTGCAGGGATTGTGACCTAATTTATGCTCAATTATAAAAGTTGAAGTTAAAACCAAAAAGATAAATAAAAGTATAAAAAATAGAAATTTTTTATTTAGCTGTCTAGTCATTTTTATCTTAAAAACAAAAAGTAGATTCCTAATGCTAACAAAATAATTATTGTAGCAATAATAATGCTCCATTTTGTTCCATGTTTATCAAGAAAGGGGCCTATTTTTTCTCCAAATTTGTAAGTTAAATATGCGACTAAAAAAAATCTTAAACCTCTTGTCATAATACATATAAAGAGAAAAGATATTATATTAAAATGAATAATACCGCTGGAAATTGTTAGAAGTTTAAATGGTAAAGGGGTAAAACCTGCTGTTACTAATATACCTAACCAAGTGAGGAATCCTCCGCCAGATGTAAATTTTTCTTTAAAATTCTCAGAGTGTTCATAACCGTAAAGTTCAAAAATTTTTGTAGCAACTTCGTTCAGAGAATAACCAATATAATAACCAAACAAAGCACCTAATACTGAAAAAATTGTGGCAATTAATGCTATTTTTATAAATTCATTTCTTTTTGATATTACCATTGGAATTATCATAACGTCCGGCGGTATAGGAAAAAAAGAGCTTTCTATAAAAGCTTCAATAGCCAATATTTGTTTAGCATATCTATAACCAGCCCATTTAACACATTTGTCGTATAATTTTTTAATCATTTTTGATTCGTATCAATTGTTATTCTATTTGATTTCTATCAATACTCTTATATAATTTTTACTAATATAATGGAAATAGTAACAAAAATCGCACCAATAGCTTTGGCTTTAATAATGTTGGGACTAGGAATGGGCCTAACATTGCAAGATTTTATTAGGGTACTTCAGCGACCAAGAGATTTTGTAATTGGATTAATTTGTCAAATGTTTTTGCTTCCTGTTATAGCTTTTATCCTTATAAAAATATTTAATACACCCTTAGAACTGGCTCTTGGAGTTATGATAATTGCAGCGGCTCCAGGCGGAGTAACATCAAATGTACTTACTAAATTTGGAGGAGGCGATGTTGCTCTTTCAATATCACTTACAGCAATTATAAGCTTAATTAGCATTATCTCAGTTCCAATTATCGTTTTTACTTCTGCTGATCTCTTGGGAATTTCTTATGCAACAGGTGAAATTTCTATGTTAGGAATTTCTCTTAAAATGTTTTTTGTTGTTACACTTCCCGTAATCATCGGGATGTTGGTTAGAAAATTTGCTAAAAATTTTATTATTAGCAAAACATTACTAATTCAACGTATATCAATTTTTTTATTTATTATTGTTTTCGGAGCAATCTGGATAGAAGAATGGGATAAAATTTATAGCTTTATAGCTCGAGCAGGTTTAATAGCATTGACATTAAATATAACAATGATGTTCATTGGTTATTATATTGCAAAAGCCTTTGCTTCTGGAGTTGAGCAAAGAATATGTATTTCGCTTGAATGTGGATTACAAAATGGAACTTTAGCAGTATTTGTTTCAACGCAAATTTTTAGTGAAATGATTTATATGGTCCCTACAGCTGCTTACGCTTTAATAATGTTTATTACTTCTTTGATATTTATATTTTTAATTAAAAAAAATATTCAATAAATAAATAATTAGAAAAATATTAACAAGATACGTTAATCAAAAAAGGGGCTTGAATAAACGTACCAAGTTAATATTTAAAAAGAATATAAAACATTAGTAAAAATAAGCAATTTTTCTTAGCCCCAAAATGGGTTGATAATTTAAAAATTTAACTATAGTCTTTTAAACAAAGCACTTAATTGCTTTCTATAATATGAAAAAAGATTCAATAGACCGCATAAGAAATGTCTTAAAAGGAGAAACGGAGTTTTTTTTAAATAACAAAAAAATTGGAAAAGGTAATCTTTTAAAACAAAAACCTTTTTCTGTAGGCATGTATCATTTTAACATGTTCATGGTTAGCTACTATGCAAGGGTTAAAGAAATAGTAAAAATTGATTACGATTCATTTATGATCGTTCAGACTGTTGTTGGCAATACTCTATATAATATGAAAAAAAAAAATTATCAATCTAGTAGTTATAAAGAATTAGAATCAGAATTGGAAAAATCATTGGAAGGAACTGATAATACTTTTAATGTCTTAGCCAATCAAAGTTCAAAAAAACTAAGCCAAAGACTAACTTTATCTAGTATTTCTTTGGTAACAGGTTTGCCCAAAGAGACTGTTAGAAGAAAAACGAAAATACTTAGTAATAAAAAAATTTTATGGAACACAGAAAAAGAAGGAATTCTTTTAGGAAGAAATTACAAAAAAATTTTTAGTGAATATGTTCCGGAAACAGTATTAAATGTATCAAATTTGCTAAAAAATTGGGAAAAAAATGGAATATTAAAAGCATTATTAAATTTAAAAACTTAATATAATAGGCACATAAAATTATGGGCGAATGGTGGAACTGGTAGACGCGTTGGACTCAAAATCCAATGGTAGCAATACTGTGAGAGTTCGAGTCTCTCTTCGCCCACCAAAATAAATGAATTTAAAAGAAACAAAAAGTTTAACTGAGTTATTTTTTTATCAAGCTAAAAAACAAAATCCAGAAAGCATTTTTTTGGAATGGCTTAACCCAAAAAATGAAAAGAAATTTACTTGGTCAGAA
>Ga0066836_10001921_pt1 | contig 11054 bp, 4 predicted proteins | sample ETNtaG_18_FD_71568 | JGI IMG/M metagenome (GOLD analysis project Ga0066836, IMG submission 71568) | Marine microbial and viral communities from oxygen minimum zone, Eastern Pacific Ocean - ETNP201302SV91 | ecosystem: Environmental > Aquatic > Marine > Oceanic | place: Pacific Ocean: Eastern...
AAGAGCTTGGCTAACAGGAGCCGGTTTCTTTCTCCTCCGGAGAGCGTGGACGCCGGCTTGCGCGCGAGGTCCGGCGTGAACAGAAAGTCCTCAAGATAGCTATATACATTTTTTGTGCGGCCATTGATGGTGACTGTTTTGCGGTCATCGGCTACATTTTCAATGATGCTGATGTCATCCTTGATCTGATCACGGAGTTGGTCGAAGTAAATGGTCTCCAGCTTGGTTCCCTTGCGTACGGAGCCGGACTGAGGTCGAATTTCTCCAAGGAGCAGTTTGATGAGGGTTGTTTTCCCTGCGCCATTGGGACCGATGATCCCAATTTTGTCTCCGGCTGCGACCAGAGTCGAAAGCTCATTTACGATGGGCTCTTCTCCATAGGAAAAAGATAAATTTTTTGCCTCCACGACCAGTTGCCCTGACCGATCTGCTTCCGAAGCCTGCATTTGAACATTGCCTGCCTGTTCGCGGCGCTGTTGGCGTTCAGTTCGCATTTTTTTGAGTGCCCGAACCCGGCCCTCATTGCGCGTGCGACGGGCCTGAATGCCTTTACGAATCCACACTTCCTCTTGCGCAAGTTTTTTGTCGAAGCTGGCGTTTTGCTTGTCTTCCGCTTGAAGGGTGATTTCTTTGCGCTGAAGAAAGGTTAGGTAGTCGCAACTCCAGTCAAAGAGTCTGCCCCGGTCCACCTCGAGAATTCGTGTGGACAGTGTCTGGAGAAACGCACGGTCATGCGTAACAAACAACAAGGTGCCTGTGTAGGCCTTTAGATATCCCTCGAGCCAGGTGATGGACTCAATATCAAGATGGTTGGTCGGCTCGTCCAAAAGCAGGACATCGGGTTGATCCACAATGGCCTGGGCCAGCAGTGTCCGGCGCTTCATTCCGCTGGAAAGGGAGGAGAAGAGACTGCTCTCCTCCAGTTGCATATGGGTCATTATCCGGCCCAATGCCTTCTCTTTGCGCCAAAGTTCCTCTTCTGGGTAATGAAGGTTTTGTGCAATGATTTCCTCTACGGTTTGTTGGTTTCCCTCTGGGACCTCCTGAGCCAGGCGCCTGACACGTAAATTTCCCGCGCGATGAACTTCTCCCTGGTCCGGGACGATGGCGCCTTCCAGTAATTTGAGCAGAGTGGATTTCCCACATCCATTGCGGCCAACGAGCCCAATGTGTTCTCCTGATTCAAGATTGAGCGTGACGCCTTCCAGCAGAGGGTCTCCATCCCATGAATAGGATACATCGCTAAGGTTGAGCAGCGACATGAAGCGCGTTATTTGGACGAGGAATCAGCATGATTCCATCGAATGGCCGCGCGCATCGATTCTCGCACTCCAGGTTTCCATAATTGTCCCATGTGCCCTCCAGTTTCGGTGTATATGGTGCGGTCGCCCGGGAAGCGTTTTCGAAACCATGCGAGATCTTGCTGAGTGAGAAGAAAATCATTTCCTGTTAAGACCAGCTTCAAGTGTTTTGCCGCAGTTAAACCTGCCTCTCGCGTGCGGAGGTTGCTGGCAGAACTTAGTGCTTCAGCGTGAATTTTCCGTGAGGCCAATGTTGGGGCAACAATTTTGCTGTAATAATCTTCCCAACCCAAGGTGCCTATTTTTTTGTGGGCTTTGGAGCTGGGGGTAATATCCAGACTGCTCATGATGGTCTGAGTGAGGGTAAGGCGGTAGCTCAGCCCGATAAGGAAAGAGGCTTCCTGATCACTGAAAGGAAGAGCCCCTTGGTCAGAGGAACGACGTTGACTTACCAGCAACTTAACCAGAGCTGATTCCTTGATGAGATCCAGATCCTTTTCTCCTGCAGGAGCGCGGAACAGTTTGTCGAGCATGCGCAAGCCTGTATTAAGATCCAATGGAGGGTTAATGGCCAGCGAGGCGGAATAGGCCTCAGGCGGGCTGGAGGCCGCCAAATTGAGGGTGTACCAGCCGCCCATGGAAAAGCCCATTACCGCAGGCTTTCCCTTGGTCTTTGCTCCGATCTTTACGGTGGTTGCTTCGTGGACTTGGCGAAGATATTGGAGGTCATCATCCAGATATCCAGGCAGATAATCCGCGGGAGCGGCCTGGATGAATTCCCAGTTCAGGTTGTTGCTGAAACAAACCACGTTATATCCTTCTTGGTACGCTAGTTCTGCCAAGGCGAGGGCTTGAGTCCCCAGTCGATGACCGCCCAGCCCAGGGATAATGAATGCGATGGGAGCATCCCTGGACTGCATCCACACTGAGGCGGGGAGAGCTTTTCGAAAGCCTACGGGGTGAACTTTTATTGTTCCGGCTTTATCGTGGAACTTGTCATCCTGAGGCCGATTGAACACTGTCTGCAAGGTCTGTGTTTGCGGGGTGTTTTCACTGGCCATGGCAGGCTGCGTATTGGCAATCTCAATTGCGCGTTTCCGTGTGTAATAAAGTTTGTTGAGTGAATAAGGGTCAAACTCTGTGGCAAGCAACTGGCGGGTTGACTCGGCTTGAAACGATTTATCATTGAACTTCAGAGCTGCACCTGCTCCATAAAACCAGGAGGATGGGTTCAAGGATACGGCTCCGACTCCACCCACGACATCTCTGGGGGATGAGGCTCCCCAAACCGGCACATAGAGGTAAGCTGATTTGCTCCATCCCCACTTGCCAAAAGCTTGCCCAAGATCTTCCTCAGCCAGATAAATATTGTACTTGTCGGAGGCAGGATCGGAAAAGCCCAGGACTCCAGCGGTGGTATTGATTAGAAACCGTTTGGTTTCTGTGCCGGCATTTTTCCACTCGCCCTGCAGGAGATTGCCTGTCAGGCGGACCGGATACTTAAGGTTGTTACTAAAGTGGCGAATGCCCATTCGCGCTTTTTGAGGGACTGCCGCATTGTAGCCGGCCCATATGGGCTCAAGGGCGCCGGTGAAAAGGGCTCGATCCACCACAAAGAACGCACGATTAATTGGCTCCAAAGGGTCTGGAGAAGGCTGCAGCAAGAGTTGCACATCTTTGGGGTGAGATGGTTCAGGCAGATTCTCTAATGCAGGATCCGATCGCCAGCTGGCACAGCCAACTGAAAACAGGAGCAATATTAGAATGTAAGGGCGCAAGAGCATCTTTTCTTTTAATCTAATCCACGGAGGGGGCGCGAAATCATGAGTTCGGCGTTGTTATTACGCAAGCCTGAGTTCTATGAGACAGAGATTTAAAGGGTGGGACTGGATGAGGCTTCCATTTCCCTGCGCATCCCCTTCCACGAGACTTCCCCTAGACTGAGCAGGAGCCAGCCGAGCGCAGCGAATATCACATCGCGGCCTCGCCTCACAACAGCGTATTGAGAGCCCAGCTCAGCGCCATATCCAAACAGAACGAATAAGCCGACTACGCTGAAATCCTGTACACCCAAGGCTCCCGGTACGACGGTATTGAATCCGCGTGCAACGCCAATAAAGGCCTCCATGGCAAAGGCATGATGCCACGCCATTTCCGCCCCCAGTAGGTGCGCCACGACCATGATCTCGATTGTGTCAAAGGCCCAGGCCAGCAGATAGGTAAAAGTGCACCAGCGGAAATATTTTTTGTCGCGATTGTAGAAATCGTATATTTCCTTATCAAGTTTCTGAATTTTCGTTTCGTTTTCCGAAGCGGAAGTGAGCTTGAAGCCGAGGGTCCGGATCCACCTTACGATTGTGGCCACTATTCCCTGTTTCTGAATTTTGAAGAGGAGCGCCATTGCAGTAAAGCCCACAAGAGCAATGCCGGCAAAGCCCCATTTAACGGCAGCATCTTCGGAGGACAGAGTGAAAGCCGCCATGGCGGCCCCCATTGCAATAAAGGTGGATTGTGCGACGGACTGGGCGGTTTTGGAGCGGACTGCCGCAGAGGCGGATGTGAGACTTGATACTCCCGTGCGTTTTAAGAGAAAAATTTTGGCGGCTTCCCCTCCCACATACATGCTGGGGATGGTATTATTAATAGCTTCACCAATCAGGCGAATGCGCCAGGTGACAAGATAGGGGACGTTGGCTAGCGCAGTCGGTCCAAAGGTGAAACGCCAGCCCAGAGTATCAATGCTGAACACAATAGTGTAAGGAATTAAGACAAGGAAGCCGAGCCATCCAAGGGCTTCATAAGTGCCACGGATATCGTTCCATCCAGTCCGCTGAATAAACCAACCAAAAAGTCCAAGTCCGGCTGCGAGAAGGAGGAATCGCAGGGATTTTTTCATTGGGACTGCTCCTGCTCATCCTGCCATTGCAACCAGGTGCCATAGACCCAGAATATGTGTACAGCCAGGAGTGCGATCCATAGGAACCATTGCACGCGTTCCGCAATGGCTAAGACGATCAGGAGCACGGAAAAATCACGGTTGGCGGTTTTGGAAATGAATTTTTTTAGGCCAGGCAAAGGAAGGGAGCTTTGTTCAGCTCGCAGAATGGTTAGAAACGATAGCACTACACCGAGCGCTGCCCCTAGCCCGAGCCATAAGGTCGGCCCGGTTTGCCCCGCCATGCGGTATAGCCCCACTCCCATGCCTGCAAGAAGGAATAGATGCACGAGTTGATCTCCTCCCAGATCGATCCATTTGCCGGATTTAGTTTCCTTGTGGAGTATCCGTGCCATGTCCCCATCAACACAATCGATTACTGCAGAGAGTTGCAATAATACGGCTCCCACAATCATTAGGTGAGCTTCGCCGCAAGTGAAACACCATGCGGCGAGTACGCCAATGGTTGTGCCCATCACGGATATGGCGTTTGGTGAAACAGATGTATGAATGAGGGCTTTTGACATGATGCGGCCCACCGGACGGTTGAAGTTGTGGTCAATGACGCTGTCGGATTCTCTCCCCATAGTGTCCCAGAGGGTGTCCTCAGCTTGAATTGCACTAAGCCCATCTTTGATCATTGCAGAGACCCCATGTGCTTCGATTTTAGGGTGAGTCGGCAGGGTGGTTTCGAGATTAGAATCCCATTCCATGGCTACGCCACAAGGGAGCGCTTCCCGGCTGCGGGAGTACAGTCGCCCTTGTTTGTTGATTACGCGGGTGAGATCTGTTTCCTGTACCACTAAGTTTCCCGCCAAGAGCAGGGTCGGCTCATGCAAGGCCGGGATTGATTTGGTTAGGTTGACTGAGATCCCTAGTGCGTTGGTGCGGGTTAGGGAGGGAGGGTTTCCGGAATGAACGAGCGTGATCGTCTTTGCCCCGGCTTTGTGTGTCGCGATTACAAGACGGTCCAGGACTGTCAGGGTCGCCAGCGTGCGCTCGCAGGCCGGGTTATCAGCTATCAACAGGGCGGGGTAACTCACTTTTAGGGAAAACAAACCAAACCCGTCTCGTACAATCAAAGCAAGGAGAATTCCAATGGAACGGACTGTAAATGTCCCAGGGGTTGAGGCATGCTTGGTGATCGCCTGTTTTGGGCAGAGACTCAACCATGAATAAACAACCCGAGATCGTCAGGCTGACATGGGATTGCCCAATCCTGAAGCGCGCGGTGGAATGGTTGCTCTCCGATGCGTCCGAAGGGGTTGTGGATTTGAGTGATAGCTGGGTGCTACTGCCCACCCGTCAGGCAGGTCGCCGACTGCGCGAAGCGCTGGCATGGGAAATGGATCAGCAAGCTGGCGCCCTTTTTCCGCCTATGACTACCACCCCTTGGCATCTTGTGCGTCCAGCTGATGACGCTGCATCAGAATTGGTCTGTTTATGGCACTGGAATCGTGTCTTGGAAGAATTGGATTTACGCCGGTTTCCCAACCTTTTTCCACAGCTTCCTATGCACCCGGATTATGCTTGGCGCAGGGAGATGGGCAGGGCATTGCATGAGTTGCGCGGGACGCTGGTTGAGGGGGACCTCGATTGTGAAGGTGTGGCTAACAGTGGAGCTTGCCAGGAAGAATCGGGCCGATGGCAGGATCTTAAGAATCTGGAGTCTGCGTATCGCAATCTACTGGGAAGACAAGTGGATCTTCATGATGCCAAACGCCAGGCAGCGCGGTCTCCTGTGTTGCCACCAGGTATCAATCGGGTGATTATGCTGGGGGTTCCGGATTTACCCGTCCTAATCCAGCGGTCCCTAGAAAAATTGGTGGCTGATGATGTGCCGGTGAAATTGGTTATTTTTGGGCCGGAAGAGGAGGCGAAACTTTTCGATGATTGGGGCCGGCCTGCCTTTGAATACTGGGTTGCTCGGGAACTGCCGTTGGTCGATGAGCAATTGAATGCCCAGCTTGACGAGGTGGCGCAAGCAAGTGAGATTGCCTCACGACTGACACCATACAATCGTAATCGCCCAAGTCACGTGGCTGTAGGAATTGCTGATACGGCAGTGACACCGCATCTTGAGCGCGCTTTGGATGATGTGGACATTCCTTGCTTCAATCCTGAGGGAAAGCTCCTGCGTCATGCTCCCATGGTGGCGTTCATGAAGGGACTCCAAGTCCTGCTACAGCAGCGCAGTTTCAATCACGCCGCCGCGTTGCTGCGACTGCCTGATGCCTGGGGCTGGGCTCGAGGTCAAGTCGACGAGTTTTCATCGACGCGGTTATTGAAGGGGTTGGATGAAATTCGAACAAATCATCTACCTGTTAATCTGGATGATGCGGCACAGTTGTTTTTTGAGGGGGAACACATTGGAAACCGCCGCCATGCGCGAGCCGTGCTGCGACAATTGGAGAAGGCGCTGGATCGTATTGAGCAAACACCATTATCTGAGGGATTGGTGGAGTTTTTACAAGGGGCTTTTGACGAACGTATTTTTACCGAAGGACGCGAGTCGGACGCCGCAGACTTGGAATCCGCACGTCTATTTATGGCGCGTCTGGCTGAGTGGGAGTCGGTGCAGGGAGGCCAAGAGCGTCCGCCGTCTGCCGAAGCACTGACGCTGCTGCTGGAAATAGTGGAACGCGAGTCGGTTTTCCCTGAAAGACATCAGGAATCGGTGGATATTCAAGGCTGGCTGGAGCTGGCCTGGGAGGATGCACCGCACCTTATCGTGGCTGGAGCCAACGAGGGGCACTTGCCTGAATCAATACACGGTGACCGGTTCCTTCCCGAGAAGCTTCGTGAACGCCTTGACCTGCGAACCAACGGTGATCGCTTTGCCCGCGATGTGTGGTTAATGGAACTGCTTCTAAGAACCCGGACTAATGAAGGACGGGTTGATATCCTGACGGGTCGACAGTGCGCAAACGGAGATCCGCTCAAGCCCTCGCGACTACTCTTCCGTTGCTCAGCCAAGCTGTTGCCAAAGCGAGTCGAGCACCTCTTTGGGGAACTGTTGCCTGGGCCCCAGCCGCCAGCATGGAAGCCAGCATGGAAACTAAAGACGGGCACTATCCAGCCGGTGGAAAAACTCAGTGCCACTTCCATCGCCAACTATCTGGCTTGCCCTTATCGATTTTATCTACGTCATGTGCTGCGGATGGAATTACCTGACTTGGAGCAACGCGAGCTGGATGCGCGGGGCTTCGGTTCGTTGATGCATAATGTGCTCGATGCCTTCGGCGGGGATGAAGAGGCCCGGCAGCTGAAGGATGAAGGAGCGATTTATGCAACTTTGGTTGCGCTCCTCGACCAGCAAGTGAAACAGATTTTTGGGGAGTATCCACCTCTGCCGCTACTGGTGCAGCAGGAAATTGCCCGGCAACGGCTGTACCATGCAGCGCGGCAACAGGCAAACGAGCGAACCAATGGCTGGGAAATTATTGGTTCTGAAAGTCAGTTCAGAAAAGAACTCGACGGAATTCCGGTTCATGGACGGATTGACCGGATAGAGCGCAACGCCGACACCGGCGCGGTACGGGTGCTGGACTACAAGACTTCCAACACGGCTAAGCAACCTGCCAGTCAGCACTGGCGAAAATACCGGGAGGAGTCAGACGTCGAAACGGTGCCGGACTATGCGCGGTTTGAAATCGACGATAAGGCTTATCATTGGACGAACCTGCAACTGCCGCTCTATGGATGGGCGCTTGAGGCGGAGTATGGACCGGAGGTAACGTTGGGCTATTTCAATCTGCCTGCAATCGGCACAGACACGGGTGTTGCGCTGCTCGACCCGTTTGATCGCGAGATGCTTGATGCCACACTCATCTGCGCGCGCGGAGTGGTGAAGGCTGTGCAGTCGGGCGTTTTTTGGCCGCCGCGCACCAGGGTGGATTACGATGACTTTGAGGGTATTCTGTTTGGCTTGCCCGAATTGACCTCAGCACAACCAGGGGAGGAGGTGGCATGAAGAAGATTCAACACGTGATGATTCGCGCTTCGGCAGGCTCGGGCAAGACATACCAGCTCACCAACCGTTTCATCCACCTGCTGGTGTGCGGTCAGTTGCCCGAACGAATCATAGCCCTGACGTTTACTCGCAAGGCCGCCGGTGAATTTTTTGCCGGGATACTGACAAAGCTGGCCGAAGCTGCGCAGGACACAAAGGCGGCAAAGAAACTGGCTCTTGACATCGGAATGCAGGGCACCTCGAAGGCCGCCTTTGGCGAAGCGTTACGCACGTTGATTGATGGCATGGGCCGGCTTTCGCTGGGGACCATTGATAGTTTTTTTCATCGTGTGCTGGGGTTTTTCCCTCTGGAGTTCGGGCTGAGGGCCGAGTTCGAGATGATGAGTGAATTTCACAAGCAACAAGCGCGCCAGTACGTGATGGAAAACCTGTTGGCTCATCACGAAACGCGACCGAAGGAGCGCGATGACCTGATTGAATCGTTCCGACTCTCAACCGCGGGCAAGGAAAGTCGCGATTTTGTTGGTTCATTTGAGCAGCACCTCAAGAATTGCCACGAGCTGCTTCTGCGTGTGCCCTCCGTCAGTCGGTGGGGGGAGCCGGAACGGATTTGGCCGTTCGGCAATCCGTGGACTGAACAAAAGGTATCGTTGCCGAACATGGTCGCCGACTGGCAACCTCACTTGGATGCTGAGAAAGGTTTTACAGCGGCCTTACAAAATAACTGGAAGAAAGTGGCTGACAACCTTGCAGCTTGGGCCCCCAGAAAAAATCTTTTTGCCAAATCTCCAACGCTGGTGAGGCTTGCTATCGAAAACCTTGAGGCGATGGAGCGAGGCGAATGGGAATTTACATACAGCCGGAAGATTTATCGCCCCTCCTCAGAGTTTAGCCAAAAACTCGCGCGTATCCTTCGTCATTGCGTGGCTCAGGAGCTCACCATAAAGCTGGCGTGTACGCAAGGCATCCACGGTTTGCTTTGGGCGTTTGAAGAGCGCTATGATGCGCAGGTGCGTCGGGCGGGTCGGTTGACTTTTGCGGATTTGCCCGTACTGCTTGCTCCTTGCGAGGGCCAACCCCTTCTTGGCAGCAGTCAGTTTAACCTTGAGTATCGCCTTGATGGAGCGTTTGACCATTGGTTGCTGGATGAATTTCAGGACACCAGTACGGTGCAATGGCGTGTGGTGGAGAACCTCATCGACGAGGTTGCACAGGATCCCGGCGGCACACGCACTTTTTTTTGTGTGGGCGACCAGAAACAATCCATCTATCAGTGGCGCGGCGGCGATCCTCAGCTTTTTGATCGCGTGGCAAACCGTTATGAGCAGGGCGCCGGTCAGGAATTTGACATCCGTTCACTGGATGAATCGTGGCGTTCCTGCCCGGATGTCCTTAAGCTGATCAACGTTGTCTTTGGAGATGCTGCCACATTGCGCAAATATGATGAGACTGCCGCCAAAGATTGGAGCAAGGTCTGGAATGAGCACGTCTCTGCCAAGCCACTAAAGGAAACCAAAGGCCATTCGCTGTATCTGGCCGTGGAGGAGAAGGATCAGCGTTGGCCGCTGGTGGCTAATCTAATAGAGCGTCTCCAGCCGATTGCCAATGGTCTGGAATGCGCTGTTCTCGTGCAGACAAACCAGGCGGTACGCGAGGTAGTGGACCATCTGCGGGGCGCATTGCCGGATATACCAGTGGTGGGTGAGGCAGCAATCAATCCGGGTGCGGACAATCCATTGGGAGTTGCGCTGCTCTCTCTTTTCGGCTGTGCGGCGCATCCAGCCGACCGATTTAGTCGTGGTCACGTCCGGATGACGCCCCTTGGGGTGTTGTTGCCAACTGAGGATGACCAGTGGGAGAGCGCCATGCGCAAGCTGCAGCGTGACGTTCATCAGGACGGGTTCGAATCGGTGGCTCGCGCATGGATCGCGCAACTCAAGGAGCAACTCAACGACTTTAGTCTCTGGCGAGCACGCCAATTCATTGAATTGGCGCGACAGTTTGATGAAAGCGGCAGTCGAAACATTGATGAGTTCCTTCGTTTTGTCCCCGCGCAGGAACTTGCTGGGGCATCCGGCGCGAACGTGGTGCAGGTGATGACCATACACAAGGCCAAGGGGCTCACCTTCGACCTCACCATTGCGCCCGACCTTGAGGGAAGTCGCCTTGACGCAACGCGCAGGGATGCTCTCCATGCCCAAACCGACGATGAGGGGGAGACCGAATGGATTCTCGATCTGCCGCCGAAGGAAATTTGCGCAGCCGATCCCCAACTTAGCACAGCGTTGGCTCAGGCCCGATCTGAGGCATGCTACGAAAATTTATGCAAATTGTATGTGGCGCTTACGCGGTCCCGGCGAGGCCTATATGTCATTACTACAGCGCCTTCAGGTTCTTCCAACAATTATTGCCGATTACTCACCGAAACATTGGCCGAGGGTGATGGCGAACCGCTTGAGGATTCGCCCTTGCCCGCGCAAAAAATATTTGAGGCCGGCGGCTTTGACTGGGTGGAAGAAAAGCCTGCCAAGGAAGAATCATTCATCATTGAGCCTGACCTCATCATGAGCGAACGGAGTCATCCTCGTTTAGTGCATCTACGCCCTTCCTCTCATGGCGGCACCATTTTGCGTGGTGCCAGTTTATTTGCGCCGCACGGTTCTGACGCGGCATCATTCGGGAGGGCAGTTCATGAAATTTTTGAGCAGATCGAATGGAGCGATGAGACAATTCCGGAGCTATTGAAACAATTCCGCCAAAAAAATCCAACTGCGACGGACGAGGTGGCGAGGTGTCTTGATACGGAGGAAATTGGGGAGCTATTCAAACCAGATACTCAAGCCGA
>Ga0066836_10001922_pt1 | contig 11052 bp, 6 predicted proteins | sample ETNtaG_18_FD_71568 | JGI IMG/M metagenome (GOLD analysis project Ga0066836, IMG submission 71568) | Marine microbial and viral communities from oxygen minimum zone, Eastern Pacific Ocean - ETNP201302SV91 | ecosystem: Environmental > Aquatic > Marine > Oceanic | place: Pacific Ocean: Eastern...
GGAGGGGGGTTCCAAGCAGACTTTTGGAGACCTGATACAACGGGTGCTCTCTGGGGGATTGATTTCTCACCTGATGGATCAATGATTGCAGGAGTAGATATCAATGAAAAAAGGGTACTAGTATGGAATATAACAGATGGACGAGTTGTTTTCTACTCGCCACATCCTGACCCTTTAGTTGACGTAATGTGGCTTGATTCAGAACATCTTTTGATTGCAGATTCTGATGATGATTTGGTAGTATTCGAGATTATTGACACAGGAAGTAATTGGCCGATTAACTCCACCACCGGGTATCAAATGACTTGGGCAAAGGGATTTACTGGTACTGAAAATGGATTTCTATGGGGAATGGATATCTCCGAAGATCGTAGTAGAGTTGTGATATGTGGGGGAATAGATAATCCCAATATCCCTGGGGAAATTGTAACCGTAGAAACGAGTTACCTCATGGGAGGAAGTGGGAATCCAAATAGTATCTATACGTCATCAATGCCAACAGATTGTTCACTCTCACCAAATGGTAGTGTTGTTGCTAGTACCCTCCGATATTATTCACAAAATCAGAATCAGGATCGTGTCGTTGGATATTCAGTACCTGAAATGGAACTATTATGGGACAGGGCAATTGCAGGTTCAGGGAATGAAGTAACTGCTTGGGCAATTGATTGGGATTCAACGGGTGAAAGTTACACTGTTGGCTGGAATCGGCCAAATGAAGGTGTAGTAACTAATTTCCACCATATTGACGGGCAAATAGAATGGTACTCACCGATTCCTCAAAATATTTCATCGATAGCATGGTCAAATAGCGGCAACGAATTATTGGTTGGACTCCATGATCCTGGTAGAATGATGTTCATTGATCAAATGGGTTCAATTCTGAATGATGTTGGGTGGCACAGTTTCGTAAATGGTGGAGAAGGAGTTCCAGCAGATGTATTGGATGTATCTTCAAGCAGTTCAGGGTTAAGTGCATCTTCAGGAAGAGATGGGACTATCGAAATCTGGGGGGAAGATGCTTCCGGGTTAACATTTCATAGCAGAGTTGGGACTAGATTGACTCGTGAAATTGCAATATCCTCTAACAGGGATTTGGTAGCAATGGCGAACTCAGGTGGAGTGGTTACAGTATGGGATTTAGATTTAGGATTGAGAAATCGACAATGCCATCATCCTAATTTCGGAGAACCCATTGATACTATTCCATTTGCTAAGAGTGTTGAATGGTTAGAAGAGGAAGTAATTATTGGATTTAGTGATGGTAAAATAGTTGCTTGTGATGAACAAAATAAGAATGTCTGGACTATTGATTTGGCGGCCACTAATACTGTCTCAGTGTTTGGAAGAGCTCGTGTAAATATGCATAACCAGATTATAGCAACGTTTGGAGAAAATCCCAACAACACTAGTGCTGATGGAGTTATTGCAGTTATTTCCCAAGCAGGACAGATTCTTCGAGAATGGAGATACCCAGAAGTTCACTGGACTATTGCATTTGATTCAACTGGAGAACGGATGAGTTCAATCAGCCAAGAGGGAGGGGTGAGATTGTGGACAACAAGTGGTCCAGATCCTTTGACTTGGACTGATGAAGGAATTGTATATTCTCATGAGAATTATTCCGGAGTAAACAAGTGGTTTGAAGGGATACTAATTACTGCTGGATGGGATTCAATGGTGAAGATGTATGATCCTGTTCAAGATCAGGTTTTTCGAAATATACCTGTTGATGGGGAAGTTTTCTCGATTGCAATTGATATTAATGGGGAAGGAGTGATTGTAGGTTCGGGAGATGTTTCTACATCAACAACAGGAAAAATCGAATTCATCGACCCATTCAATGAGACAATCGTCACTTCCCTAACTATCTCTGGAATCCCTAGAGGAATGGGCATTAGTCAAAATGGAGCTCTGATAATTGTAAATCATACAGGCAGTATTACTAGATTCATCTCAGACTTAGATCTTGATGGTGTGCCCGATGAAATAGATGCATTTCCAAATGACCAAACTCAATGGACAGATTCGGATAATGATGGATTCGGAGATAATTCAGATGGAAATGAGGGGGATTACTGTCCTCTCGCACCTGGTGAATCCAATATCGACCGTTTCGGTTGTCTTGATTCAGATGGTGATGGGGTCTCAGATCCTGATCTAGAATGGCTTGCACATCCTCTAGGGGTTGCGGATGCATTTGTTGATGACCCATTCCAATCAAGAGATTCTGATGGAGATGGAGTTGGTGATTCACATACTTTCATCATTGGAAGCAATGGATTGAGAATAGATTCAGGTGATGCTTTTCCAGCAGATTATAGACAAAGTACAGATAGAGATGGTGACGGTTGTGGAGACAATTATACCTATGAAACAGACAATGATGGTTACAGAACTCCTGCATTTGGTGATGCCTTTCCTAACGATAATACTCAATGTATAGATCTTGATGGTGATGGCAATGGTGACAATTACTCCTTTACAATTGATCCAAATACGGGACTAAGAATTGAATCTGGTGACCTCTTTCCCTTCGATTTCTTAGCACATGGAGACCCAGATAATGATGGATGTGTTCCCGAAAGTAGTTCTGGTTTACCTTTTGATTATGATTCCAGTGACCCATTAATTTGTCAGCCTCCAGAAGAAGAAATTGGGAACAACAATTCCAATAATAGTAATGATGCTGAGAATGAGGTTGTTTGTCCTCAAGTCATTTGTTGGGATGGTTCAAACCCCAATTCATTGGATTGCTCTTGTCCACCTGAAGTGATTGTTGATGGCCCTTCTGAAAATTCCCCTAATGGTGAAGATGTATCTGATTCAAGTAATCAAAATTCGACATTATTGATATTATTGATTATTGGGACAATTGCACTTCTCGGTTCAATTGGATATCTCATGATGAATCGATTAAATGACGATTCAACAGAAAATATGACCACAGAGGAAAATTGCCCTCATTGCAATGGGCCAATACAAGAAGCAGTAGCAAATGGAGGGAAGTGGACTTGGTGCCATTCTTGTAGGAAATGGTTGGAATACAAAGGACCCGTTGATTAACTCGACGAATATTTGTGATAATCTAACGATGGTGTTAACGAATCTATGGCAGCAGCAAGCCTAGCATTAGATTCCCTTTCTCCTGATTGAATTTGATTGATTTCAGAAAGTATTCTTTCTTTCAATATCTGTGATCGTTCAACAACTATGGTCGAAAGCCCAAGAGATGAATCACAACATCCTTCAATTATCTCAAGAATTCTATCTGTTGAAACCAAAGATGATTCTGAAATTCTCATCCCTAAAACTCCTCCAATCCTTTCTACACCTGCGCTTCTATCAAGTGTTTTTAGTAAATCTTTCACATCACTATTTCCTCCTTTGAGGGACCCCCTAATTCTCCATCGAGAACCGATTCTAGAAAGACGTGCTTCAATGTGATTTGGATCCCTTTTTATTGCAGTAGAAAACCACTTTCTAGATGCTCTAAAGCGTCCTCTAGATGATTCAATTCTTCCATGAAGTACCAAATCTTCAATCTCTAATTGTAAACCACTGGAAAGTGCATCAACATCCCCCAATGAACGAAGTCTACGGATCTCAATCCTTCGAGCCTTAGACAATCTCAATGATGCGGCACGTGCCTCTTTCCATTGTTCTTTGATGAAAAGAACAAGGGTCCATTCTCTAAGAACCAACACAAGGGTACGATCCAAGTCATTGTTTCTCTTAGAGTTAAGGAGATGGGTAGAAAGTTCCTGAGCCATTACTTCCGCTAATTCCAAACGCCCTTCAGCAATGTAATTTCTAATCTGTTCAACAACCTTTGAAGGGTCGTCCATTCCAAACATGGAAAACCGCCTAGGAGGAACGGCGGCGAACACTTCGGCGACGTACACGCGGGCGAGAACTTTCTTCATCGTCATCGTCATCCTCATCATCGTCATCCGAATCGGATTTCTTCTTGGTTCGACGCTTTGGTCGAGATACCTTCTCTCGGAAAATATCATCTTCTTCCTCTACCTGTTTTTCTTCCTTCTCCTCACTCTTGGTATTCAAGGAAGCCATGTCGGAACGAACATCATCTGGAGAACCTTGAGCACTTCCTCCACTCATGAAGTCAGCCATCCAATCATCTTCATCGTGCATATCTTCTTCATCACCACGACGTTTCTTGGTAGGATTGGCATTAGCCATTGAGGCAGCTAATATTGCTGCGATCAACAAAACAAGATTTAGCCCACCCATTGCATAAACAAGGATGTATGTACCAGAAAATAATCCCGGAGAAGCACAACCAGTTGAAGCATCTACTTCTTCGCCAAGAGTCGGTTCTATACACATATCCATATCGTCTCTAACACCATCAGCATCTACATCTGGAGGATTGAGGTCATCAATTGAAGAAGCACATACGGTAAATCCACTAACAGTTCGTTGACATAGATCTACTGTGAATATTATCGAAATCTCTCGGATATTGCCTGCTGCATCTCCTGCTTGAACTATCAGTTTCTGTGCCCCCTTATCAGGCCATGATGCTGCAGGATCTACATATTCAAAGACGAAGATTTTGCCATCATCATCTAATGCAGTGATATCAGTAACATTGAACCATTCAGTACGAACAATAGTTGATTCAGCAAGACCTTTCTCAAACTTGATTCGAACAAAATCAACCCCTACATCGTCACTAACACTACCATGAACTCGAACATATTCTCCATACAGGTAGGTACTGGATGTGCCAGGAGAATACATCTGAATGTTTGGATCTTGTACATCTATAGGCCAACCCTCTACTATGTTTGTCTCAGTGTTTCCTGCTTGATCTACCAATGTATACTCAACATGAAGATCTGCATTAGACAAGCCATTAGGCAATGTCATCCTCAATCGATAAGTCAGTTCTCTACCCGGGACTGGTTCTGCACGAACCATCCCTCCTTGTTCGGTAAATGCATAACCAGTACCTGCAACCTCATCATAATCTGTGGTGGTCACGTTGATTACTGGATCTTCAGATAACATCTCATTTACTTTGAAAAGAAGTTCGTAATCACCGAGAGTTAATGCCTTCGCAATGAAGTCATCGCCATCATCATCCTCGCCCTCGATGGTGATTTCTGCTGAAGGCGCAGTTGTATCTTCATGAACACGCCAAACGTTTCCAGGTGATGAAATTGCTAAGTTTTCATTGCCCCACATATCTGTAGTTGTAATTGCATACCATCGATATTGATCTATTCCCAAATCAAGATTGATATTTCGATAAATGGTTGTTGTTCCTTCGCCTGGTTCTTCGATGTTGTCCATTAGAAGGACCCACTCTTCGGCTCCACTGACATTCGATGTTAGAACATCTTCTTGTTCCCACTCTTCAATACCCCATGGATTACCAGAATGGGCCCAAATGGAGTAAGTCTCATCTGTTTCATCGATATTATTTATCCAACTAACTAGAATGTACTTTTGAGAAGACAATACTGATAATTGCGGTTCTGAAACAAAAGCAGGATTTGGCATTCGTGTATCCTCCAAAGTAGGTTCAGAACAATTCTGAACGAAACGTGTGTCCTCATATGTACCATTTACATATCCGTAACGCGCTTCAGTAGTTACACAATAGTAAGAAGTCTGGACAACTCCAGATGTTACAGATGTTGATGTTGTTTGGACACCATCTGGAACAGTAGCTATCAATTCAGCCTCCAAAGTAAGATTAGAAGCAGATGTCAGGCGGGTTCCTACTGAGCGATAAACATGGTAAACTTCACCTTCTGCCCCCATCTGATCATTCCAATTAACTGTTGTAACTCCATTCATGTATGTTGCAGAAACACTGGTTGGCTCAGCAATCCAAGGATTGAATGTATCTTCAAAAATCAAAGTAGAAGTTGATCCTGAAGACACCAACCCATCATGATTGTCGACCCAATCTGAAATTGTTACAGCATAATACGATTCGCCTAGGGTTCCTTGATCTATGACAACGTCGAACAACTCTACACCTGCTGAAGATGATCCCACGAGTGTTGCTCCGGAAACATTCTGTCCAAATGGTGTTGAGCTTCTCCATATTTTGTATGTCTCATTTCCATCCTCGTAAGGATCGTCTGTCCAAACTACTCTAGTTGTTCCAAAACCTGAGGAGGCATCAGGAGAGAATGAGGCTGCAACCTCAATGGCAGGAGATGGGGCGCGATTATCCTCTCGTAAAGGCTCACTTAGTGAATTAGAAGTTAACATACGGTAATCTTCGTAGCCCATATCTACTAACGTTGCAGTATAGTATACATCTCTGTCTATTCCATCGGGGACTGCAAGACGATAGCTATTGGTGCCAGCAGGTAAATCTGTAGCAACAAGAGAAGGATTGATATTTGCCCAATTCTCCCTAGTTGCTGGAATTATATGCTCATAAATGCGAATCGTATAGGCATTTAATCCAGTTTCAGTCAACTGGCCAGGGAAGAAAACTGGGACAGTATTATCCCATTCTAAGACCGTCTCAGAAGTATCTCCATCGTATGTTGCTCGGAGATTAAACGGAGTGGAAATAGGATTTGAGTCCTCAATAACAGGTACATAGTTTTGTGAAACGTTCATTTCAACTAAACCAAATTCAGTACCATTTGAAAACACAGTCGTAATTGCATAATGATATGATCCATTTGAACTGTGAGACGTAAAGAAAATTGCACTCCTTTCTTGATCGAGACATTCGAAAGCATCTTGCTCAGCTTGACAAGCGTCTACTTCACTGAAATGAGTATAATTTCCATTTTCAATATCTGATGGAACAATTGGCTGTTCAGCACGATATACTCGGTACTTTACCAATGGAAGGTTTTGGATGGTGGTAGATGAGATTCCGCCTGCACTCCCTCCATCTCCGCCTATGTTCCTCCAACTAACTCTAGTAAACTCATATGTAGAATCCCAAACAGCTTGCATTTCTTGGGCTTGAACGTCGTTCGGGTTGCCGATATCATTGAAATCATAATGATTGTCGGCCATTACCGAAGGCAATGAAATCATACTCAATAAAAGGATGAGTACGAGCGAAAAACTGGAACGAGACTTCGCAGACATGGCTGGACCTATACTATCGATGGTACTCTAACTGACATGAACTTGACGCTGAGAATTTATCCTAGAAACCAGTTCTTTGAAGCATCTATATCGCCGGAAGAACCTTGCATAAGTTCTTCTTAAACAGTTCATGGACGAAAATCGGGTGGTTAGCCCATGGCCCAACATCGTAAGCATGTCCAGACTAATGGCAGTTCCAATTTTAACTGCTATTTTTGTTTGCTGGGGTAGCGAAAATAGTTTTCCTGAACCATGGTTTTGGTGGGCAACATTGTGTGTTTTTTCTATTGGAATGGCTACAGATGCATTAGATGGTTATCTAGCTAGAAAATTGGACAGCGTGACTGTTTTTGGTAGAATGATGGACCCGTTAATAGACAAAATATTGATTCAAACAATGTTCATTCTATTGGCTTCATCGCCTTGGACATCTTCTTTCGTTCCAATTTGGGCAGTAATCCTAATCCTTGCCAGAGAGGTATTTATCACTGGACTTAGAGGATTTGCAGAAGTTCAACGAATTGATTTTTCTGCTAGTAAATGGGGGAAAGGAAAGACAATGTCTCAAACAATTGCAATCATTATGATTCTAGGCGGAATGGCCATACATGGAACTTCTATGGCTGGAATGATCTATGCAGATATCTGCTTCTGGGCCGTAATGATTGCAACTACTCTAACAGTACTGTCTGGATTAGATTATGTAATCAAACTCCGCAAGGCCATCATTTAATCATTCAAACCAATCAATAAATGGTTCTCGGCTAGGATATCCTTCACTAATCCAATCCCTTATTGCCGCCCATACGTCATTAATCTCACATGATGTGTTTTCAAACTCTGCAACATTTTTTGTCTCGACTTCTGCCCAAGTTCCCCCCATTAATTCCCATTCCACATTAGATTCAATCTTCCATACAGGATAATCACGGGCTTGAAGACGGGCTTGAAGAATTGATGGTTCGCATCTCAAAATTGCAATGGCATCTACTTCAAGGAAGTGGCTAAGATGGCCATCAATAATCAAAGGGCCTTCGATAGATCCTAAGGCAAGGCGAAGGGCATCAATATCAATTTCTCGTGCATCTTCTTCTGAATCAAGTGGGCCTAACAAGCCATGTTCCTTGGCTAATGACTGGACTGAAATTATTCTCCATCCATCTTCTTCTGCCAATTTAGCAATACTGCTCTTACCAGACCCTGGCGCGCCCGAAAGGGCGATAGAAGGGCCGCGGAGCATAGACTGTCCTCAACTCTTCTCAACATGAAGGCTCCGAGAATCGGAATCTTGACGCTCCGTCTTTTACACGCTACTTCTATGGGAGAGGACGAAGGCAGCATCACCGGCTCAGAGGAAATGATGTTGAATGGCTTTGCGGCATTGGTTTCAGCATGTGACCCTAGGAAATCCTATCTCAACTGGTTGCTTCTTTCTGTTCCTATTGCAGCTTATGCATCAATTACTCACATGAGTGCTACATCACAATTCGTGTTTTCTATGATTGGAATTATGCCGCTTGCGTTCTTGATGGGGAAGGCCACAGAAGAAATTGCTACCAAGACTTCTGAGTCTGTCGGTGGTTTACTAAATGCTACCTTCGGAAATGCTGCTGAGATTATCATCGCGGTAATTGCAATCTATGCCGCATCTAGTGCATACAAAGCAGGAGATAATGCAGGGGGAGATGTAATGGTACAATTAGTCAAAACTAGTTTGATTGGAAGTATTCTTGGGAATCTGCTACTTGTTATGGGGCTCTCATTCCTTTGGGGTGGCCTCCGACACAAACAACAGAATTTCAATCCGCAAGCAGTAAGCATCAACTCAACACTTCTTCTATTGGCAACAATTTGTCTGATTCTACCTACTGTCTTTCACATCACACTTTCTTCCTCAGGCCAATTTCCCGAATCAGAAATATTAGATGGAGTGCTAATGGTTTCTCGATTGGCTGCAATCGTTCTAATGGTCTCCTATGGTTTACTACTTCTGTTTCAACTCAAAACTCATTCAGATATGATGGCAGCGAGTAATCATGAACATGAAGATGCAACCATGAATCTACGAGATGCTGCACTACTACTCATTATCTCAACAATCTTCGTTTCATGGATGGCGGAGATTATGGTACACTCAGTAGAAGCCGCCGGAGATACTCTAGGGTTGCCAGCAGTTTTCATAGGGGTTATCCTATTGCCCTTATTTGGTAATGCAGCTGAACATTTCACAGCAGTAGTAGTAGCCGCAAAAAACCGAATGGATCTTTCAATTGGGATTGCAATCGGTTCATCTGTTCAAATAGCAGCATTTGTCGCCCCACTTGTAATTCTCATTTCTTGGATTATAGGATTAGATTTGACTTTTGAATTTGGATTGTTGGAGACTGCGGCTTGCATGCTTGCAGTACTTATCGCTAACAGTATTTGTCGAGATGGGCAATCAAATTGGATGGAAGGAGCAATGCTTCTAGCGACATATGTCATCATTGGTTTTGCCTTCCTATTCCACCCATAATCACTCTCTTTGAAATAGAGGTGAGTGCCCAGCAAGTACTATTTCATTAGATTCAACCAATGGGATTGTCCCATTCGCAGGGATTCGAATATCTACTCGGCTCCCAAAACGAATCATCCCATATCGTTGGCCTCTTTCCAGATTATCTAAAATTGAACAAAATGGGATTATTGTTCGAGCTAAAGCACCTGAAATCTGTATGATCTCAATTAACAATCCATCGATACCTTGGAAAACAGATCTAACTCGTTCATTGCCTTCACTTTCTTTTTTTGCTGCGCGAAGGAATGGCCCCCTCAATCTACCCTTACCAGTACGATGTTCCATTGCAATAACTTGTGATTTGAATGGACTACGTTGAACATGAACATCAAGAGGAGACATGTAGATGGCAACTCGGAATACATCTGAAGATTGTTCAGATCCTTGCAAAACCTGTTCCCATCTCTGTTCGGTCTTGAAACTTAGTGGATTGTTGAGTGGTTCAGGATACCAATCCCCCGTCAATGGATGGATTTCTATTTTACCAGAATTCATTTCTTCTTTTGATGGACGTCTTCCAGTAGATCTTTCTCTTACAACGAACATTATCTTTCCATCCGCAGGTGAGAGGATAATTTTCTCATCTTTTGGAATAAAACGTTCAGGGTCACGATGAAAGAAAATAATGAATGATGCCAAACATGCTAGAATCACCCCTGTTAGAGTAATGAATCCACCCGGGTCCGAAACAAAGAAAGAAATTGAAAACATTCCTAAAGACATCGCAGAAACTAGAATCGAGGGACCTTGCCCTGGTTGGGCGATGCCCATCGAAGACTCACTCACTCTTCTTCCTGCTCAGCAGTACCTGCGGGATTAACTTGAATCTCGTCATCATCTGTACCTAGAACGCCGTCTTCGCCTGCATCAACTGAAACTTCAATCGGACCTACAGGAATGGTAGCACCTGTCTTCTGTGCTGTAGAAATTGCCTCTTCCATTCGTTGTTTGAAACTCTCTTGGGCCTTCTGGAATTCTGCTGCCTTCTCTACTGCAGATTCAATCATCTCATAACGATCCTTGATTGCCTGATTCAAGTCCTCAAAGACCTTCATGTGTTGAACATACCAATCATCTCGAGCTTCTAATTCGGATTGTGCAGTTTGTAGTTGTTCATCCAATTCCTCTGTAATCTCGTAAACTCGACCGAGCATTGCTCGTTCTTTGGAGTATTTCTCTTCCATTTTCTCTAATTCTGGCTCCAAATGTTCGACGCGTTTGGATGATTTAGCTCCATCGAGTTCTAATTCGCGGATTGTATTGCCCTTCTCTGAAAGAAGGTGTTCGAGTCCTTCACGTTCAATTTCACGATCTAGAGCTTCCTTTTCCAAGACATCGATGAGTGCCTGTTTGTCTGCAATATCTCCTTCAGCCTTACGATATGCATCATAGAG
>Ga0066836_10001925_pt1 | contig 11047 bp, 8 predicted proteins | sample ETNtaG_18_FD_71568 | JGI IMG/M metagenome (GOLD analysis project Ga0066836, IMG submission 71568) | Marine microbial and viral communities from oxygen minimum zone, Eastern Pacific Ocean - ETNP201302SV91 | ecosystem: Environmental > Aquatic > Marine > Oceanic | place: Pacific Ocean: Eastern...
AAAAATCGGAATAATATCTCACGAAAACAGATTGTATGGAGATTTGAGTTCAGAAGATAATTTACGGATATTCGGAACACTTTATAGTATAGATGACCTTGAAAACAATACTAAACAGGTACTGCAGAAAACAGACCTGTTTCATGTGGCACAGCTTCCAGTAAGCAATTTCAGTAGTGGAATGAAAAAGCGATTAATGATCGCACGATTAATGCTTTGTAAACCTGAAATACTGATTCTTGATGAACCATTCACTGGACTTGATCAACATTCCAGTCTATGGTTTCAAAATTATCTCACAGAATTTCACCAGCAAGGAGGTACAGTTATAATGGTCACCCACCAGCTGGAGCTAGGATTAAAATTAGCAACTCGAATACTCGTTTTACATCAGAAACGCATACAACACGATAATTCAGCATCAGAACTGAGTATAGAGCAGTGTGTTGACTGGCTGGATAATAATGAAATTTAACACCTTTCTTGACAATAAGAAGACACTAGATGTTATCCATGATACTTCTATTCGCGAGGTAATTTTGGAACATAAAACACTAAGTCGAATGGGGAGGCTAGATACTAAATCCCTGCTTTCTCTAACAGATACAGCTCTTAAATCAGGATTTTCGCCAGTTTTGCAGTGGGATATACTCTGTACAGAAAATAATTTTGAGAACTGCATAAAGCTGCTTGATAATCTTCCTTTATCAAAATTTGCAGCAATTCGTGTACAGGACATAGGAGCTGCAGAGTGGGTTCGAAATGAACTCCCGGAAATTCCTATACATTTTATTGTAGAAACAGGAAACCATAATTTAACGGGACTTTTTCGCTGGCATGAATATTTCGGTCAACAGCTACAACGCTTTGCACTTTCCAGTGAACTACCCAAATCAATATTAATTAATTATTGTCGCTCACTGACTGTACCATGTGAAATTTTAGCTGTAGGCAAGATTTTATTATTTTATACACCACGCAAGTTACTTAGGAATTTTGAATCTTCAAAAAAATCTTTTGACTTCATGGAGAAAATTTTAGTTCCTTCGGATCAGCATCAAAGGAAGTTTCGTACTCTGGAAAATCAGCATGGGACTTTTATGTACCATCATAAAGATTTGTTTTTATTAGATTTTATTCCTGAATTGCAAAACAGTAACCTGAAAGTAATGAGACTTGATTTCAGAAACATGGAAATCAAACCAGAATGCATAAAAAAGATTGATAGTCTGCTTGGATCATTTGATAAACAGAACGTGAGGTCACTTAAATCAAAATGGCCATACAAAATAACACGCGGATTTTTCGGAGCTAACCGCACAGACCTGGCAATTGATCGCATCAAAAATCCGCACCTCAAGGATCATGGCGAAACCCTGGTTGGATGCGTAGTTGAAGCTGTCAAGGAACAGCACCTAATTATTTTAACCCGTAAATCATTCGAGTCTGGAAAATCATTGTTGGGAATTACCCCCGAAGGTAGGGACTGTATTATTTCAACAGATTCCATTCGCACCATAGATGGACAACCTGTCATGGAAATTAAATCTGAAAATTTGTATCAGGTTCCACACGTCAAATATGTAACAGCTGAAACACTGGTCTACAGTCGTTCTGGGTGAACGGCATTTGTGTTTTTACCATTTAATCACTATGATCCTTAGCCCGGTCCAACATTGTTGCCATAACTTTCAGAATTACACTAATCTATTCTAAAATTTATCATATAAATCAATAATTTATGCAAGTCTATCGTTTTCAGAAAAAACCAGTAGACATTCCAAGAACCGTTGTAACCATAGGAAACTTTGACGGAATTCATCTGGGCCACCGTGCACTAATCTCAGCTGCAGTCAATGAGTCTCATTTGCGAGGCTGTGCTAGTGCACTGGTAACTTTTAATCCTCATCCTCAGGAAATTATTCATTCTCAGCAGAAAGTTTCACATATTTGCACGACTGTTCATCAACTTAGATTGCTAGAGGAACAGGGACTGGACGAAGTACATATAATTCAGTTTACGCCAGAGTTGTCTCATATGCTTCCGGAAGAATTTGCTCTTCAGTTTTTGATCAAGCGCTTTGATCTGGTTAAGCTTGTAATCGGGTATGACTTCAGATTTGGTAATAATCGCGCAGGAGATTTCAAATTACTTGAGAACCTAAGCCAGCAATTTAATTTTTCACTTGAAGAAATAAATCCCGTACAACAAAAAGGACAAACCGTAAGCAGTTCCCTTATAAGGCAATTAATCCGTGAATTACGTTTTGCTGAAATTCCTCAATATTTAGGTAGGGAGTACAGTATCTATGGCAAGGTGGAAAAGGGTGAGCAGCGTGGAAAGAAACTTGGTTTTCCTACAGCCAATATTTTTCCAGAAGTTACATTAGTATTAGCTGCAGGTGTCTATGTTTCAAAAATTACATTAGCAAAGAAAAATTACTTTGGTATTACCAATGCTGGGAATAAACCGACATTTGGGAGCCACACTTTTACAGTTGAAACTTTTATTTTTGATTTCGAGGATGACATTTATGATGAATATATGGAAGTAATTCCTCTGCATCAATTGCGTCGGGAAACTAAATTTTTAGGCATAGAAGACCTGCAGAAACAAATAATGAAGGATGTGAAAAACGCCCAGACATATTTGATTTCTAACAATTTGTCATTAAATAATTCTTAACCAAGCAAAATGAGAACTGTATCCCTATAGCTTTTTTGTCAGAATTTCCTTACACTACCCATTTATTACAAAAATATCTGTAAGAGCTTTTAAAGATATCTACTGAGCTAAAATAGACAATTTATTTTGAGTCAATATTACAATTAAGTTAAATTAAGCTAATGTTAAATTACCATCCCGAAAGGATTTTAATTGACACCGCAGTCTCTGAAGAACCGTTGACACAGCAAATATGCAGTCGTTTTCCTGATGTGCCAACTTATGAAGTAAAGAATTACGACTGGCATAAGGAAAGTTCCCTTAAAGATCCATTGAAAAATCCACTATCAGAAGGTAAGAAAACACTGCACCTCAAACATTTTCAAGGAATTTCAATTAAGGCTTGCCCAGGATTTTCCGATAATCTTGTCTGCTGCAATTATCTCACGCTGGATCTTATTGAAAACTGTCCCTTTGAGTGTACATACTGTATTTTACAGGCATTCTTGAACAAACCTTTAATAACTATTCACGCAAATCTTGAGGACATTTTAAAACAGGTCCAGCAAAAAACTTCTTCACAGCCGGACACATTTTTTCGTGTCGGAACAGGTGAACACTCTGACAGTCTGGCATTAGACAAAACCTTAAGAATTAACCAGCATGTAATAAAATTCTTTGCAACACTTCCTAATGCATTACTTGAGTTGAAAACTAAATCTAATCATGTAGAACATTTACTTGAACTACCTCATGGAGGCAAAACGGTAATTTCATGGTCAGTAAACCCTCAGGCAATCATCAAAAAGGAGGAACTCAAAACGGCAACCTTGGATGAACGGCTAAGAGCAGCCAGAATGGCTTCAGATGCAGGATACAAAGTTGCTTTCCATTTCGATCCTATGATTGACTACCCTGACTGGGAAAAAGGGTATCAGAGACTAGTGGAACAGATATTCGACAATATTCCCCCAGACAGAATTGCATGGGTAAGCCTTGGCACACTACGTTACATTTCTTCACTGAAATCGATCGTGGATGAACGCTTTCCTAAGAGTCGCGTATTTTTAGGTGAATTCGTCCCCGGGATTGATGGTAAGATGCGATATTTAAAAAAAATACGCCAGCGTCTGTATCGAAACGTACAGCAGAAAATAGAAAAACTGGCCCCTGATGTACCAACATATCTCTGTATGGAAAGCAGTCACCTCTGGAAAAACTCAATGCCCAACAATCCTGAAACCGCTCCGGAGATGGAAGGAATTCTTTTAAGAAGTTTAGGGAAGCGTTATCCAAAGGAAACACAATGCCTGATGTAAAACTGGATGAGATCATACCACTGTTTCCTTTACACGGAACTATTTTACTACCCGGTTCTATCCTTCCGCTTCACATTTTTGAAAATCGTTATCAAAAGATGGTAGAACATGTTTTGGAAAATGATGAACTGATGATAGGTATAATCCAACCTGAAACACTGGATTCAAAAAAACTTTGTGACATAGGCTGCGCCGGAACAATTGAACAATCACAGCAACTGCCAAAAGGAAATTATCTGATTCAACTGCAAGGAAAATCCCGCTTTCAGATTGTTGAAGAACTGGAAACCGATACTCCCTACAGGAAGGCCAGAGTAGAATATTCTTTATTTACACATGACACCAAAGAAACATATCTTTCAAAGGATGCAAAACTTTTATATAAAAATTTTCGTGAATATTCTGAAAGGAATAAGTTAAAAATTGAATGGGAAAAAATAGAAGAAATTCCTGCAAATTACCTTGTTAATTTACTTAGCATGAACCTTGATTTTTCCGGAATTGAAAAACAAACTCTTCTAGAATCTCCAGACCTTGACTCCCGCCTTGAGGACTTAATAGCTTTAATGGGCATGTCAGGCTTAAGTGAGGATATAGTTGATTCTTCACTAAATTATTTGAACTGAAATCAAAAATTTGGATTTCCAACTAAAGTATTTTGAAATAACAACCAAACTATTTTAAAAAGTTTTTTAAACAATTTCTAAAAAGTATTAGAAACGGCCCTAACCAATAGTAAGAATTAAAAAATAATCCATGAAAAATACTGCAAAAACAATCCTGCTCATCTTTCTTTTGCTGCCAATAATCATTCCTATAAATTATTCCCCTACATATGGCCAAAAATCATCTGCATATCATTCAAACCCTATTTTAGGTTTTGTTGACGGGAAAAAGGTAACATTTGAAGATGTTCGAAACAAAAAAACGAATGACCTCAGCCTACAGCTTTATCAGCAATTGAATGTCAGATTAATGGAGTATTCAATCAAAAAACTTGCAGAAAAGCATTCAGAAATTAACCTGACACCGGGGAAAAAAATAACCATCAAAGAAATCGTTTCTTTTTTTGAACAAAATAACCTTCACGAACGTGGAACACTTGACCAGCTCCGCCCCCAGATTAAGCTGTTCCTGCAACAACAAATTCAAAACCAGCATCTGTTAAACCAGTACTCACTTGCCTTGGAAAGAGGCTGGGTAGTTTCTCATCTGAAACCTCCCTCTGAATTATTACTGGTAGGAAATATAAAAACCGGTTTTCTCAGAGGCAACAAGGATTCGCCCGTAATCATGCTTGAATTTTCTGACTATCAATGTCCCTTTTGCGGACGCGTGCAACCTACAATCAGCAGGCTCATAAATGATTACAAAGACAGAGTCGCATTCGGCTATAGGCATTTTCCCTTGTCTTTTCATGAAGACGCCGATGAAGCCGCCATTGCTACTGAATGTGCTAGGGAACAAGATAAATTTCTGGAACTGCATCTGCTGTTATTTTCACGACAAAAAGCACAGGCATCTGCTGATCTGAAAAAATATGCCCGTGAAATAAAAGTGAGGTTTCCTGAAAAATTTGACAAATGTTTAGACAATGAAAAATTTCGCGGGCTGGTCAAGCAAGATATCAGCGACGGTTCAAAGCTGGGTATTACAGGAACCCCAGGTTTTTTAGTTGGAACATTCAACCCAAAGACCGGAGAAATAAAAGGCGAAGTTCTATCTGGTGCTCAACCATACAATGTATTTAAGAAAACACTGGACAAATACTTGAGCCGGCAACAAAGCTTATGAACCAATCCGATCTTCGCCATGCGCTTGAGAATATTGAAAGCCCACGAATCCTGGTTATTGGTGATCTAATGTTGGACCACTATTCTTGGGGAGAAGTGGATCGTATTTCTCCAGAAGCTCCTATTCCTGTTATGAGAGTAATGCGGGAAGACCAAAGATTGGGAGGAGCAGGGAATGTAGTGATGAATCTGACTACTTTGGGTGCAGAAGTTTCTGTCTGCGGAGTTACAGGAAAAGATGAAACTGGAGACATCATCAACAAATTGTTTGAAGAAAATGAAATTGATTGTTCCGGTGTTATAGTCTCAGAAAATCATAAAAGCTGCCTCAAACACCGAATGATAGCAGGACAAACTCATTTGCTACGCATGGACATAGACCCTGACTCCGATACAGATTTCCCTCAAAATCAACTAATTGAATATCTACAAGAAAAAATCCCTAAATGTGATTTGGCAATAGTTTCTGACTATGGAAAGGGACTTCTAAGCTCCCCTGTCCTCAAAGAACTTGCTTCATGCGGGAAAAAACATGGAATACCCATTATAGGTGATCCCAAGCGCACTTCAGATTACAGTATTTATGAGGACTTTACTCTCATAAAACCTAACCGTAAGGAAACTGAGGCAGCAGTTGGGTTTTCTCTCAACAATCGAAGTGATATTCTTCGAGCTGCTGAAAAACTGAAAAAAGAAATTCGTCTTGATTACCTAGTGATTAGCCTTGATCAAGACGGTTTGCTGCTTTTTCAAAGCCCTGACGATTATCATTTTTTTGAAGCTCAAACACAGGAAGTATTTGATGTCGTAGGAGCAGGCGACACGGTCAGCAGTGTACTCGCTTTTATGATTGCAGGTAAAGCAAGTATTAAGGACGCGGCTTATTGGGCCCAGCTTGCAGCAAGCATGGAAATTCAACATGTGGGGGTTGTTTCATTTACAAAAAATGAACTTCTTCAACGCCTTGAGTTTGGGGAATCATCCACGAAAATATTAACACTGGAACAACTTTGCCGAACTTTACCAAGTGAAATACCTGTTGTATTTACAAATGGCTATTTTGACAATATCTCAGCAGGACACTTGAAATTTCTGAATCAATTGAAAACACTAAAAGGGTTTAATGTAGTTGGAATCAACAGCGACAAAAGTATTGCCGAACAAAAAGGGGAGAATCCATTACTTAATGAGCGTGAACGTGCATTGCTACTGTCAGCTTTAGAAACAGTGGACAGAGTAGTGATTTTTAATGAACTTGATGCCAGTTCGATGATCAGGAGTATTCGTCCACAGATAGTAGTCAAAGGGGAAAGTTTCCTTAACAAACAAATGCCTGAAGAGAAAGCCATTGAGGATATAGGTGCCAAACTCAAATTTTTTACTGAATATTAATATCTGATGATATTGTATATTTACCTTCTTATAAATTAAAATTTGAGTTAACAATATACTGAAATATACAATCTTTAATTAAATTACTAAGAGCTATGACTGTAAACATTTCTGATGTATTGGACATCGTAAGTCGCCAGAACCAATGGAGGACTAGAGAGACAATCAACCTAATTGCCAGCGAAAATGTGCAGTCCGATGCAGTCAAACAGGCCGAGATTAACGATTTTATGGGAAGATACGCTGAAGGACATCCCAATACAGATCAAAAAGACGGGCGATATTATGAAGGCACACGCTATATAGACCAAATAGAGAGCATGGCTGTTAGCGAAATGATCAAGCTTGCAAATTGTCTTCAAGCAGATGTGCGTCCAGTCAGCGGAAACGCGGCAAACACAGCAGTCGCCTTAGGAATATTACGAGGGAATGATACAGTGATAGTGAACTCCATTGAGAATGGCGGTCATATCAGTCATAACCCCATAGGAGTTGTAGGAAGAAGAATTCAAGTCCGTGGAAAAGTTCTCTCACTAGGACGAGAAAATTCAATTAATCTACATTTCTGGCCAACCACCCATGACGGATATCATCTGGACACACCAAAATGTTTGGACTTATTGGAACAAACTTCTCCTAACTTGATTATTTTGGGCAAAAGCCTGTTTCTTTTTCCTGAGCCTGTTAAAGAAATTGCTGAAGTATGCCGTGCTAAAAACATCCCTATACTTTATGACGGTGCTCACGTGCTGGGATTAATAACAGGTGGAAAATTCCAAGACCCTTTTCAAGAAGGTGCACATTTTATAAATGCCAGCACTCACAAAACTTTTCCAGGACCCCAACGCGGTGTTATTTTAGGAAACATGATTAATGATCAAGAAATGAAATGGTGGAACAGCGTGGACAGGGGTGTGATGCCAGGCTCTTCAAGCAGTCACCATTTACATACTCTGCCAGGAATGTTGATAGCAATAAGGGAAATGGCTGAATATGGACATCAATATGCTTCGCAAACCGTTGCTAACGCCAAAGCCTTCGGCCGGGCTCTTGCCGATGAAGGTGTTAATGTGGAAGCAGAAGAATTTGGTTTTACGGAAAGTCACCAGTTGGCACTCAACGTTACCAACTTTGGAGATGCAAAAACAATTGCCCGCTCCCTAGCAGAGCATAATAATATCATCACCAATTATAACCTTCTTCCAGGAGATAAAGACCCTAACAATCCTTCCGGTCTAAGAATTGGTGTACAGGAAATGACTCGCTATGGCATGAAAGAGGCTGACATGCAGGAACTAGCTGGCTTAATGAAGGCAGGATTGGAAAGAAAAGTTGTAAAAGACCACGTAGTACAATTTCGCAGTCGTTTTACTGAAGTACACTATGCTTAATCCAGTCTAAAGAAGTGTTTACTAAGTTTAGTCCAAAGAGAATAATATATATTTTCAATCAGATCCTTTTACTGGATTTTCTTCCATGCTTAGATTTCTTCTGCCGCCAGATAAAGTTCAATGGAGTTCCTTCAAAGCCAAAATGGTGACGAAACTGGTTAGCAATATATCTCTCATAGGCAAAATTGGTTTTGTCAGGATTGTTGGTCATGAAAACAAACGTCGGAGGTGCAACACTGACCTGATTACCATAGAAAACTTTTGTAGGACGTCCTGATTTAGAAGGTGGCGGATGTTGATTAACAATTATCTGCAGCAGTGTATTCAAGTCTGATGTTTGTATACGGCGTAAAAATTGTTTGTGCACTTGTAAAATTAGATCAAAAATCTGTTGTACCCTCTGTCCGCTCTTTGCACTAACAAAAATAAGCGGGGCAAAACTTATAAAGTTCAATCTGTCCAGAACCTCATTTTCAACTGCCTTCATGTTTTTGCCTTTCTTTTTTGCAAGGTCCCATTTATTCAAAACGATTACCAATGCCTTCCTGCGCTCATTAACATAACCAGCAATTTTCAAAACTTGTTCGGTAATTCCTTCCTCAGCATCAATTATCAGAAGGGCGACATCTGAGCGTTCAACCGACCTGAGTGCGGATACGATACTGAAGGTTTCTATTTTCTGGCTAACTTTTCCTCGTCTTCGTATTCCTGCAGTGTCTACCAGAAGAATCTCCTGTCCCTTGTAAACACAAAGACTGTCTACCGGATCTCTTGTCGTACCGGAAACAGGATCAACAATCATTCGTTCCTTGCGAAGCAGGGCATTTACAATTGAAGATTTGCCTGCGTTAGTTTTTCCAACAACGGCAACTGCTACAGGGGTTTCCGAATTCTTCAGCTTCTTTTCGGAAAAAAGATTATTCTGTTGAAGGGGAATTTGTTGATTTACTTCATGAAGGAGAGCTTCAATTCCTCGATTATGTTCGGAAGAAACAGGAAATATTTTCTCTATACCAAACTGGTGAAACTCCAGGCTTTCATTTTCGAGACGTTGATTGTCTGCTTTATTAACCACTACAAAAAGCGGACTTTCAGCTTCAACTAATGTGCGGTATATTTCTTCATCTGCATGAGTCCAGCCTTCCTGAGCATTTACAACAAATAAAATACAATCCGCTTCTTCAACAGCGAATTGTGCCTGGCGTGCCATTTTCTGTATGAGTGAGGTCTCTGCAACAGGTTCAAAACCGCCTGTATCAACGACAATAAATTCAAAGCCATGATATTGTGCTTTTCCATAATTGCGGTCACGAGTTATACCTGGTTTTTTCTCAACAAGTGCAGAGCGTCTACCAATTAGGCGGTTGAAGAATGTTGATTTTCCAACATTTGGCCTGCCGACAATAGCGGCAATTGAGAGTTGACTGGACATGAATTGCTGTAGATGTACTAAACATCAAGATTCTTTACTCTAAGCGCGTTTTCCTCAATGAAGTTACGGCGTGGTTCAACTTGGTCTCCCATCAAAATGGTAAAGATTCCGTCTGATTCTACTATATCTTCAATAGTTACTTTTTTAAGTGTCCTGAACTCGGGATCAAGTGTTGTTTCCCATAACTGTTCCGGGTTCATTTCACCCAAACCTTTGTAGCGCTGAATATACATACCTTTTTTGCCGAAGTTTATCATAAAATCCAGCATTTCAAACCATGATTGAAAAAAATTGGTCTCACCTTCTTTTTCATCAGTTAAAACAACCCCTTTTTCACCCAATGTATCATAAAGTCTTAAATGTTCATCCAACATCTGAGAATAATCATAGGCACTCAAGTTTTCCAGCAAATTAAGAGAGAGCTCAATTTGTTGCCCGTTTGCCTGAATTAAAACATTGTTACCCTGTATTTCAGGATTGACAGAAAGTTTATAATCTTGATATATGTCCTTCAAGCGGCTGATGCAGTTAGTAATATGCTCTGCTCCCCCTAAATCTATCTCAATTTTGTGCTTAAGCAAAAGATTGACCAACATTTTAAGGTTCTGGTTATAGCACAATCGATCATAATGAGTTTTGTAAAGTCTGATCTGCATTGCGGTTCGAAAAAGTTCTTCACCACTGATTTCAGTTCCATTCTTAGGCTTGAGAATTAATGTCTCACTTGAAGATCTAACAAGCCGTTCAGTCAATTCATTTTCATCCCTCACGAAGAAGCTAGAACGACCCTTTTTCGCCCTGTATAAAGGCGGCTGAGCAATGTAAAGATAGCCATTCTCTATAATTTCAGGCATTTGTCTGTAGAAGAAGGTTAAAATTAGGGTCAAAATGTGACTGCCGTCGACATCCGCGTCAGTCATGATAATAATTTTGTGGTAGCGGATTTTTTCAAGATTAAATTCTTCCTTTCCTATTCCGGTACCCATTGCAGTTATCATGGTCTTTATTTCTTCATTGGTAAGCATCTTGTCAAAGCGGGACTTTTCGACATTTAA
>Ga0066836_10001928_pt1 | contig 11036 bp, 10 predicted proteins | sample ETNtaG_18_FD_71568 | JGI IMG/M metagenome (GOLD analysis project Ga0066836, IMG submission 71568) | Marine microbial and viral communities from oxygen minimum zone, Eastern Pacific Ocean - ETNP201302SV91 | ecosystem: Environmental > Aquatic > Marine > Oceanic | place: Pacific Ocean: Eastern...
ATTACCAACAGAGGCCTTTTTTATTTGCCTAAAGGCTCGGCCTATTTGGTGAGCTACTATGTCCCCAGCATATTGTGAAATAAGCTCCTCAATATCAATTGAAGAAGACGATAATAAGTTTGCTAGTTGTTGAGCGGTATTGACACTACCATTGATTTCAATTTCATCATTTTCAACAAGCTCTTCTAGTGAAGCTCCATTGAATATAGCCACAAATGAGGATTTAGTCAGAGTCACCGAAACATCAACCTTTTTGTTTTGTTGATTGTCAATTACAAAAATACGTGAGTTTAGACAAAGAAAAAATAAGGTTAAGTCTATCTCATCTACTCTAAAACTGACTATTTTGTTATCGATATGATTTAAATCAATATTGTTAGCATTAATTAAATGATTCAGAGATTTTTCAATAGTCAGGCGAAACATTTTGGTTAGGCTTTAATTGCTTTATGAAGCGCAACTATGCCTCCAGTGAGGTTATGGTATTCACAAAATTCAAAACCTGCATCAAGGACCATATTTTTCAATGTCTCTTGGTTAGGGTGTTTTCGAATTGATTCAGCAAGATATTGATAACTGTCCTCATCATTGGCAAAAAATTCACCAAATTTTGGAATTAGATTGAACGAGTAGAGGTCGTAAATTTTTTCTAGAGTCTTGTTTTCAACCTTAGAGAACTCTAGGATTAACAGCGTACCACCTTTCTTGAGAACTCTATGCATTTGTTTTAATGCCGCATCTTTATGTGTGACGTTTCTCAAGCCAAATGCTATGCTAACACAATCAAAGGAATTGTCCTCAAAGGGAAGTGATTCCGCATTTGCCTGAACAAAGTCAACATCAATGACGCCATGATTTAAAAGGTTTTTTCTTCCCTCCAATAGCATTGAGTCATTGATATCTGAGAGAATAACTTTGCCTTCAGGTCCAACTTTTTTTCTAAACTTGATTGCAAGGTCTCCTGTGCCACCAGCAATATCAAGAACATGGTCGCCCTCTTTTACATTGCTACTTGCAATCGTATAGTTTTTCCAAAGCCTATGAGTCCCCATCGACATGACATCATTCATGAGATCATATTTCCCTGCTACTGAGTCAAATACTCCTTTTACAAGGCCTTGTTTTTTTTCAACATCGACCTCTTTATAGCCAAAGTGAGTAGTCTTTGCCATTATTACTTAGAGGGGTAGTCCCTGAAATCAGCGCCAGTGTATATTTGAGTGGGTCTAAATATTCTGTTGTCACTTACTTGTTCATGCCAGTGAGCAACCCAGCCTGCTGATCGCGCCATGGCAAAGATAGACGTGAAGTGTTCTTTGGTAAAGTTGAAGATTTCTGAGTAAAGTATGCCTGAATAAAAGTCTACATTAGGATAAACCCCCTTTTGAGATAAAAGCTCATTACAGATACTTTCAACCTCAAGGGCTGTTTCGAAACGGTTAGATAAAGCAAGCCCATTTTTCTTGATGTAAGTTTTAATCATTTTCTCAAGGATAGTCGCCCTAGGGTCCTTAGTTTTATACTCACGATGACCCATACCCCAAATAACTTGCTTGTTTTTGAGTCTGCCTTCGATCCATTTACGCGCGTTTTTTGGAGAGCCAATTTCATCAAGCATTATGAGCACATTTTCGTTTGCATTTCCGTGTAAGGGTCCTGCAAGAGTTCCAACACCAGCAGCAATTGAAGCAAAAGGATTTGCAAGCGAAGATGCTGTTACCATTGTTGAGAAGGTGGACGCATTGATTGTGTGTTCAGCATGTAAGATTAATGAAGCATCTAGAAGCGCAACAATCTCAGGGTCAGACTCCTCTCCAAAGCACATATACATAAAGTTTTCTGCATAAGACATTGTTTTGCTTGGAGGTATTGGATCATACCCTCTACTTATACGAGTCCACATTGCAACCAAGGTGCTCATATTAGAGATAATTTTTATAAGTGCGTTTTGTGTATAAGAAGAATCTGGTTCCGCAGCTCCAGCATCTGGATAGAAAGTAGCCATAGACGCTATTGCAGTTTGAAGGACATCCATGGAGTGTCCAGTTGAAGGAAGTGACCAGAGTAAATGGCGAATTTTACGCTTGACTTCGTTACGTTTTTTTAAGATGTTTTTAAAGTTTGTGAGCTCTTTTGGAGTAGGGAGTTCCCCATTCATTAGCAAAAGGGCTGTTTCTTCAAAAGAAGAATGCTCAACGAGATCTTGAATGGAATAGCCTCTATAAGCTAGTATTCCTTTTTCACCGTCAATTGAAGAGATTGCAGATTTGGTTGCGGGGACGCCTGCTAGTCCTGGTATATATTCTGTCATAATGTTTGCTCGCTAAATTGAAAAAGAAGAGCCGCAACCACATGTGGTTTTGGCGTTCGGATTGCTTACAACAAATCTAGCCCCCTGTAGGTCTTCAAGATAGTCAACTGTAGAGCCCATCAGATACTGATAGCTCATAGGATCAATTACTAATTGAACTCCTTTTTTGTTAACACCACTGTCACCCTCTTTAAGATTTTCATCAAAAGTGAAACCATAGGAAAAACCAGAGCATCCGCCCCCAGTAATATATACTCGCAGCCTTAATTCTGGATTTTTTTCCTCTTTAATGAGTTGAGCGACTCTACTGGCCGCACTATCACTAAAAACTATGTCAGCTTCGTCTAATATTTCTGTTGCTTCCATTGGTTACCTCTAATTGATCTTTACTACTTGAATTAATGTTATGGCAAAAGTCCAATTTCTAACAGACCCTCTTTTTCGTCAAGTCCAAACATTAAGTTCATATTTTGTATTGCCTGTCCCGCTGCACCCTTGCCCAGGTTATCAATCACAGACATAATTACAAGCTTGTTGCTGTGCTCAACGTACTGAATTGAAATCTGACAATAGTTCGAAGATTTGACTGAGCGGGTTTCAGGATAGACACCTTCAGGTAATATTTTAACAAATTCTTCGTTTTCGTAGGCATTTTCGTAGCAAGTTAAGATATCAGTATCAGAGCCAATCAGGTCAGTATAAATTGTAGCTTCAATGCCGCGACTCATTGGAACTAAATGCGGGGTAAATGTGAGTCCAATAGTGCCCCCAGAAATAGATTCAAGCTCTTGTTTAATTTCAGGAAAATGCCTGTGTCCGCTAACACCATAAGGTTTAAAGCTTTCAGTAATTTCACAAAGAAGAGTGGCTTGATTTGCATTTCGACCAGCACCACTTGCACCTGATTTACAATCTGCAATGATATTGGAAGGATCAATGAGGTTGTTCTCAAGAAGAGGTTTTAAAGCAAGAATTACAGCTGTAGGGTAGCAGCCAGGATTTGCAATTAGTCGAGCGTCTTTAATTGCACTTCTTTTTATTTCAGGTTGTCCGTAGACTGCTTCATTCAATAGAGACTCTTGAGTATGCTCCATGTTGTACCATTCGGACCAAATAGCTGAATCAGTAATTCTGAAGTCAGCACCCAGGTCTATAACTTTAATATTTCTCTCCAAAAATAAACCAGCACTATTCATTGCAACACCGTGAGGTGTAGCAAAAAAAACGACATCGCATTCAAATAATTTTTCATCATCAGGCAAAAGATAAGATAAGTCCGACATTCCATGCATATTTGGAAAAACTTCATAGAGCTTCTTGCCTTGAAGAGCTCTGGAGGTAATTGCGTGGACCTCGGCGCCTGGGTGTTGGTGCAGCAGACGTAAAAGTTCTATGCCGGTATAACCAGAACCACCAATTATTCCAACCTTAAGTTTCATTCTTCTTCTCCAAGCATCTTTTCAAGATAATGTATGTTCATTCCTCCTTTTTTAAAGACTTTATCATCCATAATTAATCTTTGCAGCGGGATATTTGTTTTGATTCCATCAATAACCATTTCATCAAGAGCGTTTTGCATTTTAACAATAGCGTTCTCTCGAGTTTCTCCATAAGTTATGACCTTTCCAATCATTGAGTCATAATGGGGAGGAACATTATAGCCATTATAGATATGAGAGTCTATCCTAACTCCCAGACCTCCAGCCGCATGGTACTGAGTAATCTTTCCTGGAGAAGGCATAAATGTTTCAGGATCCTCGGCATTAATTCTGCACTCAATAGCATGGCCCTTAATTTCGATGTCATCCTGAGTAAGAGACAATTTGTCGCCGCCTGCAATTAATATTTGTTCGCGAACAATATCAACTCCAGTAATCATTTCAGTTACTGGATGTTCAACTTGAACTCTTGTATTCATTTCAATAAAGTAGAACTGATCATTGTCAAAAAGAAACTCGAACGTACCGGCGCCTCGATAATTAATTTTTTTACAAGCTTCGGCGCAGATGTTTCCAATTTTATTCCTGAGCTCTGGGGATATGCCTGGAGCAGGAGCTTCTTCAACGACTTTTTGATGGCGTCTTTGCATAGAGCAGTCTCTTTCCCCGAGATGAATAGCGTTTCCATGCTGATCTGCAAGGACTTGAATTTCAACATGACGAGGAGTTGTAAGAAATTTTTCCATATAAACTTCGCCATTTCCAAAAAAACTTAGAGCTTCTGACTGTGTGAGCTTGATTGAATCAATAAGATCTTTTTCAGACTCAACCACGCGCATGCCTCGACCCCCACCGCCGCCAGAGGCTTTGATGATTATTGGAAGTCCGATTTCTTTTGCAAGTTTAATACTTCTTTTTTCATTTTCATCTAGTGCGCCATCAGAGCCTGGAACGCAAGGCACGCCAGAACTCTTCATTGCCTCAATGGCAGCTACTTTATCACCCATGACCCTTATATTTTCTGCTTTTGGGCCAATAAAAATAAAACCACTTTGCTCTACTTGTTCTGCAAAGTCTGCATTCTCGGATAAAAACCCGTAGCCTGGATGAATTGCGTCAGAATGAGTTACTTCGGCAGCACTAATGATTGCTGGAATATTAAGATAGCTTTTTATTGAAGGGTGGGGTCCAATACATACGGCCTCATCGGCTAATCTGACATGCTTTAAGTCTTTATCTGCAGTTGAATATACTGCAACCGTTTGAATTCCAAGCTCCTTACAGGCTCTGAGGATTCTCAGCGCAATTTCCCCCCGATTCGCTATTAAGACTTTCTTTATTGAGCTCATTCGATAACTATTAATGGTTGCCCAAATTCAACAGCTTCACCATCTTTGATAAGTATTTCAGTTACCGTGCCTGATTGATCAGCCTCTATTTGGTTCATTATTTTCATAGCCTCTATTATTCCTACTGTATCACCCTGATTTATTTTTTGACCAATAGTGACAAATGGTTTTGCTGTAGGTGACGGGGCTGAATAAAATGTGCCAACCATAGGCGAGACAATAGACTGGTCGCTTGTTTGATTTTCAGCAGTCACTACAGGACTAGTTGCAACAGGCGCAGGAGTTGAAACAGGCTGTTGAGGAACGAAAGACTGTACTGGCGTTAGTGAAGGCGCAGGTGAAGCGCCATACCTTGAGATTTTGACTGATTCTTCACCTTCTTTAATCTCAATTTCAGCCATTCCAGACTCTTCCAGAAGCTCCATTAGTTTTTTAACTTTTCGAATATCCATCGATGCTCCTATTTTAAATTTAAATGTTTATATTTAGCACAAGCTAAAATATTTGTAAGTTCATGTTTTGGCTTAAAAATGTTTAGCCTAAGCCCAAGAAAATATTATTATTTGTAACGTCAAAGTTATGAATTTTACCATCAAATAGCTTAATATAGCCTCAAAATAGAAACATTTAGAGGAATTTGTTATTTATTTAGAGCAGATTATTTAATCGATTTTTCAGATCTTTCGCGCTCACTTCTCCAATAATTCTTTGAGATCTTATTTCTTTTCCATCCTTAAAAAACAAAATTGCAGGAGGGCCTACAAGTGAGAATCTTGACAATATAGATTGATTAGTTTCTGTATTTTTTGTTACGTCAAGAGTATAAGTCATTGCGTCTTTGAGGGACTCACTGACCGCTGCATCTTTAAAGACAACTCGTTCCATTTTTTTGCAGGATATGCACCACTCAGCATAAAACTTAAGCACTAGTAGGCTCTCATTTGATCTGTTTTTTGAAATAATAGAATTTAGTTGGGCTTCATTATCGATTAATTGGAATTCAACACTACTGTCCTCATCAATCTTGTCTCCATAGATTATTGTGTCTAGAGGTTGCTGTATTTCGCCTCCTCCTTTAAATACTAATAGCCATAACATCAGGCCATAAATTAGAATTAAAATGGAAAAGAGTTTAAAAACCAAACTTAGCAAACTCACTGGTTTGCTTAAGCTTTTAAATGCTCCAAGCATTATAGGAGCAATAGTAAATAAGAGGGCCCATAAAATTAATGACAGTATTGGGTACAGGATTCTATCTAAAAGATAAAGTGCTACAGCAATCATTGCAAAGCCAAAAATTCTCTTAACATTTTCCATCCATGGGCCAGCTTTTGGCAGCGCATTGACCCCCCAGCCGCAAATTATTATTAGTGGAACCCCCATACCTAGGCCCATTGCAAACAAACCTGCTCCGCCTTTTGCTGCACTTCCGCCAGCAACCACATAGCTTAATGCAGTTGCTAGAAAAGGAGTAACACAGGGTCCAACAATTAATGCAGACAAGAATCCCATTATGCTGACGCCTACAAAGCTTCCCCCCGATTGAGAATTACTAATGCTTGTCAGTTTAGTTTGAACCCCTGATGGCAGTTGAATGTCGTACAGGCCAAACATTGATAAGGCGAGCAAAATAAAAAGACAACTTGAGGCAAAAAGCACCCATGGAGTTTGCATAATTGCTTGTAGATTTATGCCTGCTCCAAAGTAGCCTGCAGATGCACCAATTAAACCATATGCCAATGACATCGAGAGGACAAAAGTGATCGACATTAAGAGAGCATTAAAATTAGTAGGCTTTTCTTTTTGCCCAATAATAATTCCAGATAATATTGGTACCATTGGATAGACACAGGGCGTCCAGGATAGTGCAAGTCCAGCTAAAAATGCGGCAATAAGTAGAGCTATGCCACCCTGTTGAAATGTTTCAGATACTTTGCTTTCAAGATCTGTGACCATCTCAGTAGCTGGTACAGGAGCTTTTTTTGATCCTTCGTAACTTACTTCCAGCCTGTCAACCTGAGGGGGATAACAAACTCCCCCTTCCCAGCATCCTTGGTGCTCAATGGTAACAAACACAGGGGTTCTAGTAAAATTATTTAACTCAATTTGGATTTCTAGTGGTGTGTTATATACCCTTACCTCGCCGAAAAACTCATCATTCTTAATTGTTGCATTTGGGAATGTAATTTGTTCAACAGAAGCCTCATCAAAAGAAAAAGAAATTTTATCTTTGTAGAGATAATAGTCAGGTTGAACAAGCCACCGAACAATCAATATATTGTTGTCCAAAAGAACAGCACTCAAATCAAAAGCTTGATCTACTGGCAAAGGGTGGTTGATTTTTTGTCCTTCTTTGCTTAGGCCTAGGGACGAAATATCTTGGGAGCTTTGTGAGCTTAGCTGGTTGTTAATTGAATCTGTTTCTGCTGAAGATTGCGAAAAAACATTCAGTATTATCAAAAAGCTAATTAGCCAAACACGCATCATTAATTTCACAAATTAATAAAAGAATTAATTATAGTCTAATCAAACCATCTGCTATATTGGGTTTCTTTATAGTGGGCGGGTTTTATCTATAAAATCAACTTGAAAACTGCTATCTAAAATTGCATATTTAATGAATGAAAAGCTGCCACAAAGCCTTTTAGGGCAAACATAAATGAACTCAAAATTAATTCCCTGGATTTTTGTATGGATTTGGAGTACAGGGTTTATTGCTGCCAAGTACGGCCTGGCCTATGCGGAGCCTTTCACCTTGCTAACGTATCGCACAATATTTACGCTTTTAATTTTGTTTTTCATCATTCGTTTCAAAAAAAGCCCTTGGCCAACTTCTAAGCTGGGGTATTTCCACCTTATGATAGTAGGCGCTCTAATCCACGGAGTCTATCTGGGTGGTGTTTTTCAGGCAATCCAGTGGGGAATGCCAGCAGGACTTAGTTCTATGATTATTGGGTTGCAGCCATTGGGTATGGCCCTTATGGCTGGCGTTATATTAAAAGAGCAAGTATCAAAGATGCAATGGACAGGGCTCATAATTGGACTCATAGGTTTATACCTGGTTTTATTTGATAGGATAGATTTGACCAATGAGCTTGCTTTTGATGGTTTTTCGATTTGGGCAGTCATTGCTGTAGTTGCATCTTTGTTTGGGATCTCAGCTGGAGCTGTTTATCAGAAAAGATTTTGTAATGATATGGATTTAATTAGCGGGACATGGGTTCAGTATTTTAGCGCCTTGCTATTGTGTGCCTTCATTGCTGTTTTTTTTGAAACTGGGGAGGTTTACTGGACAAGTTCTTTTATATTTACTTTAGCTTGGCAAGTGCTCGCGCTTTCAGTCGGAGCAATTTTCTTGCTCATGACAATGATTAAACAAGGCGCCGCTGCTAAAGTTGGAAGTTATTTTTATTTAGTTGCCCCACTAGTTACGATTCAGGCTTGGTTTTTATTTGATGAAACGATTGGATTTAGTGCTTTGGTTGGGGTTATCCTTATTTCCCTGGGTGTCGCAATAACATCCTCAAAAAAATCTTTGAGGAGTATCCAAAGCTAAAGTTCGCCTTCCTCTTCCAACACCATTCTGGCAATTTTAAAACACTCAACGCCTTGAGGAACTCCACAATAAATTGCAATCACATGAAGTATTGACTTTATTTCATTAATGCTCACACCATTTGTTAGAGCGCCTTTTAAATGAACTTCAAACTCATCCATTTTACCAAGTGCTGCAAGCATGGTAAGATTCATCATTGATCTGGTTTTGGCATCAATTGTCTCATCTCCCCAGCCAAAACCCCAGCACCACTCAGTCATTTGTTTTTGAAAATCTTCATTGAATTCATCGGCGGCATCAAGATTTTTTTCGACATACTCTTTTCCAAGCGTGGCTTTTCTTTTTGATAGCCCCAGTTCAAATAGTTTTTTATCCATAATCTACTCCATTCTTGCCTTTGTTAAGAAATTACTACCTCATTATAAATGGATTGCTCATAGGCTCAGAAGAGGTATTAATCCATGTGGTCTTAGTCCGGGTATATTCATGGATTGCATCAATTCCTGCCTCACGACTTCCGCCACTTTGTTTTACTCCACCAAAAGGAGAAATCGGAGATATAGCCCTGTAAGTATTGATCCAAACAATTCCTGAGTGAATTTTTGCACTAACCCGATGAGCCCTTGCCAAGTTTTCAGTAAATACACCAGATCCAAGACCATAGTCGGAATCATTAGCCATAGCTATTGCCTCCTCTTCTGTGTCGAATGCAATCACGCTGATAACAGGTGCAAAGAGTTCAGTTTTTACACAGTCAAACTCTTGATTAGCGCAGTCCAACAGGGTGGGCTCAAAATACCAGCCTTCTTTTAGCTGGCTTGGTTGCTTGCCTCCAAAAACTAAATTGGCACCTTGCTTCACAGAGTCATTGATTACTTTAGAGGCTCTTTCAACTTGATGAATTGTTGCTAAAGGCCCTACCTGAGTTTTACTATCAAGTGGATTACCAACAACAATCTTCTCTGCACGCTGCTTAATAAGTTCAACTACTTTAGAGTGAATCGAACGCTGTATAAAGACTCTTGAGCCAGCAACACAGCTTTGTCCAGAGGCTCCAAAGTTGCCAGCAATGATTCCGTTAACCGCGCCATCAATGTTGCAATCTTCAAAAATAATCATAGGTGATTTTCCACCTAACTCTAAGCTGACATGAGCAAAGTTTTCCGCACTATTTCTTACAATATGTCTTGCAACTTCTGTGCCACCGGTAAAAGCAATTCTCGCAACTTTAGGATGCGTAGTTAGAGTCTTGCCACATGGATCTGCAAACCCTGTAATGATGTTGATAACACCTGGCGGAAAGCCACATTCATGAACCAATTCAGCGAATTTGAATAATGCAGCAGGAGCCTGCTCAGAAGCCTTAACAACTATAGTGTTACCCGCAGCTAAGGCTGGGGCAATTTTAGTAGCTGATAGAAATAATTGAGCATTCCAAGGCACAATGGCAACTACTACACCAATAGGTTCACGGGTAGTAAAAACCTGCATATTTGGCTTGTCAATTGGGAGAACCTCGCCTTGAATTTTGTCAGCTAATCCAGCATAGTAATAGTAGTAGTCAGCTACATAGCTTGATTGAGCTTTTGTCTCAACTGCAAGCTTTCCGCTATCCCGTGTTTCAAGTTCTCCTAGTTCTGAGGCATTTTTAGCGATTAAATCACCGAGCCTATGAATCAACTTACCTCTTTGAGTTGCGTTTAGTTTTGACCACTGCCCCTCATAAAGAGCATTATGAGCTGACTCTATAGCAAAGATTGATTCTTCTTCTGAAGCTGCAGGAAAGGTTGCCCATGGCTTACCATTGGCAGGATTTAAGGTCTCAAACTTTTCTGAGCCTTCTGAAAATTTCCCATTAATGAAGTGTTTAAAGTGTTTCATCATTGACCTATTTAATTAAATGCGGGCATAACTTTGTCTATAAAAAGCTCCAGTGATTTCTTTTTTGTTTCAAAATCCATGCTACTATCAATCCAATAGCTATATTCATCATAGCCGAGATCTTCACAAAACTTGATTCTTTTAATAACTTCATCAGGTGAACCAATAATGCTATTTTTACGCATATTTTCAGGAGAATACATTTCTAGTTTTGCCATTTCTGCTTCTGAAAGCTTTTCCATTAGGCCTTGCTCAACAGGGCGTTCATTTTTGAACCAGGCTCCAAAATAACAATAGAAACGAGAAATATCCTTAGCGCCTTGTTGAACCTCCTCTTCGGTTTCTGCTACAAAAGTATGGCGTAAGACCATGATTTTAGGTCGCTTTATATCTTTATGTTTTTCACACGCAATATTAAATTTTTCCATTAGAGATGAAACCTCTTCATCACCAAGCCATAGAGGCGTAACCTGAACATTACAGCCTTCTTTTACTGCAAA
>Ga0066836_10001934_pt1 | contig 11024 bp, 8 predicted proteins | sample ETNtaG_18_FD_71568 | JGI IMG/M metagenome (GOLD analysis project Ga0066836, IMG submission 71568) | Marine microbial and viral communities from oxygen minimum zone, Eastern Pacific Ocean - ETNP201302SV91 | ecosystem: Environmental > Aquatic > Marine > Oceanic | place: Pacific Ocean: Eastern...
ACTGCAGCTATATCTTTTTTATCAACTTTTATAGTTTCAATTTTAGGAGTGTATTTAGACACTTCTTTTCTTGCCGATTTAATTGCCTTATTCATTTCAGCCAAAATATGTGTTCTACCATCTTTAGCTTGATTTAATGCCTGTTCCATAATTTCAAAAGTTATTCCGGTAATCTTAATATCCATTTGTAATGAAGTAATTCCATCTTTCGTTCCAGCAACTTTGAAATCCATATCTCCTAAGTGGTCCTCATCTCCTAAGATATCTGATAAAACTGAAAATTCATTTTTTTCTTTTATTAAACCCATAGCAATTCCAGCAACTGGTTGAGCTATTGGAACAGCTGCATCCATAAGTGCTAGAGATGCTCCACACACAGTGGCCATTGATGAGGAGCCATTAGACTCTGTGATTTCTGAAACGACTCTTAGAGTGTAAGGAAATTTTTCTTTCTCAGGCAAAGACGAATTTAAAGCTCTCCAAGCTAATTTTCCGTGACCCACTTCTCTTCTACCCGTTCCTATTCTACCTGTTTCTCCTACAGAGAACGGTGGAAAATTATAATGCAGCATAAATCTAACTCTTTTTTGACCTTCCAAACTTTCAATTCGCTGCTCATCTTCTGTCGTTCCTAAGGTTGTTGTAACTAATGCTTGAGTTTCACCTCTGGTAAATAAAGCAGAACCATGTGTTCTAGGTAAAACTCCCACTTCACACTTAATAGGTCTTACATCTGACAATCCTCTTCCATCAATTCTTTTTTTAGTCTTAAGTATTCTTCCTCTAACTATATCTTTTTCTAAATGTTTTAGTTGTAACATAACCTCTAACTCCGAATAAGTTTCATCACCTTCAAAAAGCGATTTACATTTTTCAGTGGCTAAAGTAATCATTTCAGATCTTTTTTTCTTATCTTTTTCAGAAAATGCTTTTTCTAGATCTTTTGTTAGTTCTTTGGAAATTTTAGATTTTAAATCAGTATAATCTTTTTTTTCTACTACCCATGCTTCTTTTCCACATTTTTTAGCAAGTGATTCTATAGCTTTAATAACTGGAACAAATTTTTCATGTCCAAATTTAACAGCATCCAACATTTGCTTTTCAGTTAGACCAGAGGTTTCTGACTCGACCATTAAAACAGCATCTTTTGTACCAGCAACCACTAAGTCTAATTTAGATTCTTTTAATTGTTCTTTTGAAGGATTTAAAACATATTGATCATTTATATACCCTACTCTAGAAGCTGCTATTGGTCCTTGAAAGGGCATGCCTGAAATTGCTAAAGCTGCTGAGGACGCTATAATTGATAATATATCTGCTTCGTTTTCGTTATCATAAGAAAGAACTGTTGGTAAAATTTGCACTTCATTTCTAAAACTTTCTGGAAACAAAGGTCTTATAGGTCTATCTATTAATCTTGAAGTTAAAGTTTCGGATTCTGTTGGTCGCGCTTCTCTTTTAAAATAACCACCAGGGATTTTTCCAGCAGCGTAATATTTTTCTTGGTAATTAACTTGTAAAGGAAAATAATCAGTTTCTGGATTAACTTTTTTTGCCCCCACTGCAGTTGCTATAACAACAGTTTCTCCTAAGGTAGCGATTATCGCACCATCAGCTTGACGCGCTATTTTTCCAGTTTCTAGGATTAGCTTTTTCCCGTCTAATTTTACTTCTTCCTTAAATATTTTAAACATCTACTTTCTTAATTTCAATTTTGTTAATACTTTTTTATATAATTCAGAATTATCACCTTTAAGATATTCTAATAGGCGTTTTCTTTGATTCACTGCTTTCAATAATCCTCTTGTCGAATGCTTATCATTTTTATTTTTCTTAAAATGTTCAGTTAAATTATTTATTTTTTCACTTAACAAACCAATTTGGACAGCAGAAGACCCGACGTCTTTTGGATTAATTTTTAATGAATCAATTATTTCTTTTCTTTTATTTGTCATAACTATTTATTTTTCTGTATTAATTTTTCTATTTTTTCGGCGTAGTCAAATGATTTATCTCCAACAAAATAAACTTTTGGCAAAAATTTCATGTCAATTTTTTTTGATAAAGCTTTTCTAATAAGGTGGGAAAATTTAGTTAGTATATTAACAGTATTGTCAGTATCTTTCCCGCCCAAAGGTATAACGTATGCCCTAGCATTTTTAAGATCTGGACTCATTCTTACTTCTGTTACAGTAATATTCTTTGTCATTAAAGCTGGTACTTTTGCTTCTTCTGTTAAAAAAATTTGTCCTAAAGACTGCTTTATTAGCTCTCCAACCCTTAATTGCCTTTGGGAAAAAGGAGCATTATTATTTTGCCGCATCATCAAATTCTTCTTTCTGTTTCTATAATCTTATAAACCTCGATTACATCTTTTTCTTTAAAATCAGCAAAATCTTTCAGGGTTATACCACACTCAAGACCTGCAGCGACTTGTTTTGCAGCATTTTTTTCCCTAAAAATACTACCTATTGAACCTGTATATAGTACATTTCCATCTCTTATCAACCTAGCATTTAAATTATTTATTATTTCTCCATCTATGACTTTGGATCCAGCTACCTTGCCAATTTTTGATACTTTAAAAATTGCCTGAACTTGTGCCGATCCCACAACTGTCTCCTTTATATCTGGTTTTAATAATCCAGATAATGCATCGTTTATAAAATCTAATACTTCGTAAATTATGTTAAAAAATTTAATTGTGACTTTATGAATTTCAGCTAATTTTTTAGCTTCTTTATTTGGTCTTACATTAAAACCGATAACAATAGCGTTAGAAGCTCTTGCGAGAGTTATGTCGGTTTCAGTAATTACGCCTATATTTGATAAAATTATTTTTGGTGTAACTTCTGCATGTTTAATTTTTTCAATTGCATTTTTTATAGCTTCACTAGAGCCATGAACGTCAGATTTTATAATTACGGCTAGTTCTTTTGGTGCTATATTATCACTAAATGCAGACTCTTTGTTCGCTGAAATTAGTGGCGCTTGTTTTGACTTAATATCTTTAATTCTATATTCATTTATTTCTTTAGCTTTATCTTCCGACTCTACTACAACAAAGTCGTCTCCAGCAAACGCAGAATTATTCATACCTAAAATTTCAACTGGAGTTGATGGTAAAGCTGAATCAATATTCTGACCCTGATCATCTATCATTGCTCTTATTTTACCCCATGTATTTCCGCTGACAAAAAAATTACCTTTTTCTAAATTTCCACTTAAGACTAACACAGTAGATACTGGTCCTTTTCCTTTATCAATTCTAGATTCTAATATTACACCCTTTGCAAATCCTTCAAAACTTGTTTTTAAATCAAGAAGTTCGGATTGAAGAGAAATATTTTCTTTAAGTTTATCTAAATTATTTTTTTTTACTGCCGAGACCTCAGCAAACAAAGTATCTCCACTTAATTCTTCTGCTATTAATTCATACTGCAAAAGTTCATTTTTTATTTTTTGTGGGTCTGCCCCAGGCAAATCACATTTATTTATTGCTACAATAATTGGAACTTTTGCTGCTTTGGCATGTTTTATTGCTTCTACTGTTTGAGCTTTAACTCCATCATCAGCGGCTACAACAAGAACAACAATATCGGTTACTTTTGATCCTCTTGCTCTCATTTCAGTAAAAGCTGCATGTCCAGGTGTATCGATAAAAGTAATATTTTTTCCTTTTTCTGTTTTTACTTTGTAAGCTCCAATATGTTGAGTTATTCCGCCATGTTCTCCAGCAACAACATTAGCTTGTCGTAAAGCGTCTAATAAAGAAGTTTTTCCATGATCCACATGACCCATGACTGTTACGATTGGAGATCTTGATTTCAAATTTTTGTTATCTGTTTTTTCAGACTTTAGAATGTTTAAATCTGGTTTTTTCTCTCTAATGGGCGTGTTTCCAAATTCTTTTACAAGATACTCAGCAGTATCAGCGTCAATGGTATGGTTTATAGTTGCAACAACACCCATGCCCAATAGATGTTTAATTATTCCACTAGCCTGCATAGCCATTCTATTTGATAATTCCTGTATGGTAATTTTGTTTGGAATATTCACTTCATGAACTATTTTTTTCGTTTCAATTTTTGCTTTTTCAGAATCTTGATTTTTCTTTTCTTTAAGTTTTGCACGTCTTAAAGATGCTAAACTTCTAGCTTTTCCTTCTAGAGCTTCATCATCTAATGCCTTGGATAATGTAAGTTTACTCTCTCTTTTTGAAATAAAGCTTTTGTCTTTACCTAAACTACTTTTCTTTTGCGGTAATTTATCTTGGTTTAAGCCTTTAAATCTTTTTGTGGCTCTTTCCTCAGCCATCTTTCTAAGATCAAAATTCTTATTTGCTGGTGTTTTTTTTGGAAAAAAATTGCCGGTTGGTTTTGATCTATTAAAAGTATTATCGCGTGGTTGAAATTTTTTCTCTCCCCATTTTCTTCCTGCTTTTTTTTCTATAACGACAGAAGTTTTTCCTCTACTTTGTGCATAATGTGGAACACTATGCGTTTTTTTTCCTGAAATACTTAAAGTGAGTTTTTTTTTTGTTGTCTTCTTTTCCATAAAAAATATATCCCCTATTTAAATACAACATTTCTAGCATTTACGATTAAATCTTCTGCTTCACTATTAGTTAAAGCAAATTCTTCAAGATATCCTTCAATTTTAAATTTAACACCCTTCTTTTCATCATAACCTCCTATTAACTCGTCTGTGGAAAGATCTGCAAAATCTTTTAGGGTTTTTATTTTTTTTTCTCCTAATGTCAATAACATACCCGGTGTAAGTCCCTTATGTTTTATTAAATCATCATTGACTCCAAGATCTTTTAATTTTTTTGCAATAGTTTCTTTCTCCTTAATTAAATAATCATTAGCCCTTTCTTTTAGTTCTATAGCTGTGTCTTTATCTATTCCTTCAATTTTTGAGATCTCTTCTTCAGATGATTGATTAATTTCTTCAATTGTAGAAAAACCTTCAGCAACTAAGAGCTGTCCTAAAGTTTCGTCAACTTCCAAATTACTTACAAAAATTTCAGTTTTACCTTTAAATTCTATTTGTCTTTTTTCAGACTCTTCTTTTTCTGTTAATACATCTATTTCAAAATCAATTAACTTTGATGCCAGTCTAACATTTTGTCCTCTTCTACCGATTGCTTTACTTAAATTTTCTTCGGTTAAAATAACTTCAATTCTTTTATTTTGATCATCAATTATTACTCTTTGAATTTCAGCAGGTGCTAGAGCACTCACTGCAAGAGACGCAACATCTTCTGACCAATGCACTACATCTATTTTTTCCCCATTAAGTTCATTAACAACTGCTTGAACTCTACTTCCCCTCATTCCAACACAAGCCCCAACGGGATCAATGGAAGAGTCTTTTGAAGAGACACAAATTTTTGCTCTACTTCCTGGATCTCTAGCAGATGATTTAATTTCAATAATACCATCATAAATTTCTGGCACTTCTTGAAAAAACAATTTTTCCATAAATTTTGGATGGGCTCTAGATAAAAATATCTGTTGTCCTTTGTTTTCTCGAATTACATCATAACAATATGCTTTAATTCTATCTCCAGTTTTTAGAACTTCCCTTGGTATTAATTCATCTTTTCTAATAATTGCTTCGGATCTATTTAGATCTATGATTGCATTTCCGTATTCTAGTCTTTTTACAATACCACTTAAAATTTCATCTTTTTTATTAATGAAGTCATTATATTGTCTTTCTCTTTCTGCTGCCCTAACATTTTGAGTTATTACTTGTCTAGCTGTTTGTGCTGCAATTCTTCCAAAATCTACTGGTGGTAATTTCTCATATATTTCATCACCAACTTTAACATCTCCTTTGTCTTTTATTTTTTGAGCATTTTTTAAAGAAATTTCGTTATTAAAATTTTCTTGTTTTTCAACAATAGTTAGCACCTTGTGAAGACTTATATCTCCACTCTCTCTATCAATTTTGGCTCTTATATCATTTTCAGAACCAAACTTTGTTTTTGCTGCTTTTTGTATTGCCGACTCCATAGAACTTAAAATAATTTCTTTATCAATGGACTTTTCTAGGGCAACTGCCTCCGCAATTCTCAAAAGTTCTACTTTGTCAGATCTTTGATTCAACATAATTTTATTTTTCTTACCAAAAAAAAATGGGCAAAAGCCCATTTTGTATTATCCAGGTAACTTAATGATTATCTAGTTTATATTTTAGCTTTTTTCAAGTTCTACTTTTTAAAAATATCAATTTTATCAGTTTTTTCCCAAGAAAAAGAACCATTTGTTCCTGGTTTTCTTCCAAAATGGCCATACGCTGCCGTACATTCATATATCGGTTTATTTAAGTCTAACATCTCTCTAATTCCCCTTGGGCTTAAATCAAAATTATCATTTATTATTTTTTCTACATGTTTAGATTTTTCATCATCACCATCAAAAAGATCCACATAGATTGATAGTGGTTTTGATACACCAATAGCATACGCAAGTTGAATTAAACATTTATTAGCAATTTTTGAAGCAACTACATTCTTTGCAACATATCTTGCTGCATACGCAGCCGATCTATCTACTTTGCTTGGATCTTTTCCAGAAAAAGCTCCTCCTCCATGAGGTGCCGCTCCACCATAAGTATCAACAATAATTTTTCTTCCTGTCAAACCTGAATCTCCATCTGGTCCTCCTATGATAAATTGACCAGTCGGATTTACATAAAATTCTTCATCTTTTAATCCTGATAATAACTCTTTAGGAATAGATTTTTCTAGGTATGGTCTAACAATTTCTTTAACTTGGGCTTGATTCACTTTTGAAGAATGTTGAGTTGAAATAACAACCGAAGTAACTTTTGTTGGTTTTCCATTTTCATACTTTAGTGTGACTTGGCTTTTTGAATCTGGCTCCAACTTATCTGCTTTTCCATTTTTTCTATCTGCTGCCATTAATTCTAAAATTTTGTGAGAATAATAAATCGGTGCCGGCATCAAAACTTCGGTTTCATCACATGCATAACCAAACATTATTCCCTGATCACCTGCTCCTTCGTCTTTATTTCCTTTTGAATCAACTCCCATCGCTATATCAGAAGATTGGGAATGCAAATGAACGTCTATACTACAATTTTTCCAATGAAATCCTTTTTGTTCATATCCGATATCTTTAATGCAACCTCGAACTTTTTCGATTAAATCATCTTTTTTAATTTCAGGACCTCTTGTTTCGCCTGCAAGCACTACTTTGTTTGTCGTAGTTAAAGTTTCACACGCAACTCTTGAGAAGGGTTCTTTCGCTAAGTAAGTATCTACAACCATATCTGATATACGATCACAAACTTTGTCTGGGTGACCTTCAGAAACTGACTCGCTAGTGAACAAATATGATTTTTTACTCATTAGATTTTAAATTTTTTAAAATTAAAGTTAGGAATATATACAAAAAAATTATTAAAAAAAATATTTTATTTCCATACTTTGAAAATAAAGTTTTTTTAGAAAAATGAGGAAACTTATACTCTATATTACCTGACTCTCCCGTATTAAGCGATTTAAGTATTTTACCATTTGGGTTAATCAAGGCAGAAATTCCTTTATTAGCCGATCTAGCAATAAAAACACCTTCTTCAACTGAACGATAAATTGCCTTGGCAAAGTGTTGATATGGTCCTATTGATTTACCAAACCAAGCGTCTTCGGAAATATTTATCACCAAATCAGGATATTGATTTTTTTTCTTAATTTTAGCAGGATAAATTATTTCATAACAAATAAGTGGAAGGATTAATTTTTTACTAAACTCTTCTCCTAGATTTATTACCGTTCTTTTGTCTCCAGGAGAAAATGAACTGTATCCTGGAGTTATTTTTTTTAAGCCAAATTTAGATAAAATTTTTTCAAAAGGTAAAAATTCACCAAAGGGTACAAGATTTACTTTATTATATAATGATAAAATTTCTAATTTATTATTTAAAAGCACTAAACTATTAAAGTATTTCTGGCTATCTGCACCATAATTATTATTAAAATTATTTATTCCTAAAATAACTAAATGATCTTCAGAAAATCTATTCTCAAATAAATTTTTATACTTTTTTATATCTTGTAAATAAGTGTGATAAAATATTCCTTCTGGCCAAATAAATAAAGTTTTTTTATTTTCGTCAGGATCACTAATTTTAATAAGTCTCTTAATTCGAGATTCCTCGCTTTGAATATTAAAATCTTCAAGTGAAAAATTTGGTGAAACTATTTTAATATTGAGTTTTTCATCAAATTTATAATTAGCGTTCTTAATCTTAAATATTCCATATGAATAAATGGCAATAAAAATTATGAAAAAAGATAAAGTAAAAATAACATTTTTTAAAACAATCTTTTTTTGAAAAAAAAGAAAAGGGATACAAAATAATGTAATTGAAATTAAGCTTAATGAATATGCTCCAATTAAAGATAATACTTGCAAAACTTCTGGTGACCATGACCAAGTATATGAAATTAAATTCCACGGAAATCCAGTCAATAAATTTCCTCTTAAAAATTCAAAAATAGAAAAAATTAAAGAAAAAAGTAAAATAAAATTAATATTTTTCTCAGCAAAAGTACCTGCAAACAAAATTGCTAATCCGAAAAATAAAGATAAGAAAAAAGGAATCAATATTAGAGCAAAAGGAATTAAACCTTTGAACATATCATCGTGTGTTAATGATATGGAAATCCAATAATTACCAAATAAAAAAAAGCCAAAGCCAAAAGCACAACCTAAATAAAAAAAATATCTATTAGATTTTTTTTTTCTATATCTAGATTGTGTTTTTTTTTTAACTTCCAAAATTAAGAATAGTAAAATTGAAAATGAGAAAAAATTTATAATTGTGAAATTATAAGGAGCAAAACCAACTATTGATATTGCTCCGAGTATAAAAGGCGCAAAAAAAATAACAAAAAACTTGTTATTAAGAAAAGCAATCAAATTAGATCCTTATATTTAGTTAATTGAATCAAGAATTTTTTTTTCTATTTTGGTCATTTTAAAATAGTCTTTGTTTTTAACATGATCATAACCTATCAAATGCAAAAGCCCGTGAACCCAAACTTTGTCAAATTCTAAAAGAAAATTGCTTTTTTTTGATCGAAAATTAATAATTTCATAAGATGCAGCCAAATCTCCAATATAAAATTTTTTTTGTTTGATAAATTTTAAATTATTTTTAGACAATGAAGGAAATGATAAAATATCAGTTGCTTGGTTTCGGTTTCTAAATCTTTTGTTAAGTTTTTTCATATTTGAAGAACTTGTTAATAAAATAGTAAAAGATGTATCTTTTCTTTTAAAAAATTTGACAATTTTTGAAATTTTTTTTATTTTTTTATTTAAATATCTTTTTGGATTTTTAATTTTTTTGTGCCAAGATTTATTATTGACCTCAACATTAACCTTTATCATTGGTATTCTTTTGATATGCTTCTACGATTTTTGTTACCAACGCATGTCTCATTACATCTTGATGGTCAAAGTTTATAATTGATATTTCTTTTATACCTTTTAATATTTTCTGCGTTTTTATTAAACCAGATTGATTTTTATTTGGTAAATCAATTTGTGATGGATCTCCATTTACAACTAACTTTGAATTTTCTCCAATTCTAGTTAAAAACATTTTAATTTGTGTTTCAGTTGCATTTTGAGCTTCATCGAGAATAGCAAATGAATTTTTTAATGTACGCCCTCTCATGAAAGCAAGCGGTGCTATCTCAATTGCGCCAGATTCAATTTTTCTTTGAATTTTATCGTAGTCCAATAAATCATAAAGAGAATCATAAAGTGGTCTTAAATAAGGATCTATTTTATCCTTCATATCTCCCGGTAAAAAACCTAATTTTTCTCCTGCTTCAACAGCTGGTCTCGATAGTATTATTCTCTCAACTTTTTTTTCTAGCAACATTGATAAGGCTACTGCCACAGCTAAATATGTTTTTCCTGTTCCGGCGGGACCTAAAGATATTACTATTTGATTTGTCTTAAGTGATCTAACATATTCCTTTTGTTTTTTTGATCGAGGTATCACGGATCTTTTTGGTGTCTTAATCACCTCTCCTAAAGATTGGACAGTTGATTGAGTTTTTGTGTCTTGTATCATGTCTTGATTTAATGATGAAATTATATCATTTCTATCTATTTTTTTGTCAGATATAAAGCGGTTAATTAAGTACTGAATTGCATCTTTAACTTTTTCATTTGCATTTTTTTTACCCTTTATTGCGATTGAATTGCCCCTAAAATAAATTTTCGAACCACTAATTTTTTCCAATTCTTTAAGATTGTTATCGAAGGACCCAACTATTCCCATTAATATCTGATTATTGAATATATTAACATTTATTGAATTATCGGTTCCATATGTTATTGAAACTTCTTTTTCATTTTTATTTTGCTTATTTATTTTCACTAAAATTATGCTGCTTTTACTTTATTAGTTTTGTAAATACCAAATAAATTCTTTTGATTAAAAGATGTAATTGTTACGTTTGCTAATTCTCCAATCTTACAACTGTCCGCTTCAAATATAACTGGAGTCATATGTTTTGTTCTGCCAAAATATTTTTCTTGATTGTTTAATTTATTTTCGATTAATACTTCACAATCTTGATTTAGGTGTTTTTTATTATTTTTGCGTTGGTAATTTTCTAAGGTATTTTGCAATTTTTTAAGTCTTATTTCGCTTGTTGATAAATTATTCAATACTTTTGCTGCTGCTGGCGTTCCTGGTCTTGGACTAAAAATATACGAATGAGAACTTATAAAACCTATTTTTTTTATAAGCTCCATTGTATCTTTAAAGTCTTCCTCAGTTTCGCCAGGATATCCCACAATAAAATCACTTGAGATTTTAATACCTTTATTAATTTTTTTCAATTTTTCGATAATGGATATATAGTATTCTCGATCATGTTTTCTGTTCATTAATTTAAGGATTTTATTGGAACCACTTTGGATAGGAAGATGCAAAAACGGCATGAGCTTTTCACAATCTCTGTA
>Ga0066836_10001935_pt1 | contig 11023 bp, 10 predicted proteins | sample ETNtaG_18_FD_71568 | JGI IMG/M metagenome (GOLD analysis project Ga0066836, IMG submission 71568) | Marine microbial and viral communities from oxygen minimum zone, Eastern Pacific Ocean - ETNP201302SV91 | ecosystem: Environmental > Aquatic > Marine > Oceanic | place: Pacific Ocean: Eastern...
AGAGTACTTTTGAAATGGTTGGAGAGCTCGGGCTTTCTTTAGGTTTGAATTACCAAATCTTCGACGACTTGGTCGATTCCTTCGGGCAGAGTCATGAAGTCGGAAAATGCTTGGGGACTGATTTTGATTCAGGCAAAATCACCCTTCCCTTGATCCTTCTGCTCCAAAAGCTTTCAACCGAAGAATCTTCCTCTCTAAAAGCCGAAATGAGTACTGGTTCGGTTAGTTTGGCTTTGAGGAAGAATATAGGAGAACTGATGATTGAACATGATATTCGACATGAATGCATGGTTTTTCTTCAAGAGAAGTTGAAGGGGACCAAGCTAATTGCCTCCAACGTGGGCTGTAAGGGGATGTCCAATCGCCTGCTTGGATTCATGTCTTCTTTTGAAGAAAAACTTTCTTTTTTATCGTCTGATAATCTTCCTAATTTTCTTGCTTTCAACAAGTAATAACATCTATAATTAGAAGATGTTCCGACATGCTGAGGGTGATGCCAAGGGTGAAAGTCAACGTTTGATTTCTCCAAATAAACCTGCCGACGAGGTAGGTGACCTCGTTTCCAGGGCTCAGTCGGGAGATCTTGTGGCTTTTGATTCTATCATGCTCCTGTATCGAGAAAGGTTGTATAGTGTTATCTACAATATGACTTTTAACCATGAGGATGCAGCTGACCTTTCTCAGGAAGCCTTCGTCAAGGCATTTCGATCCTTGAAGAAATTCAAGGGCAAATCATCCTTTTTCACATGGCTTTATAGAATAGGTGTAAACATAACCTTGAGCCACTTGAAAAGAAAGAAAAAGCGAAGGTTCTTGAGTTTCGATCAAATCTCAGAGGAGAATGCTTCCGGAAAGGAATTTGACAAGTTTTCTTCTTCGGAAGCGTCTTCCGTTCGCAATACGCTTCTCAACGAATTACATGAAAAATTGAACGAAGCGCTGCTTAAGTTGTCAGACAAGCATAGGACCATTGTTGTTCTTTACGAAATTGATGGTCTTAGTCACAGGGAAATTGCGACGATAATGAAATGCACGGAAGGTACCGTTCGCTCTAGATTGCACTATGCGAAGATACAGCTTCAGTCTTTGCTTTCTGATTACTTGAAATAATTTTACGCCATGAAAACTACAAACAAACCAAATTTAGATGAACTTTTCCAGTCCAAGAAGTTGGATGTGCCCTCCGACGAATTTTGGGATGGTTTTCAAGACAAGGTCAAAGAAAAGGCTCTTTCCACAGTTGTGCAAAATGGCGTGCATTCTCCTGCCTCTAAGTGCTTGTTTGCTGGGATTCCTTCCATAGCGGTATGTGTTCTTGCGTATTTCTTTATATTCCACACTCCTTCTCCCATATCGGATCCAGTTCTTCTGCCTGCTAGTTCAGCCGACGCTTCAGTAGAGTATTTGGTTTCGGTACCTTCTGAAATTCAAGTTGTTGAGGATCTCGAACTTGTGTCTTCCGTGCTTAACGATTTGGATAATAAGGGCTTCTTGAATGCCACGGATGAGGGTCAGGAGTCGCTTCAATTAGTTCCGGATCATGATTTGTACGTGCATCAAGCTCTCAAGTGGGCAGATGAGGATTCCTCCTTCGAGAAGCATACGATCGAAGAAGACGAGACTCCGCTGGGAGATTTTGCTCAGTTTACCTTCTAGCCCAATGGGGCGGACCCTCCTGGCGTTTTTAGCGCTCCTGCTTCTACAAATTGCTCCCTTACTTAATGGACATCAGAAAGAAGGAGAGTCTTTTCTTTCGTTGGAGGCTCGAATCCAAGACGTTTTCAATGGTTCTCGCTCTTCGGTTGTTCGAGTAAAGGCTGCCCGCGAGCAACGCGTTGATAACAAAATTAAGCGTTTCCTTAAAATGGGAAGCGGCTTCTTCATAAGTAAGGAAGCTCATGTTTTGACCACTGGTTTGCTTGATCAACCTGATAGAATTTGGATCGAGTACGACAATTCATATTTCTTAGCTGAAAAAATAGGGCACGACCCTTTGTGTAACATCTCACTTTTACAGCTAAGTTCAAAACCAAAAAACTTCACTTTTATTTCCTTTCCCGAACCTACCGCTGATTTGAAAATTGGTTCTATTCTAATCGGTATTTCTTGTGCGTTGGAGTTTAAGATAGCCCCCACCTATGGGATTATGCAAAGTCACGAATTTTCATTCGGCAAATCACTTTTTCCTACGAAAATGATCAGATCGAGCTTGCCACTGGGGCTTGGCGAAGTGGGTGCTCCAGTCTTCGATCTGCGAGGCCGGTTTATTGGGATCACTTACACTGCTCTGCCTGACCTCAGATCATCCTTTCTGCTCCCTGCGAACGCGTGTTCGAGAATTAGGGATGACTTGCTTCTTTCTGGTAAAGTGAACTATGGTTGGTTTGGGATTATGACAAACCGTAAACTTAACGTAAAAAATGGTTTCGATATCTTGGTCGATGGTTTTGTCGAAGGTTCTCCGGGAGCAGAGTCAAAACTTCAAAAAGGGGATTTACTTAAGGAAATAGGAGGAACTGTAATACGCAACAGAGGCGATTTGGCAAACGCTTCATTTTTTTCCAGACCAGGTACTTTTGTCGAATTTTTAGTCGAGAGAGAGGGAAAAGAGTTAACGATTCCGGTCAAAGTCGGAGATCGACCCTTTTATGACCCAAAACTACGTTCGGAAAAGGAAGTTACGCCCAACACTCCCTCACTTGAAGGAAACAAAACTTCAGAATCTCCCGGTTCAAGGACATTGGATTTGAATAAAACCGTTGCTCCGTAAGGTTTTGTCGACAGGCTTTCTTGTTCCGATAAGTGATTGATTCAGCGCTATCCGTATTGTTGCCTCACTAGTCTTTGTCGAATGAAGTTGATCGGTTGTTTTTTGCAATCTGTCCTCGACTTAATATCTCGAAATGCTCTTATAAGCACTTGATCGATTGGCAAAGATCGAGTTAGTGATCAAAATACAACGCGAACGACTTATGGCAGACAAATATAGAATTGAGAAAGATACGATGGGCGAGGTTAAGGTTCCTGCTGAGCGGTATTGGGGGGCTCAAACCGAGAGGAGCAGGAAGAATTTCAGGATAGGTCCTGTAGCAAGCATGCCTTTGGAAGTTGTCTATGGATTTGCCTACCTAAAGAAAGCGGCAGCTCATGCGAATCAGGAACTTGGCGTTCTGAAGGACGAAAAGAAAAAGCTCATTTCCAAAGTTTGCGACGAGATTCTTTCTGGGCGGCATGATGAACAGTTCCCACTGGTAACTTGGCAGACTGGAAGCGGTACGCAGTCCAATATGAACACCAATGAGGTCATTGCTAATCGTGGTCATGTTCTTAATGGAGGGAAACTGGATGATGCTGAAAAGGTCTTGCATCCAAATGACGACGTCAACAAATCGCAAAGCTCAAACGATACTTTTCCTACGGGGATGCACATTGCCGCATACAAAATGCTTGTTGAGACAACGATTCCGGGAGTGGAGCAATTAAGGGATACGCTGAAAGCCAAGTCTGATGAGTTCATGGAGGTTGTGAAAATCGGACGAACCCACTTGATGGACGCGACCCCGTTGACATTGGGGCAGGAGTTCTCTGGCTATGTTTCACAACTGGATCATGGGCTTAAGGCCTTGCATCACACCTTGCCCCACCTGTCTGAGCTGGCATTGGGAGGAACCGCCGTAGGAACGGGTATCAATACTCCTTCAGGGTATTCTAAATTGGTGGCGGCCAAAATCGCCGAATTCACGGATTTGCCCTTTGTCAGCGCAGAAAATAAATACGAGGCTCTTGCTGCTCACGATGCTCTTGTCGAGTCACATGGGGCTCTCAAGCAATTGGCGGTATCATTGAACAAGATTGCCAATGACATTCGCTTGCTTGCTTCCGGACCAAGAAGTGGAATCGGAGAAATCATCATCCCGTCCAATGAGCCAGGTTCTTCCATTATGCCAGGCAAGGTCAATCCTACGCAGTGCGAAGCATTAACCATGGTTTGCGCTCAAGTACTTGGCAATGACGTTGCGCTTTCGGTTGGTGGGCTTCAGGGGCATTACGAACTGAATGTCTTTAAACCTGTAATGGCAGCCAATTTTCTGCATTCCGCCCGTTTATTAGGGGATGCGTGTATTTCTTTCGAGCAAAACTGCGCTGTAGGAATTGAGCCTAATTATCCGAATTTGAAGAAGAACTTGGAAAATTCCTTAATGCTTGTTACCGCCCTCAATACCAAGATCGGTTACGAGAAAGCGGCTAAGATCGCTAAAGCCGCTCATGAGAACGGTACCACCCTTCGTCAGGAATCGATCGACCTTGGCTTTCTAACCGGTGAGGAATTTGACCAGTGGGTACGCCCTGAAGATATGTGTGGCTCGCTAGACTGATATCAGGACTATCCTTCCTCAGATAAATATCTGAGCGCAGACATATATCCGTGGTGTCCCATGCCTGCGACAACTGCATCGACTATTCCTGAGATGAGAGAACGGTGACGAAAGTCTTCCCTCGCGTGGATGTTGGATAGGTGGACTTCCACGGACCTTAAGCCGGATGCGACCACAGCGTCTCTCAAGGCTACGCTCGTGTGCGTGAGTCCGCCAGGGTTGAGTATCAGTCCGGAGAACCCGGCATCGCCCCATTCATGAATCTTGTCGATCAGAGCGCCTTCGTGGTTCGACTGAAAGGCTTCCACCTCGCAATCGCAGGATGTTGCCTTGCTCTTCACCTTATCCTCGATCTCGTCGAGGGTGACGGAGCCGTAAACCTCGGGTTCGCGTTTGCCTAGGCGATCGAGGTTGGGGCCGTTGAGGAGTCCAATCTTCTTCATCTTGATTTGCATTAAAGACTAAGAGCGGACAAACGGCAATCCTCGAAGTTTAAAGAGGGCACTCCATGTCGAGGAATTCGTAGGGCAGATCGAATGCCTTTGCCACTTCCTGAGCCAGGGCGTCAACACCGAACGTCTCGGTCGCATAATGCCCGCAGGTATAAAGGTTGAGTCCTAGTTCTTGAGCTAGATTGAAGTGATGTTGCTTGAGTTCTCCTGTAACCAACGTATCAGCTCCCGCCGAAAGAATTTGGTCAACAGCGCTTTGACCGGAACCGGTCAGAATAGCTATCTTCTCTGGGTTTTTCGAACCGAATTCCATGGAATGAAAGCCTTTCGGGAAAAGGGCAGATAATCGATCCCGAAGTTCTTTGACATTATAGGAGCAAGTCGCAACCAATCCAATGTCGACACCCTCATAGGGTAAAAAAGTAGCCTCGGGGGATAGTTCAAGTTTGTCAGACAATAGCCTGTTGTTTCCAATTTCCGGATGGCAGTCCAATGGGAGATGAGAACCATATACGGCCAAGTTGTTTTCAATGCAAAGCTTCGTCTTCTCGTAAGCTTTTCCTGTAATCGGTATAGGCGGAATCCAAAAAAGACCATGATGTACGATTAGAAAGTCAACCTCAGCGCGAACGGCTTGTTGAAAGGGGATAAGTCCAGCATCGACTGCGGCGCCTATTTTGGCAATCGTGCCGTCGTTTGCGATTTGGAGCCCATTATGAGAGCCTTTGAAGTCTGGGACGTTTTTTTGATTGGTTCGCTGGTCGCAAAATTTGACGAGTTCGGTTGTTGTGGTCATGACAATATGAAATGATGCTTATTGCACAGTAGCTCAACACAAATACATGTGAAAGACACGCCTAAGATTTTCGTTGCCTATGCTTCAGAAATCAAGATAATGTCCTCTTCTTCTGTAGCAGGGTGGAGCAGTCTGGTAGCTCGTCAGGCTCATAACCTGAAGGTCGCAGGTTCGAATCCTGCCCCTGCTCCCAATATTCAAACATCAACCTATCCTAAAAGAAAATTATTTCTCCCCGTCTGGTATCGCAGACCGGGCTTTGAAAAAACATATTATGAACGTTACCGTTAAAGACCTCCTTGATGCTGGAGTGCATTTTGGTCATCAAGTACGCCGTTGGAACCCAAAATCCAAACCTTACGTTTACGACAATCGTCATGGAATTTCCATCATCGATTTGGAGAAGACTTACGATTTGCTCGAGAAGGCGGCAAATGCAATCGAAGAAGTCGTTTCCCACGGCAAGCAGGTCCTCTTGGTAGGGACCAAGAGACAGGCTCAGGAGCCCATTCGAGAACTAGCTGCCGCCTCCAATATGCCCTTTTGCGTAAATCGTTGGATGGGAGGTACGCTTACGAATTTCGAGACGGTTTCGACCAGTCTTTCCAAATACAAGAAATTCCTCCGCATGGAGGACGATGGTAGTTTGGATAAATTGCCAGGTAAAGAAAGCGCGGCCATTCGGAGGCAGATGTCTCGGATGCACAGGAATTTCGAAGGTCTTCTTAATCTTCAAGGGTTACCGAGCGCATTGTTTGTCATTGATTCTCATAACGAGGCAATTGCAATCGCCGAGGCAAATCGACTTAAGATACCGGTGATTGCCTTGGTTGACAGTAATTCCGATCCGTCACTCCTTACTCATCCTATTCCAGGAAACGATGACTCGACCAAGTCTATCAGAATCATCGTGGACGTAATATTGGATGCGATTCAAAATGGTGCATCCCGCCGCGTTGAAGCTCCTACGCGCAGAAAGGATATTACGCCCGTCGCTCAAGAACCTGACTTTTTGGATCAAGAGGATGAACCTGAGGTTACCTTGCCCGAAGGGTACGACGAGAATGACTTTGACGAAAGGAGGAAACCTGCTGAGGACACGCCCGAAGTAGAGGCGAAGGAGGAGGTGTCAAAAGAAGAATCCAAGCCAACTGAAGGCGAGAAGGCTGCGGGAGAGGAAAAGAAAGAGGACTCTGAATCCAAAGAGGACGATACTTCCGAAGACGCTCCTGCTGAAGAGGCCGCCAAATCCTGATCTTTGCCATAAATTTTTCGTAATCTTAATTAACAAATTACAATGTCCTCTATATCCAAAGACGATGTGCTTAGCCTGCGAGAAAAAACTGGCGCAGGTTTGATCGATTGCAAACGAGCTCTCATTGAGAGCAATGGTGATGTCGATGAGGCAGTGTCCATTCTACGCAAAAAAGGCGTTGCTTCGGCGGCCAAGAAGGCCGGTAGGGACGCTGGAGAGGGTGTCATCGCCCAAGCCGTTTCGAGCGACAGGAGCAAGGGTGTGTTGGTCGAAGTAAACTGTGAAACTGACTTTGTCGCCAAGAATGAGAATTTTGTTACTTTTGCCAGTGAAGTGGCAGGGGTTCTACTTGATGATCCCGATGCCGACCTTGAATCCACTCGAACGGAGCAAGTTGCAAAGATTGGGGAGAACATTAGAATCTCTCGTTCGCAAGGTATTGCGGTAGCTAGTGAGGGTCTTGTTGAATCTTACGTGCATACGGGCGGAAAAGTAGCCGTGCTTCTTTCTTTGGGTGCCGATTCCGGAGATGTCGCTAGTGATGCGAACGTGTCGTCCCTAGCGAAGGATTTGTGTATGCATATAGCCGCAACCTCTCCCGTTTGCGTTTCAAGAGAGGACGTGCCTGAGGAATTGGTTTTAAAGGAGCAGGATATTGCAAAGGCTCAAGCGGAAGGCAAACCTCCCCAAGCGATAGAAAAGATCGTGCAGGGAAAGCTTAATAAATACTTTTCCAATTCTTGCCTGCTTGAGCAACCTTTTGTTAAGAATCCGGATAATTCAATCAAGGAGCTATTGCACGCCGTAGGGCAAGAGGCCGGATGCGAATTAAAGGTTGAAAAGTTTCTCCGATTCCAAGTAGGCGAAGAAGCCTAGTGTTTCTTTTGTTTGTTTGGCATTGAGGGCTTTCCCCTCAACTATAGCGGTTTTATGCGCGGACGTGATTCCGCTCCGGAGCTATCCGTTCAAAATCCAAGTGCAAAGAGATGCAGCTAGATATATGGTTAAAAAAAGTATGCCATCTTTTCTCTGCAACTTCCGGCCCTTGAGCCAGTAACAGAACAGCGCGGTAATCAAAACGAGAAAGAGATAATCTATCCATGGGTGAGGCGTTTGCGAACTGACGGGACCCAGAACTCCGGCGGTACCGCCTACCAATCCAATGTTGAAAAGATTGGACCCGACGATGTTTCCCAGAAGCATTTCGGTTTCTGCTTTTCTTAACAATGATATGGAAGTAGCAAGTTCTGGCAAACTGGTTCCGATTGCTAGAATGGTGAAGCCTATTAACTCTTCCGGGATTCCTGCCAAGGTGGCGAGATTTTTTGCACCGAAAACGAGGCAATCCGAGCCAATCCACAATGCGAGGGTCGCAAGTAGAATGACAAGTGATGAAAACGCTAGGGAATTCGAGCTTTCGACCCCGTTTGACTCGAGTCCTTGCTCGGTTATGTCGGAATTTCTTTTCTTGAGAGCTCTTGCAGTTATCCAAAAAAGGTAAACAGAGATAAAGGCTAATAAAAAGACACCAATCTCGAAGGAAAGGGTTTGGGTTGGACTTAAGAAGAGAACGAGACAGAACGAAATTGTCAGCAATAGGAGGACGATGATTTGGTTATTCGAGATGGCCCCCTTGGTTTGTATCGGTTTAATCAGTAGCGCGAGGCCTAATATAAGGCTTATGTTGGCAATGTTCGAACCGATTATGTTCCCTAGTATTAGACCATCGGCTTGTCCTCTAATGGCCGCGATGGAGGTAAATAATTCTGGTGCGGAAGTTGCGATGGATACGATGGTCAGACCAATGACAACCCTCGGGACACCCAATGCCTCTGCTATGCAGGAACTATGGTCGCTGAGGTAATCACCTCCCTTAGTGAGCATAAGCAGACCCAGAACCATCGCAATGATCAGGGCGGCGAGGTACCCGGAGCTTGGATCATTGCTGATCTGTTGAGTGAGGTTTGTGAGAAATTGATACACTTGAATTAAAGGCGAAAAGAGTGAATTTTAGTGAGGTTAAGGCAAGTAGAATCGAATTGCCTATATTTTCGACCCTTGACTTGAACCGATATTCTAGCATTTTCCCTAGGCTTCTTGTATAATTTACAAAGTCTCCGATGAATCAGGCAGAAAAGCTTAAGGATACGCTAAACCTTCCCAAGACGGACTTTCCGATGCGAGCTAATGCAAAGGAAAGGGAACCGCAACGAATAGACCATTGGAAGGCTTTGGGTATTTACGCTCGAATGCAGGAGAAAAATAAGCGGGGAGAAGCCTTTGTTCTCCATGACGGACCGCCCTTCACGAATGGGGACGTTCATGTTGGTACGGCATTGAATAAAATTCTCAAAGACTCGATTTTGCGTTTCAAGTGCGCCAAAGGGTTTCGAACCCCCTATGTTCCAGGTTGGGATTGCCACGGGTTGCCTATCGAGCACAAGGTCACCAAGGCCTTGAGGAAGGAAAAAAAGGAGTTCGACAGTCTGGCTTTGCGTCAAGCTTGCAAGGATTTTTCGAGTTCTTACATCGAAACCCAGCGCAAACAGTTTCAGAGACTAGGTGTTTTGGCGGATTGGGAAAAAGAATATCGAACGATGAACGGTCGATACGAATCCGAGATTCTCAAGACTTTTGCCTCATTTGTTGAAAAGGGTTTGGTCTACCGAAGCAAGAAACCCGTTTATTGGTCGATTCCTTGCAGGACTGCGTTGGCGGAAGCGGAAATTGAGTACCAAGATCATTTGAGTCCCTCGATTTACGTCCGCTTTCCAATCGAAGGCAAACCGGGGAGCTATGTCGTTATTTGGACCACTACTCCTTGGACTTTGCCCGCAAATTTGGCCATTGCCGTGCATCCTAGGGAAAAGTACGTCGAACTTAAGATAGGGAAGGAAGCCTATTGGGTCGCCGAGAGTTTGGCTGATTCAGTTGTTGCAACTTGTTCTCTCGGGGAAGTCGAGCGAGGAGAAGAATTGGCAGGCGAGCAAATGTCTGGGTGGACTGCAAAGCATCCCTTCATCGATCGATCGAGTCCCATCTTGTGCGCAGACTACGTAACCATGGACTCGGGTACCGGTTGCGTACATACTGCGCCGGGGCATGGGTTGGATGATTATCTCACCGGACAGGCAAACGGTTTGGAAACGTATTGCCCGCTAGATGATAGCGGCTGTTACTTGGACGATGGTCAGATTCCAGGAAATCTCGTTGGCGTTTCCGTTTTAGAGAAGAAGGATGGCTGTCCCGCGAATAAGGAAGTGCTGGCCATATTAGGGCAGTCAGGAGATTTGCTGGCATTAAGCGAGCACCACCACCAATATCCTCATTGTTGGCGAAGCAAGACTCCGGTCGTCTTTCGGGCAATGGATCAATGGTTTGTTTCTCTTGACCAGGGTGGATTGAGGGAAACTTGCTTGGAGGAAGTCGAGGGTGTGCGCTTTACTCCCGATTGGGGAAAAAATCGCATCAAAGGCTTTCTTGAGGCTCGCCCGGATTGGTGTATTTCCAGACAGCGTTCTTGGGGTGTGCCTATTCCTGTATTTTATGACGAAGAAGGGGAGCCCCTTTTGGACGGTTCCTTGATTCGAATGATCGCGGAAAAAGTGGAGAAGGAAGGTACTGATCTGTGGTTTGCTAAATCCGCTGCAGAAATTGTCGAAGGATTTGCCCTCCCGGACGAATGGAGGGGAAAAACTCTAATCAAGGGGATGGATACTTTGGATGTTTGGATTGATTCGGGTTGTTCCCATCGGGCCGTTCTCAAATGTCAGGACGAATTGGAATGGCCTGCCGATCTCTACCTCGAAGGAAGCGATCAGCACAGGGGATGGTTTCAAAGTTCTCTTTGGACGAGTATGATCGCTTACGACAAAGCTCCTTATCGCCATGTGCTTACCCATGGGTTCGTAGTAGACGGTGATGGGCGGAAAATATCGAAAAGCGATGGGAAACCTCAAACTGCGGATTCCTATGTGGTGAAGTATGGCGCAGATGTTTTGCGCTTGTGGGTCTGCTCCGAAGATTTTCGCAGAGATATTCCACTCTCGGAGGAGATTCTCGGGCAAGTGGTTCGCGCTTATAGAACTTTGCGAAACACGATAAGATTTCAACTCGGAACATTATGTGATTTTTCTTACGAGAA
>Ga0066836_10001936_pt1 | contig 11021 bp, 9 predicted proteins | sample ETNtaG_18_FD_71568 | JGI IMG/M metagenome (GOLD analysis project Ga0066836, IMG submission 71568) | Marine microbial and viral communities from oxygen minimum zone, Eastern Pacific Ocean - ETNP201302SV91 | ecosystem: Environmental > Aquatic > Marine > Oceanic | place: Pacific Ocean: Eastern...
CTGTTGGTCGATAGATTTAATTTGGTTGGTTAAATTGGTTTGTTTGGTTGTCAGTGATCCATCGTCATCGAGCAGGTTGTCCAGATAGGTGTAAATCGATTCGGCTAATCCGTAGGTGGTGGTGGTGAACAAGGATTTAATCTGACCTAAATTTTCTCGTAATGCCGTGTCCAGTGTACTCGAATCCGAAAGAGTGATTTGGTTGGAATAACCGGTGGTGGCATAACCAATGGATTCCAATCGCGTAATGGTGCCAGAGAGCCCGGAGACATCACCAATGGATTTAGCTCTTAGGTCTCCCGTGATGGTCATTGCAACCAGAGATTCTCCAGCTAGCACTCCGAGCGTAACCTTGCCATCGGAATCTGTACTGCTTGCTGTTTGTGTTCCAATGAGGGACTGAATCTTATTAATTTGGCTGATAAAACCACTAATGGTGTTCTTAATCGTGTCGGTATCCGCTTTCACTGAGACTGTTGCGGTTTCCGGTTTACTGTTTAGAAAATAAACGTCACCGGATTGTGCTCCAGTGAGATCTACAGTACTACTTCCCGATTCTGCATCTGCCTGGGTTGTATGGAGTGAAAAGCTATTGCTTGAGAGGACGCGTACGTAGTAGGTGGAGCCTGCCGAGACGCCCCCGGGGACAGTTCCCGGACTATATATTGTAACGGCTTCTCCAGTATCATATCCATGAGAGCTTTCAGTGGTGATGGTTTCGCCAGTAGTGTTTACACTGCTGATGCGAGCGGCACCATTACCTTTGGTGGCAGTAGCCGCCAGTCCCTGAATGCCGGAGCTATTTTGGTCAATGGTGTTGGTCCGGCTTTCTAGTGGGCCATTATCGTTTACTTTATAGAGCAGGTTGTTCCCTCGCGAAAGATTGCCGCTGTTGGCGGCAAGCAGCCTCGTTTTTGCGAGAAAGTCTCCGGATACATCTGTTAGGACCATACCAATGTCACCGTCGGTTTTATTGGTAAGCAGAAATCGGTCGTTTACCGGATCATAGTTGGCGTAAACGCCCGCTTCAGAGCTGTTTATGCTGTCTAGGATATCGGCAAGAGTGCTCGTATTGCTCCATGAAATAGTAGTACCATTAATGGTGAAAGATCCACTGGATGCTCCCGCCCCATCACTGAAGTTTGCTTCGGCTGGGGTTTTACTAATATCCATTCCCCCCAGTTTTTCAGAACTGGTAATGCTGCTAGTGCCATTCGCATTAAGACGTAATGCTTGGAGAAAATTGCTGGTATCAGTGGAGCTACCAAGGACAAGTGAACTTGAATCGGTAAGGGTTACCAGGTCGTTGCTTATTGAATAATCGAAACTACCTCCGACGGCGGTTTTAATGGCCTCCAAAGTGGTCGTGATTGAATCGTCCGTACTAACAGTAATTTGTTTGCCTTGAACCGTGACCGTTCCATCTGTGGCAGGAATGGAAAAACCGGCTGAACTCATGGCAGTACTGGCTCCTACCGCTGCGCCAACATCGGAGGCCCCGAGTTGCTTGGCAGCCGTTGCCAGCTGGTATATTTCAAACTGATAGTCGCCTGAAGAGGTGCCTGTAGTGGCTGTGGCTGACAAATGGTCTTTGCTGCTAGTGACCTTGCGGGTGTCAAAGAAATCTGTCGCCTTTAATCCGTTTGCTTTGGATTTTAACGAGGATAGTTCGGATTTTAGACGGGTGTAAGCTTCGTTTTTTGATCGGATTTGGGACTGCTCTACCTGCATTCGGCGTTGAGGAGCTCTCTCTATATTTGAGAGCTGCTCCACCATGCTTTTCCAGTCAAACCCGGAAGCCAAACCTGATACGTTCAAGTCCATACCTGTCAGCGGGGTGTATAACATAACCCCGTTTATACACAGCAGGATGGATGCCAGAAAATGGCTTAATAGATGCAGTCCAGATGAATGGATTGGCCACAGGAGCAATTGACCTGCACGCTTTTAACAGTGTCTCCCTCGCGATCAAAAGCGATGGTTGGCTGACCTTCTGAAGGAGCGTTCAACGGGTGTAATTTGATTTCAGGAAGAGCCACCCGCGCAGGGGTATTTTGCATGATTTTCTGAATTGAGCTTATGGTGGAATCAAGGGAGTCCTCAGTAATCTGATCCTGGAGGATTTGTCTAAGTTGCATTTTAATATCGTGCGCTTCGGCAGGAGTTACCGGGGCAGGGTTAGCAGAGTCACTGCCGTCTTCCAGCTTCGTGCTTCCATGACGGATAAATTGAGGGCTTGAAGAGCCCTTCAATCCGTCATCAAGTGGAATAAAGCTGCCTGAGCTCATTTTCAAGTATCCACTTGTCCTGGGCGGACCATGATGCTTACTCGGTTGTGGTAAGGATGATTGAGATTATTTAGCTTATCTTTAAGCGGTTGCTTATGGCCGTGCCCTATGACTTTATTGAATTGTTGGGGTCTGACTCCCTCCTTGGACATTAATTTTCGTACCTCCAAGGCGCGTGCGGTGGAAACAGTCCATTCATCTTTACCTTTCTGATCACTTTTGAAGGATTTATGGGTGTGTCCTCCAACTTCTATGAGGGTTGATTTACGGCTGTCGTGTTTAGCTAGCGTCCAAGAGACTATTTGAAAAAGCACTTTTCCATATTCAGTCATTTCTTCCTCCATCCCCTTTTCTTCCTTGAAGAGCTTTCGGCTTGGATCATTGAAAAACTCAATTAGCAAACCCTCGTTTGTCATTTTAACACGCAGGGTTTTCATGTCGATGTAGTTCGGGTTTGCGACGAAGGCGCGAACCAGATCGTCATTCAGTCTTCGCACGTGTTCCAATGGGATAGCAGAGGCATTTTCGAAATGCGCCCGTTTGGCACGAATTAGATCAGCGTTTTCAATTGGAATAATGCCGACGGACTGCTTCGTAACGGACTTGAATCGAGTCCGAAAATATTGTTGCACGTTCCCTTTGATTTTTTCGTCCTGACTCAGGATCCATAGTACTAGAAAAAGGGCCATCATCGCAGTTACAAAATCTGCGTAGGCCACTTTCCATGCTCCTCCTCCTCCTGCTGCCATATTGCTGGTATTCTCCTATTTAGGGGTGTATCTCAGGCTGGGGTCACCCGCCTCCAGATTTGAGTAATGTTTCAAGATCACCGGAACCCATGCGCACATCCTCGCTCAGTTCACGTCGGCCAACTTCGCACGCCACCAGGGGAGGAAGTCCATTGGCAAAACTGATTACAGCAGATTTGATGACCTTCATATATGTTATTTCGGCATGACCGTTAAAATCCGCGTTTGTCGCAATGGGGGCAATTACGCAGTATGAGCCAAAAATTCCAAAAAATGTGCCCGCCAAGGCCGTCGCGATCCCTTGTCCAACAACGGCGGTATCTCCGCCGATCTTAAACATCATCACTACAATAATACCCAATACCGCCGCTACAATTCCAAAGGCAGGGAGAGAATCAGCCACCTTAGTCATCACTAGTATTGGGCTATGGTGCTCTTCTTCCATTGTGTGGAGACTGCGTGCCATGAGGGGTTCGAGTTGGTCAGGCTTAATGCGGCCATCGACAATGGGTTTTAGTCCGTCAGCGAGATATTCTAAAGCATGATGGTTTCCATGGAATTTCGGATATTTTTGGAACAACGCACTGGCTTCAGGGTTCATGACATGTTCTTCAAGTGCAATCATACCGCCTTTCCTGCCCATCTGGAATAGTTCGTACAGGCACTGGAAGAGTTCTTCATAGTCCGCCTGACTAAAAGGGGAACCCTTTAAAGTGCCTAGACCCTGTTTGATCACTCCCTTGAGTACTCCCATGGGAGCCATCACCACCATGCTGCCGATCACCATTCCTCCAAGTGAGATAAACTCATTCAAGTGAAACAGGCCGCCAATAGCGCCGAAGTTCATGCCGCCTCCATGGCCTCCTGCCGCCATGGCAAACCCGACGGAAACTCCGCCAAAGATGATAATAAATCCTACTATAACAAGCATTGATTTTCCTTATGTTGATTAAATAATTTGTTCCTGTCTTTTTAGAAAACTGCGTAGCGATAATACCGCCTCAGTGTTGATTTGGCATACGCGTGATTCACTGATGTTCATCAGTTCGGCTACGTCTTTCATGCGTAACCCTTCATAGTAAAATAAGAGAAGTACTTTTTGTTGCTGCCGGTTTAACTGTTGGATGCGCTCGCGGATGAGCACGTGTAATTCACGGCGCCCTGTCGTTTCACCTGGGTCTTCCTGTGTGATATCCGCTGTGTATTGGTCACTGGCACCTGAAAACTCGTCGTCTCCTTCAATTATCTGGTGGAGTGGTACAAAAATTACCGGTCGCAAATCATCCAATAAATTCCGATATCCTTGGACTGTTACACCAAGACGCGTAGCGATTTCTGTTTCTTCAGGTTGTCGGTTCAGTTCTTCCCTTAAGGATTCTATGGTATTTTCCAGTTCCTTTCGGCGTGAGTACACTGTGCGTGAAAGGGGTTGGGCCTTTCGTATTTCATCCAGAATTGCACCTCGAATTCGCATGCGAGCATAGCTTTCAAATGACATGCCGGCCGCTGGATCGAAGCCGTGAGCAGATTGAATGAGAGCTAAGCTAGCGATATTCTTTAGATCGTCTATGTCAACTGTTACTCGGGTTAATGGAACAAATCGATGAACCATTTGGCTGATCACAGGAGCATAAGTCGCTAGTAATTCATCTTCCGTTGCTTCAGAGAGCTTGACCTTCTGATAGGCGCGTGCTGCCTTTGTTTGCATCGGCTTATTCCCCCGTCGAGAGGGTTTCTGTTCTGGATGAGTAGTGGCTTGTGCCATAATTCAACAGTTTAGTTCGAGTCCGATGGTTTTTGGCCCCCAGGTTCCATGTCTGCTTTTGAGGCGGCCGCGTTTTGGCCGGCGATCGCTTCTAGTTCAGCTTGCTCTAAATGGGCTTTCACCATGCTTCGCAGCCACAAGGTCATCCACCAATGCCCCATCAGACCGAATGCTAGGGCCGCAAGAGTGGCACTGATTAAGGTTCTGCCCCATTCATTTCCTAAGCCTAGTCCAGTCATAATGACAAAGGCAAACCCGAGGAGTCCCGCGGTAAGGGTGCCCCGACGAATCATTTTGCACCTCCTTTCAAGGGGAAAAACACTCGGTCGCCCAGTACTTCAACCAATACCATAGATGCCTGTGCTTTGGCGAGCAAGTAGGCTTCAGAGTTTATGGGCGCGGGGCTCGAAGAGACCATCTGCGGAATCTCAGGTGCAAGAGTTTCATATCTCAGATTGGGGGCTCGGTTTAAATAACCCAATAAATGATCACTTTTAAGCATGTATCGGTGATATGAATTGAAGTTTTGGAAAACATCGGGAGATCGATCATGAAGGCTCGGGAAAAATAGTCCGATTGCTTGGCCTTGTCGGTTCATTAAGGCGGCTCCGCGAAATCCGGCTTTCCAGCCGTATGCACTTTTAATTACCGAAATTTTTGCGGTAAGGATAAGTTTTTCCAGTTGTGGATTGGTTTGAGCCCCACTGGCCCGTTCATCGAGCGTTTTTTCAGCAAGTTGGCTCAAACGCTGGATTTCATTGCCAGACCGGACAACTTCAGGTGCAATAGAGAGACGGATTATGGCTTGATTTTCCTCTACGTTGGCTTTTGGAGGTGCGATTACAATCTTTTGACTATCGATGATTACCCAACTTCCTTTTGGGTAGAGGTGAGCGCGATTTTTTGGGTTTTGGGTTTTAAGCCACTTCTGACCAACCACATTAAACTTCACCCACCCCTCGTACTCATTCTTCTTAGGTGCAGAATTATATTTAATCCAATTCTGACTAACCGCATCATACCATAGTTCAGTTTTTAACCGATAGCCGATGCTGATATCTGCTGTTCCCAATAGTATATGTGTGGCTCGTAATGCCGCTCGAATGCGCTCCAGAGATAGGGTTTGAAGCCTGATTAATTTTAGATGGTATTTGGATTTAGCTTCTTCCTTGCTTAGCTGTATATCCTCCATGGCCTGAAATTCTGGACTGTTCCCAAAGTCCTCATTTTTTGTTTGGGCATCATCTAGGTAGCTGTCAAATCGGAGGTATAACTGATCTCCCAAGACAGGTTCCTGCAGCTGGAAAAAGCGGGGGTCGGCTTGAGTCCCTAGAATCCCCTTTATGTTCGTTTCGGATTGAACAGGTTGGGGGTGCCCGCTTGATGAAGTGAGGCCAGGCATTTGATAGCCCAGAACTTTAACCTTGTCCCGCAGGCGTGTACTGTGACTAGAAGCAAGAGATAAAGGCTGAAAATCATAATCACCTCGGACTTTCAGGAGTAGATAATGGTTAAGGTCTCCTTTAACGGGGATAACTTGGGCCGGGAAAGTGCCGTTTTCAGTGGTGATTTGGAAGCGTTTACCGCTGAGTAACAAGTGTTTGCCGGTGATGACAAAGCCGTCTTGCGACACAAAGAAACCGGTGCTCCAGTCAATGACTTGGTGATGAGCTTGGCTGGGCCCTTTGCCCACTGGAATTTGAGGGCCTGGGCTGGTCATTCGTGATTTATCCCTTTGCGATCTGGCGATAGTCGTGGCCAATTTAATCTGTTCACGCGTTAATATCTGATTTACTAGTGCTAAGGCCTGTTGAGCAGCTTGCAGTTTTTGCTCAGCAGCCAAATTCCACCAGACACTGGCCTGAACAGGATCATCCCCCCCCAAAGGAGTAATTGATGGGGTAGATTGGGTAGTGTTAGCGGGCAACATCTCCCGTATCACTTGTATTGCGAATTGTGCGTGCTTCTCATCTATAAAAATATCAAGAGTTTGCGACAATCCACTTGGATCGCTGTTGCGATAAAGGACCGTTGCTCGTGCGAGAACCGCGTTCTGAAGCGGGTTGCGAGATACCATGTCATCAATAATTCGGTTTTCGGGATGATTGGAGGCAAATGATTTTGGTACGTTGATGCTTGCCAGAAAGCCAGCCTTGCGGCCTTGGTAATAGAACAAGCCAATATTGTACTGGCTTGGGGCGTGACCCATCTTTGCCGCCTTTTGGTAGAGCATAAAAGCTCGTGGTAGATTGATTTCGGTTCCCTGACCATTTTCGTAAAGCTGAGCTAGGTTGTAATATGAATCGGGCTGAGGGTAAGTTGCAGCTTGTTTGAACCAATGAACTGCTTTTACTGGGTCGGGGTTTACCCCATGCCCCTGTTGGTACATGACGCCTAAAGCATGTAGAGCGGGGCCATATTGCTGTTGTGATGCGAGTAAGAAATGGTCGTGGGCATCACGAAGATGGCGATTTTCCTTGGGCGAAATCACCTTGTCATTATTGGTATCCCACTCCTGGAATTCCTCTTCGGTAAGAGACTTAGCAGTTAATTGAATGCCAAAATTGTAATAGAGCACCCCGAGTTGATGATATGCACTTACAATACCCTGTGCCGCTGCTCGTTGAAGATAAAATTCAGCTTGGCGAGGGTTTGGTGAGATATTTTTTCCCCCATCAAGGAGACCCTTCTGGTAGATGCGTCCCAAGTTATATTGTGCTACGGCATGGCCTTGCCGTGCTGCTTTGGTATAGAGATCAACGGCTTTGGAAGCACTGCGAGGGACGCCCTCGCCCTTTTCGTATAAATAAGCCAAGCTCGCTTGCGCCCGAGCGTGGCCAGTGGCTGCCGCTTGTTTGTATAGTTCGGCAGCTTGTTTGTACTCCCCTATTTTTTGGCAAATCAAACCCAAGTTGTAATTATCAGCTGCAGCATTTGCCAGAGACCCGGTTCCATAAGGGTTGCGAGTTTGGTCTTTTGGTATCCCTTCAAGGTTTGGGGAACCACGGAAGACGAGCGGATAGTATATCTGCTGTTTTGCATGGAATAATTTCCATGCGTATTCTTCGGCAATTTTTCCAGAGTAGCCGCGTGATTGGTAATATCCTATAAGATCCTGCATGATCTTTTGATGGCGCTGCTTCATGGCGGCGGTGGCGTCATCTCGAATCCAGCGCTTAAAGTCATTTTCTTCGGGGTATGCGGTACCGGCGAAAAGATTTGTCAGGAGTGCAATAGGGCCAGTAATCAGTCGGTTTTTATACTTTGGATCGCTTGTCTGAATGTTTAAATTTGGCTGTGTTAAACTGGGTTTAAGATTTACCGGATGGGCCGGGTTGAGTTTTGCCCGTGCATGATTCAACCACAGCTCAGCCCATTGCCGACCTGCTACTTCCGCTCTTTCCAACGGAGCGGCAAATAGGCCTACATCGGGAAGTATCCCGAGACCAAACAGCACTACCAATTGCAGGTGCAGTTTCATTTTCTTAGTTATTTTTGTGCTCTGGCTAAAGCAGAACACGGCTTGTCGCCCTCCAAGCAGCAGATACTAGGCCAATAATAGATATGCTTGAATTTAATCATAAACCGAGTTTTTTTTGGTAATAGTGTATTTTTTGTTAGTTTTCTTCATGGGCGAAAAAAATATCCCTGAATACCGTACAAATCTTATTATAAAGGGGTTTTTTAGTTAAAAAATGTAATAAAACTGGTATTTTTTGTGGTAATTAGAATTTTCCCCACTATAGAGGGGGAATGGCACAGGTATTGCTGCTTGCCGGCTATGATCGACGGGATGTTTGCCAGTGCTAACTATCAGGGCGTGAAGAAGATGCTCGATGCTACTGTGCTTAGGCAAGAGGCGATAGCGAGCAATCTGGCGAATATTGAAACGCCTAACTACAAGCGGGTTGATGTGACTCCTGTTTTTGCTTCTCAACTTACTCAAGCTATAGAGAGCGGCGGAGTTAAGTCGGTGCAGCAACTAAAACCCACAATTTCAGTGGATGAATCCGCCGTGGCTCAGAATCGAGATGGCAACTCTGTTCAGCTCGAAAAGGAATTAACTTATTTGCAGAAAAACATGGTGGCTCATCATCTTCAAACCCAGATGATTACCGGTTCTTTAACCAAGTTGCGTTCGGCCATTCGTACTCAATAAAGGATAGGATATGTTAGGCATAAACTTACTACCGGGAGCTGAGAGTGCAGCCTCTGCTATTCAGGCTGAGAAAGTACGGATGGAGGTCATTTCTCAGAACATCGCTAATGCCAACACCACTAATACGCCCGATGGCGGTCCCTACCGACGGCAAGTGGTGCGTTTTGAGACAATATTGAAGAATGAATTTGATGCTACTAATGCAGTGCAAGAGGTACGGGTGGCTGGAATTGAAAATGACAGTCGTCCATATAAACATATTTATCAGCCCGGTCATCCCGATGCAGATCCCGAGTCAGGGATGGTGAAGTTTCCTAACGTTAACGTGCATGAGGAAATGGCTGATCTAATTACTTCTTCACGGGCTACGGAGGCAAATCTGGCTATAATTAGAACAGCACGTCAGATGGCGTTGCAAACGCTCTCAATCGGCAAGGGTTAATAAGTAAATTTATAGAAAGCAGACTATTATGATTCCGGTTCAAATGAATCCCATGGCAACACAAGGTCTGACGGAAATGTACCGTCAGCAGCGCGCCATGATGGAGCAGGCCCGGGAAATCCAGAAGGCAGCCCAGACAGGTCAGGTAGAATCGGCTCAATCTACGCAAGCAACGGGGGCGGTACAGGGGGCAGGGTTCGGGGATGTGCTCAATCAATTTGTTGGAGAGGTGAATGAAAAACAACTTGCTTCTTCACAGGCGGTTAATGACCTGCTCTCAGGAAAGGACGTGCCGCTGCATCAAGCCATGATCGCTATGCAGGAAGCCGGAGTGGCTTTTCAAATGATGGTGGAAGTGCGTAATAAACTGCTGCAAGGATATCAGGATCTGATGCGCATGCAGGTATAATATATTAATTAGTTAAACCCCAATCGACGGATCGAAAATGGAACAACTTAAAGCATTAGTTACACAATTGATGGCCATCTGGTCTCAGTTGGGTGTGAATCAAAAACTGACAGTGGCTGCCTCTGGTTTTCTAGTGGCTGCAACACTGGCTGTGGTGGTTTTTTTTACCAGCCGAACTGATTTTGTGCTTCTTTATGGTGGATTGGATCCTAAAGACGCAGGTGCTGTGGTATCTCATCTTGAGGAAAATGGCATCGAATTTGAAGCTGGAGCAGGAGGTACTAGCATTAAGGTGGCACGTGATAAAGTGCACAGTTTGCGGATGACTCTTGCAAGTTTGGGCTTACCAAAATCTTCTGGAGACGGAAAGGGTTACGAGCTTTTTGATGAGAAAAGTACTATAAGCATGTCAGATTTTGTTCAGCAGGTGAACAAGAAGCGTGCCATTGAGGGGGAATTGGGTCGTAGTATTGCCATGATATCAGGCGTGGACAGTGCCCGGGTGATGGTCGTGATGCCTGAAACTCGTTTGATTGTGGACGATAATAAGAAGCCAACCGCTTCAGTAATGGTTAATTTGAAACAAGAGGGGATGATTGACACTCAGGCGGTTAATTCAATCCGGTTTTTGGTGGCTAATTCGGTTCCTGGTTTACAGCACAATCATGTATCGGTTGTGGATAATTTTGGCAATACGCTTTCAGCCAATGAAGAGGGAGGGTCATTTGGTGCCATGGCCAATAACCGCCTGACGGCTCGTCGAAATATGGAACTTTATCTTGCCGGCAAGGTGGAGAGCATTTTAACCGGAGTACTGGGCCCGGATCAGGTTCGGGTTACTGTGAGTGCTGAAATTGATCATGACCAGGTGACCCATACTTCGCAAGTTTATGATCCTGCAGGTTCCGTAACAAATAATGTGATGGAAAAAATCGATATTACCGGTACGACCAAGCCTTCCCCTGGCGGGATTGTGGGAACCCCGGTTAACATCAATATCAGCACCAATGCAGCAGGAGGGGGTTCGGCAAATAATAACCAGAGTAAAACGGAGAGCACTATTTCTTTTGATAACAGTAGTTCGACTACCAATGTAGTAAGGGCAGCAGGAGCGATTCGTCGACTTACAGCTTCTGTGCTGGTTAACCAAGGGACTGATCCGCGCGATTCGGCCGGGATGGAACAATTAACCAATATCGTTAAAAACGC
>Ga0066836_10001939_pt1 | contig 11009 bp, 10 predicted proteins | sample ETNtaG_18_FD_71568 | JGI IMG/M metagenome (GOLD analysis project Ga0066836, IMG submission 71568) | Marine microbial and viral communities from oxygen minimum zone, Eastern Pacific Ocean - ETNP201302SV91 | ecosystem: Environmental > Aquatic > Marine > Oceanic | place: Pacific Ocean: Eastern...
AATTCTTTAAAGTGGAATGAATAATAATATTTTTGAAACAAAAATTGAGTTTATAAAAGGGGTTGGCCCTAAGCGAGCTTTAATTTTAAATAAAGAATTGGGGTTTTTTACATTTTCAGACCTTTTAGATTATTTCCCTTATAGATATGAAGACCGAACGCTGTTCGTTAAAATTAATAAAATAACACCCCTTTTGGGATATGTAAATTTTATAGGAAAGGTTGTTTCGTTAAAAACTATTGGATATAAAAACAATAAAAGATTGGTGGTTAAAATAAAAGATGACTCTGGCTCTGTAGAATTGATTTGGTTTAAGGGTGTTTCTTGGGTTGAAAAAAAAATATCTGTTGGAGGAAAATATAATGTGTTTGGTAAGGCTACTGTTTTTAACAATATAACAAATATTACTCATCCAGAAATTTCATCTTTTGAGGTTAACAAAAAAGGGTACTTCCAGCCTATTTATAATACTACTGAAATATTAAAAAAAAAATATTTAAACTCGACGTTTATTGAAAAACTAACAAAATATGTTTTACAAAAAACCTACAATTCGATACCTGAATCTATACCAAACGATATCATGTTACAACATTCATTTATTAAAAAAAAAGATGCCATTTTAAATATACATTTTCCCTCAGACAAAACTTTATTACAAAAAGCAATATATTTCTTAAAGTTTGAAGAGTTTTTTTATTTACAATTAAAAATCCTCTATTTTAAAAAAAAACAAGAAGTGTTTTCTGGGTATTCTTTTAAAAAAAACCTGCTATTGTCTGACTTTTATACAAAACACCTTCCTTTTTCATTAACAGAAGCACAAAAAAGAGTAGTGAAAGATTGTTACAAAGATATGTCTTCTGGAAAACAAATGAATCGCCTGGTCCAAGGTGATGTTGGAAGTGGTAAAACAATAGTAGCGTTTTTGTGTATGTTGTTGGCTGTGGAAGAAGGTGCGCAGGTTGCGTTTATGGCCCCTACAGAAGTTTTAGCAGAACAACATTATTCAAGTATTTCTAATTATTGTAATTTATTGGGGGTTTCTGTAGAATTATTAACAGGATCGACAAAAACAGCTAAAAGAGCTTATGTTCTTGAGGGTATAAAAAAAGATGCTATAAAAATATTAGTTGGAACACATAGTTTAATAGAAAAGAAAGTTGTTTTTAATAAGTTAGGCTTAGCTATAATAGATGAACAACATAAGTTTGGGGTTGAACAAAGGGCGCGACTTTGGAGTAAAAAAGAAAAATATTATCCTCATATTTTAGTAATGACAGCAACACCTATCCCTAGAACCTTAGCTTTAACTTTATATGGAGACTTAGATGTGTCTATTGTTGACGAGTTACCTGTTGGAAGAAAAAAAATCATAACATCCCATAGGCATGAAAACGCTAGGTTAAGGGTTTTTGGCTTCATAAAAAAAACAATAGAAAAAGGAAATCAAGTTTATGTTGTTTATCCATTAATTGAGGAGTCTAAAAATCAAGATTATAAAGACTTAATGGATGGTTATGAAAGTTTTTGTAGAAGTTTTCCAAAAACACCAATAGGTGTTCTTCATGGAAAAATGAAACCTAAAGATAAGGAGTTTGAAATGAAAAGATTCAAAGAAGGAAAAAGTAAAATCCTAATTTCAACCACCGTAATTGAAGTTGGTGTTGATGTTCCAAATGCAACCGTTATGATAATTGAAAGCGCAGAGCGATTTGGTTTATCTCAAATACACCAGTTAAGGGGTCGTGTTGGAAGGGGTGAGTCTCAGTCTTATTGTATTTTAATGACAAAATATAAGCTTTCTAATGACGCAAGAGAAAGGATAAACGCCCTGGTTGAAACTTCAGATGGTTTCAAAATAGCTGATATTGATTTAAAAATACGGGGTCCTGGTAGCCTAATGGGCACTCAACAAAGTGGTGTTTTGGATTTAAAAATAGGTGATTTATCAGAAGATTCTGTGGTTCTTAACCTTGCGAGAAGTGAAGCAAAAAAAATTATATTAGAAGATCCTGATTTTAAACTTTTAAAGAATAAAACAATTGTCAGTCATATACAAAAAAATAAAAGCTTAAATCTAAATTGGTCAAGAATTAGTTAGTTTTTGTTCAAATAATCAATAGTTAGTGCGGTCATTGTTTTTAACCCTAAAATCAGACCTTTATCGTCCACATAAAAATCTGGTGTGTGGTGACTAAAACCTTTGTTTGGGTGGTCTTCTATAGGCATTCCTCCTAGTCTATAAAAAAACCCTGGTATTTCGTTTGCAAAATACGAAAAATCTTCTGCGCCGGTGCTTGCTCTTGCAAGCACTACATTTTCCTTACCCGCAATTCTTTTTAATGTTTCTTTCATTTCTTCCGTTAAGTTTATATCGTTGAAAGTTATTGGATAAGGGTTGCCTAATATTAATTCTGCCCGCACACCATTGCTTTCTGCTGTTTTAACAACAATTGTTTTTAATCTTTTATAAATCTTATCTCTCATATCATAATCTAACGCTCTTATTGTGCCTTCTAAGTATGCTGATTCTGGGATAATATTACTTCTAATTCCAGATTCAAACCTCCCTATTGAAACAACAGCCGCCTCATTGGTTAAATCTAAACTTCTACTAACAATTGTTTGGAGGTTGTTTATAATTTGAGCTCCAGCAACAATAGGGTCTGCCCCTTCCCAAGGTTTAGAACCATGTGCTTGCTTGCCTTTTATTTTTATTTCAAAAGAAGTTGCGCTTGCTAATGTTCCTCCTGGTTTATAAGAAACTTTATTAACCAATAAATTTGAAGAAATGTGAAGCCCAAATATTACATCAACATTTGGGTTGTTTAAAACACCCTCTTTTACCATTAGCTCCGCCCCACCTTCTTCACCCGCTGGAGGGCCTTCTTCTGCTGGTTGAAAAATAAACTTTACGGTTCCTTTAATTTCATTTTTTAACTCTGACAAAATAGACGCTACGCCCATTAGTATTGCAACGTGGGTATCGTGCCCGCAAGCATGCATAACACCAACCTCTTTGTTTTTATATATTGTTTTAACCTTAGAGGCAAACGGAACGTCTACTCTTTCAACAACCGGAAGAGCGTCCATGTCAGCTCTTAAGGCTACTGTTTTGCCTGGTTTAGATCCTTTTAAAATACCAACAACACCTGTATGGGCTACTTTGGTAAACACCTCAAGCCCTAAAGACCTTAAATGGTTTTCAACTTTTTTTGCTGTATTAAATTCTCTGTTGGAAAGCTCGGGGTTTTGATGGATTTCGCGCCTCCACTGTATAACTTTTGCTTCTATTTTTTTTGCAAGCTTGTCAATGGTTTTGTCTTGGTTATTATTTGAATAACAAAAGTTTGTGGATAATAATATAATTAATAAAAGGTGTTTCGTTATTTTTATCATACTTTTTTTGTTTACAAAATTAAATCTAAAAATTAAATGGGAATATTAATACCTCTTTTAATAATTGTTTTGTGTGGTTATGTGATTTGGAGAGCGGGCGATAGTTTTGTAGAGGGCTCCAATTATATTGGAAGAAATTTAAGTGATGGTGTTAAGGGGGCAACAATAAATGCGGTCGCGAGTTCAATGCCTGAGTTGTTTATTGCTCTTTTTTTTCTTTTTTATCTAAAAGATAATTCGGGGTTTGCTGGTAGCTTAGGAACGTCTCTTGGAAGTGTTATTTTTAATTCATTAATTATTCCCTCTGTTGCTGTTTATAATGTTTTGATTTTTTCAAAAAAAGACATAGTTCCTGTTTCAAAAAAAGTAATTCTTCGGGACGGCTTGTGGTTGTTAGCTGTTGAAATACTTTTAATAGTAATAATAAAAGATTCCATAATTGATTGGTTAGACGGGTTGCTTCTTTTAATTATTTATGCCTTATACCTTTTTTATATTTTTAAAACAATGAAAGGTGCGGAAAAAACAGATTATAACTTTTCTTTAAGCGACAAAGAAAAGGTCTCCTTTCTTTCTGCTTTCTTTGTTTTTGATTTAAGAACAATGTTGATTGGAAATAAAAAACTAAATGCTCCTTTAGCTTGGTTTTTGTTTGGGTTTTCGTCTTTGGTTATTGGTTTAGTTTGTTATTTTTTGGTGATTGCTTGTGATTGGTTGGGTAGTGAAAAATATTATGTTCCGTATTTAGGAGATTTATATGGATTAAATACCCCAATTTTATTTATTGCTTTAATTTTTGCAGCTATAGGTAGTAGTTTTCCTGACACCATCATATCTATAAAAGATGCTAAAGATGGAAATTATGATGATGCGGTGTCAAACGCTTATGGAAGTAATATATTTAATCTTTGTGTCGCCTTAGGGATTCCTTTGTTTTTATATACAACAATTTACGAAACTGTTATTGTGTTAGACAAACCAACAATGGAAATGATATTTAAAATTTGGATTTGGTTTGTGGGTTTAACTGTTGTTTCTATTTACACCTATTACTTTGGAAAAGGTATAAACAAAACAAGATCTGTTGCAATGGTAGCCTCATATGTTGTGTTTATAATATATGTCTTTGTTTTAGCATCATCCACTAATCCTGGTAATTGATTTTTTTGATTAAATTAGTAATCAAACAAAATTTAAAAACATGCATAAAAAACTTCTTTTTTTTCTTCTTTTCGTTGCCATTAAACTAAATGGTCAAGTAACAAATGAAAAAAATAAAATTATAAATACTATTGAAGATAACAAAAGTAAATACGAACAGTCTGCTTTGAAAATATGGGATTGGGCTGAAGTTGGTTATCAAGAATATAAAAGTGCAAAAGAACTACAAAGCTTATTAAAAGAAGAGGGTTTTTCTTTAGAAACCGGAATAGCAAATATTCCAACTGCTTTTGTTGCTACTTATAAAAACGGCGAAGGACCTGTTATTGGGATTTTAGGAGAATATGATGCTTTACCTGGTTTATCACAAACAAACGATCCTAAAAAATCTGTAAGAGATGGGGTTTCAAGTGGTCATGCGTGTGGTCATAATCTTTTTGGTGTTGCAAGCGCAGCTTCCTCTATTGCTATTAAAAAATGGATGGAAAACACAAACACAAAAGGAACAATTAAGTTTTTTGGTTGTCCGGCAGAAGAAGGTGGTTCTGGAAAAGTATATATGGTAAGAGAAGGTTATTTTAATGATGTTGATATTGTCTTAAACTGGCATCCTTCAAATAGCAATAGGGCCTCTGCTGGTTCAAGCTTAGCAAACAAAACTGGCAAGTTTCGTTTTTCTGGTGTTTCTGCTCACGCTGCTGGTGCACCACAAAGAGGTCGTTCTGCTTTAGATGGAATTGAAGCAATGAATAATATGTTAAACATGATGAGGGAACATGTTGATCCAGAAACTAGGATGCATTACATAATTACTAAAGGCGGGGATGCTCCAAATGTTGTTCCAAATTTTGCAGAAGGATATTATTATGTTAGACATCCAAACCCAGAAGAGGTTAGGCGTTTATGGAAAAGATTAGAGCTTTGTGCTAAAGGGGCTGCTTTAGGGACAGAAACAACGTATACGTATGAGGTGACCGGAGGGGTATATAATATTTTACCAAATGAGGTTTTACAAAAAGTAATACATAAAAACCTAAGTGATGTAGGTGGGGTCAAATACAACAAAGAAGAGCTCGCTTATGCTGAAGCAATTTCTTTAACCTTTGGTGATAATAAGAAAAAATTAAGTGTTTCTGAAGAAATACAGCCTTATGTTTATTACAAAGAAACAAAAGGGGGTGGCTCTACTGATGTCGGTGATGTTAGTTGGGCGGTGCCAACGGGAGGATTTAGCACAGCAACCTATGTTCCAGGAACACCTGGTCATTCTTGGCAAGCTGCTTCTTGTACAGGAACAAGTATTGGAACAAAAGGTATGTTAAACGCAGCAAAGGTTATGGCTTTAACAGCATATGATTTGTTTACAAATAAAAGTTTAATAGTGAGTGCACAGAGAGAGTTTAAAGAAAAACGTGGAGAAGATTTTGAATATAATCCCTTAATAGGAGATAGGGGCCCTGCGTTAAATTATAGAAAATGAAAAATTTAAATATTATTATTTGTTTTGTCTTTAGCTGTTTGGTTGTTGTTTCTTGCGAGCAAGATGTTAAACAAAAAACACAGTACGATCAGGCTGTTGGGCAAGCCATTAATAACTTCTATGGCGATGCTTTAGAGTTTAAAGAAAGCTATACTCTTCTTAGGGGGTTGTCAAAAGATGTTGGACAAAGGTTAAGTGGCTCTGAAGGTGCAAAAAAAGCTGTTTTGTGGACAAAAAAAATTATGGAAGATTATGGTTTTGATTCTGTCTACCTTCAACCGGTTATGGTTCCTCATTGGGAACGAGATAAAACAAGACAAGAGGCTTATTTTATAAGCTCAAATGGGAAAAAAATAAACTTGTCTGTTTTGGCGGCAGGTGGGTCTGTTTCTACACCACTGGTGGGGTTGTTAGCAAATGTTGTTGAGGTTAAATCATTAGAAGAGGTTGATCGGTTAGGAGAAGGGGGTGTAAAAGGAAGGGTGGTTTTTTATAACAAAGCCTTTAACCCAAGATTTATAAATCAAGGAAATTCTTATGGAGCCACCGGTTTTCAAAGAAGATCTGGCGCAATAAAAGCCGCTGAGTATGGGGCTGTTGCGTCTGTGTTTCGGTCTCTTTCTTCTAGTGACGATGATGTTCCACATACTGGGGCTATGTCATATAAAGGTGCTGTTGATAGTATTCCACACGCTGGTCTGGGGGTGGTTTCTGCAAAAAAACTTTCGGCGGAACTAAAAATTAATAAAGGCTTGAAATTATATTTAAACTTTGGGGGGAAATGGTATCCCGACGCGCTATCTCATAATGTGGTTGGGGAGCTTAAAGGATCAGAATTTCCGAATGAGATAATTACAGTTGGTGGTCATTTAGATTCATGGGATGTTGGTGAGGGGGCACATGATGATGGGGCTGGTTGTGTTCATGCAATTGGAGCTCTTCGTTTATTTCAGAAGCAAAATATCAAACCAAAAAGAACCATTCGGGCTGTTATGTTTATGAATGAAGAAAACGGACTAAAAGGGGGTGTGCAATATGCAAAAAACGCAAAAGATTACCAAGAAACCCATATTGCTGCAATTGAAAGTGACGCAAGCGCATATGTTCCTCGTGGGTTTGGGTTTTCTGGATCTGATGAGCAGTTAGAAAAACTTCAGGATTGGCTTAAATATTTTGATAAAAACACAATTTCTTACTTTTCCAAAGGTGGTGGTGGCGCTGACATAGGACCCTTACATCGTACGTTAGGTACTCCAATGTTTGGTTTGAATGTAGATGGACAAAAATATTTTGAAATGCACCATACTGAAAAAGATGTTTTTGAGCTCGTTAACCCAAGAGAATTAGAGTTAGGAACGGCTTCTTTGGCGTCCTTGATTTTCCTCATAGACAAATATGGGTTATAAAAATTTAGTTGTATTTTTTTGTTCGTTTTTTATATACAACCCTTCTTATTCGCATGCTTTTTATGTAAGCCTTTGTAATGTTTATAATGAAGAATCAACACTTTATTTTTCAATACGGATGTTTAAAAACGATGTGGAAGATGCTTTGTTGATTAAAAAAGATATTATTAAAAGCCTAGACGAAAAAGAAAAGGTTCTAAGTTATGTTTCTAAAAATTTTGTTGTAAAATTTAACAACTCAAATCAGGTGTTGGTATTAGAAAAAATTAACTATGAGGGTGAAGATTATACAGAAACTATAAATTTGAAATATAGCATTAAACACACAAATAATATTAATAAGATTGAAATAGAAAATCGTCTTTTATTTGGGTTTTTTGATGATCAAACAAATATTATTTACTTTTCGGCTTTCAATAAAGAAAAGACATTAACCTATAATAAGTTTTTTGAAAAAAATTGGATAGAGATAAAATAAAGGTTTTAATAGGCTCTAAGAACCCAACTAAAGTTGCTGCGGTTTCTTCTGCTTTTAAAAAAGTGTTTCCGGGGGTTTTGATTTCTTTTGTAAAAACAAGCGCTCCCTCGGGTGTTTCTAACCAGCCCATAGGAGATGTTGAAACAAAAAAAGGTTGTATAAATAGGCTTAATCATATTTGTAAAAAAGAGCCCGCCGAATTTTATATAAGTATAGAAGGGGGTGTTTCTTTTGAAAAAGAAAGTCTTTTTGCTTTTGCTTGGGTATTTGTTAAATCAAAAAACAAATTGTCAAAAAGTAAAACTGGTATGTTTATGCTTCCAAAAGAAATTGAGACGTTAATAAAAGAAGGGAAAGAGCTTGGTGTGGCTGATGATATTGTTTTTAATAGAAAAAACTCTAAACTAAAAGATGGGGCTGTTGGAATATTAACAGGTGGTGTTATTACCAGAAAATCATATTATGAAGAGGCTGTTGTTTTGGGTTTAATCCCCTTTTTAAATAAAGGGTTGGTTTTTTAATTGTTAGAAACTATAAAATCATTAACCGCATCCTCCCAGTTTGTGTATATTTTTTGTTTTTCTTTTACAAAAATGTTTTTTGAAAAAGAATGTTGTAGCAAAACAAAATAACCGCTTTCATCCTCTCCTTGTATTGTTATATTAAGATATTCCTCTAGTGTTTTTTTTCTTCCATAGAGCAATCGAAACATGTACTTAACCCCTCTTGAAAAATAAAATCTAGAGTCGTCCTTTTCTTTAACAAACTCATTTTTGTTTTTGTATGATTCAAAAAGTGTTTTTAGGGTGTTGTTTTTGAGTTGTATGTTTTGATTAAACAAAAAAGCTTCTGTTTTTTCATTTATGTTTCCTTCTATTTTATTAAAAATAACCACGGCTAGTTTTTCCTTGGTTAAGTCGGGCGCTGAGTTATATGAAACCTTTCCTAATGTTGTGTTGATTTTGTATATCTGCTCTGGTGTTGGGGTAGGTAGAAAATTTCCTTCTTCAAACTTTTGTTCTAGCATTTGTTTTTGAAGGTGAGTAAAGGGGTTGTTTTCTTTGAAATAAACGGTGTTTTGTTTTGTGTTTAAAAGGGTTGGTTTTTTGTTAAATGTTGACAAAAACAATTCTTCTTGTTTTTTTGTTTTTTTATAAAGAATGATGTTTTTTATTTCTCTTTCGATAAAGTAATTAACAAACGCGTTTTTTATTTTTTTGTTTATCAAAAAATCATTGAAATTAACATAGTTTACAACATCAATATTTGTGTTTAAAAATTTTTCATGAAGTTTGTTTAGTTCTTCTTTGGTGTTTTCTGTGTTTATTAAATACAAAACCACGCTCTTTGTTTTTGTGATTTTACTTGGAATTAAATTGTTTGTTTTTCGGTCTGTTATATAAAGCTTGTTCATAAATTCATGCGGTTGAGAGTAAGAGCTGAAAGAAAGAAGAAGAAAAAGAAAAGCTGTTGTTTTTTGAATCATAATTTAATTTATTTATTATAGAGAATATAACGTTATAAAAACTAGATGTGTATAACAAATTTTTTTATTTTTTTATTTTATTAAGCTTTTTTGTGGTTTCTTGCGTTGATAATTGTGGTGATTTGTTTGGTGACGAACCGTGTGAAGACTGTATAGATTCAAATAAAATTGATTCTACTGCTGCTTGCACAGAAGAATACGATCCTGTTTGTGGGTGTGATGGTGTACAATATTCTAATGCCTGCAAAGCTCGCTCTTCTGGAATAACAAGCTGGAGTTCTGGTGAATGTAATTAAAGGGTTTATTTTTGTCAAATGATTGAAAAATTAGAAGAAATAAAAAAAAGATACCTTGAGGTTGAACAACGTCTTTCTCTGCCTGAGTCAACAGCAGACATGGGTCTTTACAAAAAACTAAGCAAAGAATATAAAGATTTGAAAAAAATAGCAACAAAACACGATGCTTACTCTTCTGTTATTCTTGGCTTAGATGAAGCTAAAAACATTTTTGAAAACGAAAAAGACGGGGAGTTCAAAGAAATGGCAAAAAAAGAAATTGAAGAGTTGAACAAAAAAAAAGCTGGTCTAGAGGGTGAGTTAAAAACCCTTTTAATTCCTAAAGATCCTAATGATGAGAAAAACATAATACTTGAAATAAGAAGTGGGGCGGGGGGCGATGAGGCCGCCATATTTGCTGGAGATGTGTTAAGAATGTATGAGCTTTATGCAGAAAAACAAAAGTGGTCATTTAATATAATAAGCTATACACAAGGAACCGTTGGGGGGTATAAAGAAATTGTTTGTGGTGTTGAGGGAGAGGATGTTTATGGGGTTATGAAATATGAAGCTGGGACACATAGGGTTCAGCGCGTGCCTGACACAGAAACACAGGGGCGGGTTCATACATCTGCCGCGACGGTTGCTGTTTTGCCGGAGGTGGAAGAAATTGACTTAAAGATTGATATTGGTGAAATAAGAAAAGACACTTTTAGGGCTTCTGGGGCAGGGGGGCAACACGTGAACAAAACTGAGTCTGCGGTAAGGTTAACCCACGAACCCTCCGGTATAGTTGTCGAATGTCAAGACGGAAGGTCGCAACACGCAAATTATGACAAAGCCTTAAAGGTTTTAAGGTCTCGGTTGTATGAAAAAGAAGTTGAAAAAAGAGACAAAGAGATTGCTGGGAAAAGAAAGTTAATGGTTGGGTCTGGAGATAGGTCTGATAAAATTAGAACATACAATTATCCCCAAGGAAGGGTAACGGATCATAGAATAAACCATACCGTTTATAGTTTACAAGAGGTTGTTTCGGGTGATTTATATTCGTTTACAGAAAACTTAAGGATTGCTGATAATGCAGAAAAAATGAAGTCGGGCAAATAATGGTGTTTCAAAAAACAATTTCTTTGGAGCCGCGCCCGCGGGGGTTTCATATAATAACAAATGAGGTTGTTAAGCACCTGCCAAAAATGACAGGCATTGTAAATGTTTTTATTAAACACACCTCTGCAAGTCTAACTGTAAATGAAAACGCCGATCCTTCTGTTAGAAAAGATTTTGAAACACACTTCAACAAATTAGTATCGGAAGAAGAAAC
>Ga0066836_10001950_pt1 | contig 10978 bp, 14 predicted proteins | sample ETNtaG_18_FD_71568 | JGI IMG/M metagenome (GOLD analysis project Ga0066836, IMG submission 71568) | Marine microbial and viral communities from oxygen minimum zone, Eastern Pacific Ocean - ETNP201302SV91 | ecosystem: Environmental > Aquatic > Marine > Oceanic | place: Pacific Ocean: Eastern...
GGTAGGGAATATTCGATAGTCATTAATGCACAAAAAAATGAGAAAATTATTAGTGTTCCATTTCCAGTAATTGGAATAGATGAAAATGAAATACTAGTCAGACTATCAGGAAAATCAGGAATGTATGTTCAAGACCATGTAAAATTCAAAGGAAGAACAAAAATCTTAGAGATAGGCTCAAATATAATATTTCAGGAGATTGCAAACAATAAAATCAAATTTGACACTATAGAAGTTTTTGTTAAATAATTAAGTCCAAGAATAAAGAATCATATAAAAAAGAAGAAATGTTATGGAGTAACTATAAGATTCAATGGAAGATCCAATTTGCCGAATGGTTCTGCAATTCGTAAATAGTAATCTTTGTTTGAATCATATTCAAAGTTTTCATAACTACCATAACCTATTGCAGGTCCCCATAAGATGTTGACAAATTTGGCTTGGCCTGGTTTTAGTACAACATTACCTGACGTAAAGTCAGAACCAGAGTTTACCCATTTGTGTCCTCCATCCCATACAGAATAGTTACATATTGAAGGACTAGTACACATTAAGGTTTCATTTCCAGTACCAGTATTTTGAACCAAAATTTGTAAGTTTAAGAGAGCTTGTCCAGTTGCAGTATATGCGATGTTATTGTATTGTTTTACTCCTTTTCGAGTTTCCTCTTGATAATCGGATACATAATAGTATGCAACATTACCAAGTTGATGTTTTGTGCCGCTGTTCATGTATGTTTTTAATTTGTATTCTTCTTTGATTGTTTTTTCACATTCACGAATTTCTCTTGCATTTTCGCCACCTTGACATTGGGCGAGCATTTCATCAAGATCTACATTTCCAGATGATTGTTGGTTAGAGTCCTCTTTAGTGGTTGCTTGATATTGCGATTTTGAAGCACCATCATCACTTACAGCACTTGCACTAACTTTCATGATTCCCATTTTGATTAAATATTGTAATGCGTTAACAAAATCATTCTCAGTTAGTGTACCGTCTGCCCACCATCCTGCGTTATTTTTTACCCAACTAGGAATGGCATCAGATTCACCAGAACTACGTGTAGTTGATGGAACATTAATTATTCCTTGTTCGATCATATATTGAACTCCAGAAACAAATGCTGCATCATCTATCTGGTCTTGTGCCCACCAGCCTGCGTTATTTTTTACCCAATCAGGGACATTAGTAGCATCTACACTGCCGACCATAGAGGTCAATAGTAAAACGCCTGCAATTCCCGCGAGTAGTGCTTTCATTAAACTTTTGAGACGCTAATGGTATTAAAGACTAGTGCCCTATGGTGAGTCTAGTGCCTAACATACCATCTTTAGACTTTAATTCAATAAGTCACCAAAAAAGATATGCCAAAATTTTCATTTACAAAATTAGTAAATATTGATAGAGACAAATTTTTTGCAATTAGTACAGATTATGAAAAATTTACAAAAATTCTTCCAGAATATTTTCTAGAACTAAGAATAATTGAAAAAAAGGGCAACATGACAACAATTTTTGAGACATTAAGATTCTTAGGAAAAACGGTTAACGTCACCACAGAGCATATTGTAGAAAACCCAGATAGGCATATTGTTAAGATGTTAGATGGACAAGCAAAAGGTACAATCTTTGATGAAACATATGAAAAAGTGGGAGAGCAGACAAAAGTTACAATCAAGGTTGATTTTGTATTATCAGGTGGACTCAAAATTTTAGGGGTTTTTGCCAAAAACAAGATAGAGAATAGTATGAAAATGGTGCTAGATGAGTTTGCAACTTATGCGAAAAATCAATCACAATGTTGAGAGATGTTTTTGTATCAACGGATGTGCTAAAACTGCACTATGTGCCGCAGAATCAGTTCCAATACCATAACTGACAGTAGAATCACCTACAAAAAATAATCCATTGACATTAGATATAGAATGTGGCATTTTATTTTTCCAAACCAAACCTGGTTCTTTAACAACTGCTTCAACAAGTTTCCAGGCCATAGGCCTATCCCATAATAATGAATCATCAAAGTCAGGATAAATTTCAGATAATTCTTGTTTCATTTTTGAAACAATTTCTTTGATTCTTACAGGATCCTCAGTTTCTTCAGGCTTTACAGGCGTACCAACTATAATGAGATGCTCACCTTTTGGAGATACTGACGGAGTGATATTTGAAATAAAAAATATTCCTTTTGAAACGTAGTTTTTACCTACTGGAAATACAACCTGACGTTCATCAAGTTTTTTTGATAATGCAAAATGAACTTCCACTACAGAAGTGGTTTTGTTCAATCTATTTGTTTTTTTAATAAAATCATCATCAAAAACTCCAGGGTCAAATAATTGATTTATTGCATGATATGCAGGATACGAGACAATTACACAGTCAGTTCCAACTATTTTGCCATCAGATAATTCTATTCCAGTAACCTTTCTGTCTTTAATGATGACTTTTTTGATTGAGTGCCCAAGGTTTACGTTGGAATTATTTTCCATAACAAAGTTTGCCATTAATTCACTAATTCGATCATATCCACCCATGTCAGGATATGCAAATTCACTTGTTCCACCTTTGAATGGATTAGCTCGAATTATGGTTCTAGCAAATTCGCCAAGAGAAATATGGTCAGGCGTATCTGCAAATGCAAGCATACATACCGCATCAAAAAATTGTTTGGAATGATAATCAAGTTTTGAGGTTACTTGTGTTAATGGCACAGCATCTAATTTTTCTGCTTTTTCCATACTGGTAAAAGCCATCGGGAGTAAAATTTTCAATAAAGAAATTCTACTTTTGAATGGAATTAATGACATTTTGAGAATATCTGTAATTCCTTTTGGATATGTGTGGAATCCATTATCATAAAATGCAATTTTATCAACAATTGCAAGTTTAAGTCTAGATTCTATTTTGACATCTTTTAGAATTTCATATATTGCAGATTTTTTGTAAAATGGCATAATATGAAATCCATTATCTAAAATGTGGTTTTTAAATTCCATAGATGCAGTACGTCCACCAACTCGGTCTGATTTTTCATAAACTGAAACAGAATAACCATCATTTACCAAAAGTGTCGCAATTGATAATCCTCCAACACCAGCACCAATTATGACTACTTGCTTGGGCGATAAATTTTTTGGAACAGCACTATTTTGAGTTACAGATTTCATTTTATGCCGTAGCAGTAGATGTTGGTTCTACAGATATTACTCTTTTTTTGTTTCTTGATTTTGTTCTCAATATCATTTTGCAACAAGAGCAACGAATTTCTTCAGTTTCAAGCCATACTTCACACCAACTGCAACGTTTTAACCCAAACTGGTATTTTTGAGAGTTTGGAACTTTCATTACTTTGTGCTGTGTGCATATTCCTTTGCATGATGCGCCCATGGTCTAATTTGCCAATTATGATATTTAATAGTTATGCACTAGTGTGAGTCTAGTGCTAATTTTTTACATTTTAACATCAGATAACCGATCAAACCTTTTTTAGATGATGACTGCATCTTTTTCATGGATTCAAAAAGAATTTTTTCCACATATTTAGAATAGCGGGATAGAATTTTGTTGCGTAGTTCATCACGATTGTTAATATAATATTCAGCCAGAGGAGAATAAACATTTTTTCCAATATCATTTGATTCTACAATTTCAAATCCGTTTTGAGAAATTTTTTCCATGATATGTTTTTCTGAATAATGTTCTGATGACCAAGTGAATTTCAATATACCGAGATTACTCAAACTAGAATTATCAGTTGCAGTAGGAATTGCAAGTGCAAGAATTCCATCATCATTTAAGACACGATTTGATTCAGAAATAAAGTCTTCAATAGGTTTGAAATGTTGTGCAGATTCTAGTGCGATTATACGATCTATCGAGGAATCTGTAAAAGGAAGCATTCGTGCGGTGGAATTTAGTTTTGATATATCCCCAGAATTAACAGAAGATAATTGTGAAAAATTAACATTTACTGAAGAGATATGTAGTGACGGATATTGGGAACTCCAAATTTTTGCAGGTCCCAAAATACCACATCCAATATCTGCAATCATATCTGCTGAAGAAATTTGAGCTAAATCTCCAATCATATGACATAGACGTTTTTGGGCATCAACTGGATGGAGTGTGGTATCATCCCAATATCCAAAATTTAGCATGTCGCCACCAGTAGAAACTTCCATTATTGGAGATAATGCATCATATAGTTTTACAACATCATTTTCATTTCTTCGAAATGTCCACAGTAGTAAATCTACAGGATTAATCAACATGATAAAAATAAAAAAACAGCGGATATATGATTTAAGGTAAATCCACTAATTCTTCAACACAGTGTTTGTGAACCCAAACCTCGTCTGCATTTCTAGCGATTTCCTTACCTTTACGGATATCATCGCCACAGCTTTTGCATTTTCCATCAAATTTTGCTTTCATATCTCAGTATAGAGACGTATAGGTAAATGTGGTACTTTGTAGACATCATTGACCTAAACTCAGTCAAAAATCAATTTTTAATCATTAATGGATCAATTTTTTTGAGCATTTTTGTCAATCAGAAAAGGCAATTTGGATATTATAGATCAAAATCCAACATACAATATGCAAACTAAAGATTTTGAATCTAAGTATGGACAAGAGTTTTGGGATAACGCTAACAAATATTCTTGGTCAAATGGAGAATACGAATTCCTAAAAGAGATGTCATTCATCATGGTAAATTTACATCATCAAAATAATTCAGAAGAATAGTGGTAAATTAAAAATATTAGCACTAGAACCCTTTCCTAATATGTTCAAAACGTCGTATACAATTAGTGAACAAAGATTCTGATTCTAAAGATCATTTTTGTAAGAACAGTAAAGGAAATGAGGTTCTCCTAGTTTCTGATAGCAGTACCGGAGAAGTCATGTGTTCATTATGTGGAGAAGTTATAGCAGAAAATGTAGCAGAACTTGGACCAGAGTACGCGGCACAATCTGGAGAAGACTATATGTCAAAATCTAGAACTGGAAGAAAATCAACGCTTGCATTCAATGACATGGGGCTGTCTACAGTAATACAACAATCAGATAAAGATGCAACAGGAAAAAATCTTAGTGGAGAAATGAAAAGAACATTTTATCGTTTACGAATGTGGGATAAGAATAGCAAGGCACTTCCAGGGCATAGAAATATGCAAAAGGCATTCACATTATTAGAAGGGCTTAAAGCAAAATTATCGCTTACAGATGCAGCAGTAGAACAAGCTGCATATATTTACAGAAAAACCCTAGCCAAAAAAATTGGAAGAGGTAGAAGTATACCAGTCATTTTGAGCGCATGTGTATATGCATCATGCAGATTCACAAATACACCCAGAACCATACAAGATATTGCAAATGCAACAAATCTAAGAAGAACTACAATACATAGAATCTATAGATTGTTAGTACGAGATCTTGACCTAACACTTGAGACATACAATCCTGTTAGTTTCATAACAAGAATCACAACAGAAGTAGGGGCATCTGAAAAAACAAAGAGGGATGCAATAAAATATTTGATAAAAGCTGAAGAGCTTATGATTACAAGTGGTAAAAATCCAGTAGCAATGGCTGCAACAGTAGTTTATCTGGCATCAATGAAAAATGAGGAAAAAGTTTCTCAGACTCAAGTATCAAAGGCAGCAAATATCAGCAGTGTAACAATTCGAAATCTTTCCAAAAAGCTAAAGGATGCAAAAATATCATCTTTCACGAGACCAAAATTGATTAAAGTGTCAGAAGACAATAGTGGATCCGGCGAGACTTGAACTCGCGACCTCTGCAGTGTGAGTGCAGCATCCAAACCAGGCTAGACGACGGATCCAAAATGATTTTTTAATGTGTATTATTTAGACGTTGAATTTATTTTCAAAAGATATAGAAACAGTTCATTTTGAAAGTAAGTGTGAAAAATTACCAAAAAGGAATATGGAATCTTGACGATTTAGTTAGAAATCCAACTAGACAAACCTTTGATAAAAAAATTAAGGAGATAGAGAAACAAGCTGAAAAATTTGCAAAAAATAAATCTCAATTAAAGCCAAATATTTCATCTAATAAATTTCTCCAATTATTACACGATATTGAAGACATTACTGAAAAATCAAGTAAAATTGGAGGATATGCAGGACTAAAGTTTTCAGAAGATACACAATCAGATGAGGCAACTGCATTGTTAACTAGAATTTCACAATTTGGTTCAAGAATAGAAAATAAAATGTTATTTTTTGATTTATGGTGGAAAAAGCAAGTAGATGAGAAAAATGCCAAGCGGTTAATTAGAGATGCAGGAGATTTATCAGAATATCTAAGATACAAAAGATTAGTTGCAAAATATGCATTAACTGAACCTGAAGAAAAAATAATCAACACATTAGATGTTACAGGTATTTCCGCATTAGTAAAAATTTATGATAAGATAACAAATGCATTCACCTACACTGTAAATATCAATGGAAAGAAAAAAACAATGGGAAGAGAACAACTCACAACACTTGTTAGAAATAAGAATCCAAAAATTAGAGAAGCTGCTTACAAATCACTTTTAACAAAATATCAAGACAACAAAGGAGTAATTGGTCAGATTTATCAAAATATTGCACTAAACTGGAAGAATGAAGGAATTGATATAAGAGGATTTAGAAATCCAATATCAATTCAGAATATATCAAATGATGTCGATGATAAAACAATTGAAGTGATGCTTCAAGTGTGTAAGAAAAATGCTCCAGTTTTTCAAAAATATTTTAAACAAAAGGCAAAACGAGTAGGAGTAAAGAAACTTCGAAGATACGATTTGTATGCACCATCAAAGAAAAGTGCTGATGAGAAAAATTACACTTTTGATCAAGGTACCAAATTAGTTTTAGATTCACTTAACAAATTTAGCCCAAAAATTGCAGAATATGCTTCACGTATATTCAATGAAAATCATGTTGATTATTCACTAAGGCATGGAAAAAGAGATGGAGCATTTTGTAGTACACCACTTCCATACATCACACCATTTGTTCTAATCAATTATACAGGAAAATCAAGAGATGTCTTTACATTGGCACATGAAATTGGGCATGCAGTACATAGTGTTGCAGCATCACACAAATCAATTCTAGTGTCAGATGCACCTCTTCCTCTTGCAGAAACTGCATCCACATATTCAGAGTTATTACTATACGACAATATCTCTAGCCAGATTTCAGATGCAGAAAAATCTTCAATGTTGTCAGACAAGATTGATGATTTTTACGCCACAATTGGAAGACAATCATTTTTCACATTATTTGAAATTGAAGCTCATAATCAAATTGCAAATTCTATCACAGTAGATGATATCTCTAAGATTTACAGAGATAATCTAAAAGAGCAGTTCGCAAATTCAATCGACATATCAGAAGATTTTGGAATAGAATGGAGTTGTATTCCACATTTTTATCACTCTCCATTTTACTGTTATTCCTACTCATTTGGAAATTTACTTGCTGTATCATTATTTCAAACATACAAAAATGAAGGAGAGAGTTTTGTCTCAACTTATACAGATATTTTAGCCGCAGGGGGGTCACAAAAACCAGAAAAACTTCTCAACGAACATGGACTAGATATATCCAAAGCAAAATTCTGGCAAAGCGGATTTGATTATATCAAAAAACAAGTAGACGATTTAGCAAAATTATAGATTATTAAAATGTGGGGCCGGCAGCCCGAGCCATCGGACTGCCGGCGTGTTCCCCAACGGTTTGAATTCGATGTCAATTAAGCAAAATTTCATTAGTGATTTAAACGTTATACCATAAATCAGTAAACTAAATAAAATAAAAGAGAATTCATTGAACATGAGAAAACAAACACTGCTATTTGGAATTATGTTTTTTTCATTACTAATAATGCCTTTTGCTTATGCACAAGAATTTGAGAAAGCGACATTTCAGGAAAGTCTAACTATAATTTATGATCAAAAATTTTCAGAATCAATTATCACTTCAATAGGGTTTGAAACCACAGACAATAATGAAATCAGAATTCCTAATGAAATAATTGAGAAGATCAACTCGAATGAAAAAATTAGATCAGTGACTTTCACAAATGCTGGAGAATGTGTAATTGGGGTGACAACAGAACAACAATGCATAATGATTAACTTTAGTTATGAAGAACTCAAAGGTGACGGAGGAATCAGAATGGTTCAAGATTCAGCAAAAGAAATGGCAAATTTACTAATTGATGATTTAAATAAAATTTTTCGAACCAACACTGAGTTTCATTCTGTATTTATCCATACAGTAGATAATGCAAATGCATTACTAGAAACGTCTGGAGTCATATCAGGAAGAGGTTCAGTATCAGCTACCTATGTAACAGACAAAAGTGCAACAGATTTTTTGTTTGCTGATCTAGCAGGAATATTAATTCCAAAAACGATTAGAGAAGGAGGCGGATTTTATGATATTTCAGAAAAAGTATCTAGAAATGATGATTCGATAATCTCAATATCAATAATTCCAAATGAAAATTCAAATCTCTACGTGTTTAAAGTTGCACAAGAAATTAAAGAGAAAAGTAATGATGTTTCATCAATAAATATTCTTGAAAATTTCGGCATAGAACAAATTTCGCGAACAGATTATTTTGACAAAAGAAATGTTCCATTAAATTCAGTGATACATTTGGTTGTAATACCAGATGAGAATAGAAAAGTTAATGCAATATCAACTCATGCAATTACAGATTTAACAAAAATTGAAAATGTAATGGAAAAAGGGTGGTTTTTGAACTCTCCAGCAGGCGAAATGATTGATCTCAGATTTTTGTTTGGAGATAGTAAAACTGTTTTAGAAAAAGAGTTGTTAGTAGAAACTGCACCATGGGATATGCAAAGTGAAATGACACTTTATTCTGTAGAAAATATAGAAAAGGAAATAATTGAAGAACAAATACCTGAGGGAGATGTTCAATCTCAGTATGCAATTTTAGCTCTTATAATTTTAGTAGGAATTGGCGCAGCAATATTTTATCTAAAAGGATACAAACCAAAACATTAGAGAATTAGACATGCTGCAGAAAACACTGTTGTCCATTTCCCGGACTTGTCACCTTTTGCAGTCATGGTAATATTCTGAGATTTGTATATTTTTCCAGAAATTGACCATTGTTGCCTTTTTTCATCCCAGCTCTTATCAATATCAAAAGGTATTCCAAGTGATGATGCAAGCATTTGTGCTGCAATGTCTTCTGCATAGTCACCGGCTTGTTTTTCATTTTGTCCAAAGGAATCATATTCAGACAAGTATCCATATCTAGTACGATCTTTCGGCAATGCCAATCCAACAGATGCAGAAATCATTCTATGAGGTTCATTTGTTTGATTTCGAGAATAAATTGTAAATAGAATTTGTCCATGTTTAATCTTCTTCAGCCCATCTTTTCGAGGAATTAGTTTTGCCTGTGGAGGGAAAATACTAGAAATTAGAACAATGTTAGTTCCAGATATACCTGCATCACGTAATGCATATTCAAAGCTTGTTAGCTTGTCTTCATGAACACCTATACCACGAGTAAGAAATAATTCCTTTGCAACTAGATCAAGCATTCTTCGAATGATTTTATTGTATGATTTATACTTTGATTTTCTTTAATGAATCAAGAATTTCTTGACCATGTGATGCAACATTGATTTCTCTCATTATATCTCTGATTATTCCATTTTTATCAATGATAAAGGTACAACGCTTAGCAAGACCAGCAATATTTGTTCCAGCATATTTCTTACAAGCAATTTTTTTGGGATCACTAAGATGTACATATGGAATCTGATATTCTTTAACAAATTCAGATTGTGATTTAACTGAATCTACAGATATAGCAAATACAACAGCTTCAGATGCGATAATTTCAGGATAAACGGAGATTACACTTTTTGCCATATCAAAAACCTTCTTTGATGGACACGCAAAGAGATGGTTTTTTGGATAAAAACATAAAACAACATTTTTGGAATTTTTATATGAACTTAAAATGAAAGAAGACCCATCATTTCCAAGTAATTCAAAATCCTCAGCAATGTCACCTTTCTCAAGAGTCATGAATTTCATTAGAATAGGTTATTTATGAAGTATATACTTTGACTAGAATGGACAGTTCATTTCTTGATTCAGATGCATTTCTCATTGGATATTATGTATTAACAGTAGGAGCAAGTCTTCTTTTAATTAAAGATACAAAAAAACGAATTAAAGATCTAAGAGCAGGAATTGGCTCAATGAAATATGCGCCAATAGCATTCGGTATTCTATCAGTATACATCTTGTTTGCATTTGAGTATGTTGATCAGATACCTATACTAAATTGGAGTTGGCTTGGATATAATATTGCATTTGGACCATTTGCAGAACAAGGAATGCTTGGAATAATTCCATTTGTGCCATTATTACTTTACATGTTTCTACACATCAATTATTTTGAAGAGTTTTACTTTAGAAAATCAAAAAAAATGGTCTTAGTGTGGGCATTAATCCATATTGGAATGGGAATAAAAATACACATGGCACTGATATTGATACCAATTGGATTTGTCTTCAAGTATATTTATGATAAAAAAGGCATAAAACATTCTTACGCAATGCATTTTGCAACAAACATAATGGTTGTGGGAATCTTATTTCTTTCGTTTGTACTTTGAGTCCTTTCTAGGATCAATTTTTCGAACTTGTGTCAGATACAAATATGTCATGAATGCACCTAAGACTAGATTAACTACACCTAAAACAACAATCATGAAGTAATTCATTGATGCCTTTTGTCCACCCATAAATAATCCAAATGCAATTCCCCAGATTCCCACCACAGTGAATACAGCTATGAGAATTTTTAGTTTCTTAGGATTTACATATTTTAATTTCAATAATCAAACCAGAGTTTAGAAGTTATTAAATTATGAGTATCTTAACATTTTAAA
>Ga0066836_10001951_pt1 | contig 10978 bp, 8 predicted proteins | sample ETNtaG_18_FD_71568 | JGI IMG/M metagenome (GOLD analysis project Ga0066836, IMG submission 71568) | Marine microbial and viral communities from oxygen minimum zone, Eastern Pacific Ocean - ETNP201302SV91 | ecosystem: Environmental > Aquatic > Marine > Oceanic | place: Pacific Ocean: Eastern...
AACACGAGCAAACGCTCGGTCGTCCTCGACCTGGAACAAAACACAGAACAGTTCCTCGAATTAGTTAATTCCGCAGATATTCTAATCGAATCCGAGCCCATAAATCGCTTAAGTAACTTAAACATCGACTACCCCCAATTATCTCAAAGCAATAAAAACCTTATTCATATTGCCGTGACCCCTTACGGCAGAAACAGCAGCTTGAGCGATCTTCCATCAACAGACCTGACCATCATGGCCGCCGGAGGCCCGCCCTGGAGCTGCGGGTACGACAACCACGATTTACCGCCAGTAAGAGGCTGGGGCAATCAGAGTGTTCATACGGCCTGTCATTTTGCCATGATGTCGGCTCTCACGGCTTTATTGTTTAGAGGAAAGACCGGTCAAGGACAATTCATCGACGTATCAATGACCGCGGCCTTAAACGTGACCACTGAAGCTGCCAGTTACTCCTGGCTGGTCAATCGATCTATAGTACAAAGGCAAACTGGTCGACATGCGGCCGTGAACCCTACCGGAGAAACTCAAATACAGTGCAATGACGGAAAGTGGGCCAACACAGGTGTTCCCCCTAGGTTCCCCCGAGAATTCCAAAAGCTTCTCGATTGGATCCGAGCTCTTACTTTGGAGGAGAGCTTTCCGGAAGCCGTCTTTTTGGAAATGGGCGCAAATTGGGACGGGCCTTTTGACTTATCCCAAATCGGATCGGATGACACCATTACGGCGATATTTAGCGCTGGTAGAGAAGGACTGAAATTAATCGCCAATTCAGTCAGCGCGTACGAATTTTTCACGGGCTGCCAAAATGCAGGCCTTGCTGTCGGCATTATAAACAGTCCAGAAGAAGCGTTCGAAGACCCTCATTTTAAAGATAGGGGTTTCCAGGTAGAGGTAGAGCACGAAGATTTCGAAAGAACAATCACCTATCCTGGCGCCCCCTTCAATCTACCGAAAGCCCCCTGGTCGATATCTCGTCGCGCACCTCATAAAGGAGAACATACTCAAGAAATTTTTGCAGAGCTCGCAGAATAACAAAGCTCGCCATCGACGAACGTCTGCCTTACAAAATAGTCTTTCGGTAATTTAGAATGACTGGACATAGAGCCATCTAATATACAAAGGTCGGCGGGATCACCCACGCTCAATGATCTCCGCGAACTTCTAAGCTGGTTCGGCGGTTTCAAATATCCACTAATCGCTTCCTCTCTTGAAACCACTTCTTCCGGGGCAATCACTTTACCTTCCCGAGTCTCGCGACAGGTCGCAGCCTCAATCACCTCAAAAGGAGAGATCGGTCCGTATGGACTGTCGGAGCTTGATAAAACCATTATCCCATTGTCCAAAAGACTCTTATAGCGGTACAGATTCGGGTGATCTTCAGCAGATATTTCAGCCAAATATTGATCTCCTTTAGCCAGGATAAACCCGGGCTGAGTGACAACTGAAACTTCCAGTTCTCGCATTACCTTAATTTGTTCAGGACTTACCAACGCCGCGTGTTCGATCCGATCACCTTTATGGTCATCCGAACTTCTCAGCGCCTCTAAAGCAAACAGCAACTCCAAATCCGTAACACAGTGGAAAGCCACCCCCCTCCCCACGTCGTGGGCAGCACTTATGCGGGTAACCAACTCATCCAGTGCTGGAAGCCTGTCTTCATCCAGCATCACCTTCAAGAATCCATCCTCAAGAGTCTCATCCCCCATCAAAGTCAGTCGCTGCTTAATATCCCCCGCTGATTCTAGTTCTCGAAAATAGGCTCTCGTCTCAAAATTGTTGGTATAAGATGCGTCGGTAAATCCGGTGATGCCAAACTGCAATAGCTTCTCAGAAAAAGGCGCAACAAACTCTCGATTCTCTTCCCGGACTCTCTCTCTCAACCAGCCATCTAATCGAAATAGCCGACCAGTCGGCTTTCCACTTCCATCAGTTTCCACACCATCTAGGTGACAGTGTTTGTCAATCTCTAAGAGTTCACAAGCCCGCGAATTGAGGATCCACATCTTACCTGTACGGTGCTGAACACGAACCGGCCGATCATCAACGATCTTATCTAAACCAAACCGATCTAGTTCGCCCGCAACCGATTCATGGTAGCCAAACCCTCTGATCCATTTTACTGGGCCTCGAGCCACTCGCAGAGACTCTCTCAAATCCGATAAATTGTTCACTTTAGGCGGACCGCAGTCTATTGAATAATCTCTGGCCAGACTCGCAAAAAAATGAAAGTGATGATCATGCAAACCGGGCAGCACTTCAGATTGCTGGGCATCAAGAACCACCTCCTCTTCCAACGCCACCAATCCGGCTTGGATTTGTTCGATCAGCTTACTAAATCGAATATCGACAAGCTGATCAGCGATCAACGCGTTCTTAATTAACACCCAGCTAACACCCTGAGTCTCGAAAAAACCGAGACAAGCAATATTGCATCTGGTTCAACATAATAGAATGTATACTGTTGATTATGTACAAGGTCATCTCTCGCAAAGAACTGACTAATCTTTTATCAGATCCTATTTTAGCAGAGGAGCTTTCGTTGTCTCACGGCTGTTCGTACTTAATAGTCGACCCCAAAAGCTCCGGGGAATGGCCTAAAGACTCCTACCCAGGTCGCTGCCCGATCATCGCCTTGGGTTCAGAACAAGATATCAACCCCACCGCGCCCATCGATATGATTTGCGGTGAGGACAAAATAGAACTGGTTGTAAATTCTATTGAAGAGCAACCACAGGCGTCAGCCATTGCTTGCCAAGTCCTAAGAACCAATGCGATATCAGATTCAAACCAAGGCTTACTATTGGAATCGCTAGCCTATAGCGTGTTACTAGAGAGCCGTTCTTTTCAATTCTGGCTTGAAAATAGAAAACCAAAACACAATACAACACCGAGTGATGCTAACGTAATCATTGAAAGAGAGGATGACATCTTAAACATCATCCTCGACCGACCACAACGGCACAATGCCTATTCAGAAGCGCTAAAGGATAGATTTTGCGATGCCCTTCAGCTTCCCATCGCAGACCGGTCAATTAATCAGGTCATAGTCAGTGGCAGAGGCCCCTCCTTCTGTTCTGGAGGGGACTTAGACGAGTTTGGTTCAGTATCCAATCCGTCCAGTTCGCATATAAGTCGTGTGACAAGAAGCGCGGGGCATTTGCTGTCTAAAATCCAAGACAGGACTCACTTCAAGGTTCACGGAGCCTGCATTGGAGCCGGGATCGAACTGACCGCTTTCAGTAACTCAATCAGCGCGCACCATGAGTCTTTTTTCCAACTACCAGAGATCTCGATGGGTTTGATTCCCGGAGCAGGAGGGACCGTTAGCATCAACAAAAGGATCGGGCGCTGGCGTACCGCTTATATGGCGATTACCGGATCACGCATCGACAGCCAGACCGCTCTCAAATGGGGACTTGTGGATGAACTATTTACTTAATTCCTCTCTAACTACCCGCCGAAGTAATTTACCTGTCTCGTTATAAGGCAGCTCATCCCAAACCACCATCAATTGTGGCACCCTAGAACTCCTAAGCTCCGCTTTAACAAACTCCTTAACCTCTTCTTGGTTTATCGTAAAACCATCCTTCGCAACAAGCGCAGCCGCGACTCCTTCACCCCATTGTTCATCAGGAATACCGACCACCGCCACGTCGGCTATGCTCGGATGCGTAAGGAGAACGTCCTCAATTTCACCGGGAGACAAATTTTCGCCGCCACGGACGATAACGTCATCGGCTCGCCCTTCAATAAACAAGAAACCTTCTGAATCCACGCTTCCAGCATCACGAGTAGGAAACCAACCTTCAGAATCGACCACCGAACCCTTACCTTCATACTCTCCCGAAACTTGTTCACCACGAACATAAATCTCACCGCGTTCGCCTGGCGCGACGACCTTACCATCTTCGTCGCGAATCTCTAACTCAATTCCAGGCAGTGGCTGACCCACTGAAACGAGTCGTCTCCTGACAGACTCATCGCTACTCGCCACTGCTTCTCGATGGTCATCAGGACCGAGTAACGTGATCGTAGAGCTGGTTTCTGTTAAACCATAGGCGTTAGTGAAATTAGTATCAGGAAACAGCAACATGGCTTTTTCGATAACACTAAGCGGCATTTTACCACCGCCATAGGAAAGACTTCTTAAGTGTGGCATTTCTGCAGAAGATTCCCCTTCCAACGTCTCGACAATACGGGCCAACATAGTGGGCACAACAAACGCTGTCGTCACCGCATGCTCCCTGGCTAATCTTATCCAGTCTTCGGCGGTAAAATTAGGAAGTTGAACCACATGTCTGCCCGAATAAACAGAACTCAAAAGAGCTGCGATCCCGGCAATATGATATGGAGGTACGCATACGAGAGCCGCTTCGTCATCTCCAGCGCCCGCAAATTCTACAGAGCCCAAAATATATGAGACTAGATGTTTGTGTCTTAATACTGCTGCCTTTGGGGTGCCCGTCGTGCCGCTGGTAAAGAGTAAAACTGCAATCTCCTCGGGGTCCATTGGCCACTCGCCTTCAAAGGATTCAGGGTGATTCCCTGCATCCAGAAAAGAAGTCGTTGTATGCGCGGCTACATCGTCAACCGAACCAAGTGTGTCGATGCGACCCTCCTCTGTAACCAGGTAGGCCGGCGTTACTCGTTTCAACAAAGCCTCTATCTCTTCATCAGTCAGACGATAATTTAATGGGACATATGGAACGCCCGCCCAGGCACTTGTGAAAAGACTCAAAGGCGTTCCTAGATTACTAACATCAAGCTTAACTAATCTTGAGGCACCAGAATCTTGAACACTAGCTGCTCTTCGTCGAGCCGCCTCGAAGAGCTCTTGATAGGTATAACTCGCTCCGGAACTACCGTCTGTAAAAGCTTTGCGGTCCGGAAAAGTCGCTTGAACCATTTCCAATAACATCATTATGTTCATTTCAATATCTTCCGTTTTCCAAAAATAAGTTCGCTTCGTTTCAAGTGAAGGCTCCACAAACAAAAGCTCGTTCCGAATAATTGATACTGCCAACGAAATGTCTTTAACAGTACCCCTACCCCAGCACGCTATTCCAACCTAATTCTAGGATTATCACAAGAAGTTGACAAAAAAACCTATCTAATCCTTTTGTTATCTAGAGAAACATTAGCAGGCCTCAGTCGCTTGTTTCGACATCCTTTCGTGATCCTGCCAAAATAGAAATCATCAACAAAGGAAGTAAATCATGAAAATTTCGATTTCAATTGGTTCGGCTTACTACAACGGTGAAGATTGGGATGAGTTAGTTGAATATACTCAAGCAGCCGACAAGCTCGGAGTCGATCAGGCATGGTCCGCCGAGGCATGGGGAATGGATGCCATCGTACCTTTAGCGTATCTCGCAGCTAAAACTGAAAAAATAAAATTAGGAACAGGGATATTACAGATAAGCTCGAGAGTCCCATCGATGATGGCAATGACCGCCCAAAGCCTGGACACGGTTTCAAAAGGAAGATTCATATTAGGATTGGGCGTGAGTGGTCCTCAGGTAGTAGAAGGTCTGCACGGGGCCTCTTTTGCCAAACCTTTAGGTCGGCTGAGGGAGTGTGTCGAAATTCTTAGAATCGCTCTAGCTGGAGAAAAAATCGCTTACGAGGGAGATCACTACTTACTACCAAGACCAAATGGTGAAGGTAAAGCGATAAGGCTCTCGCAACCTCCACGACCGGAACTACCGATCTACCTAGCCACATTAGGGCCTAAGTCATTACAAATGACGGGGGAATTAGCCAATGGCTGGCTTGGCACCTGTTTCCTGCCCGAACATTCTGGTGTGTTTCTCGATGACCTCACTCTGGGCGCGCAGAGGGCAGGCAGGACCCTAGCCGATCTGGATATTCAAGCGGGAGGTTATTTTGAAATCAGCGATGACGTGGAAGGACTAATCAATAAGTTGAGACCTGGAATGGCATTTACACTGGGAGCAATGGGCTCAGCAAAAACAAATTTTTATAATGATGCCTATTGCCGTGCTGGCTACGAGGCGGTCGCCAAGGAGGTTCAAAGCTTATGGGTGGGCGGCAATCGTGAAGAGGCAATTCGCCAAGTTCCCGATGAACTCATCACGATGTCTAATTTTATTGGGACTCAGTCGATGGTCGAGGAACGCTTGAGTGCCTTTAAAGAGGCAGGAGTTAATACGCTAAGGATTTCAACTGGCGGATCTACTTGGAAAGAGCGTACTTCAGCATTAGAAGAAGCTATGGATGCTATAGGCAAGTCAGCGAGTTAATTAGCACGCTATCATTTGAGGCCAACAACACTAGAACCGGTTATTTACTGATCGTTAAGTTGTGCGAAGGCTGCTACCGCCTCTTCTCTGGCAGCCTCCACAGCTGAATTGATTTCTTGTATTTCCTTTTCATCTATTCCCACACTACTCAAAACATCTGTATTCGCTTCACCTAGAACTGGAGGGTCTCCCTTTTCAATTCCAGGCGTTTCGCTCAGTTTGACGAGATTCCCTACTGTCGCGCGTTCCCCGAGCCCAGGAATATTTACCTTTGTAAAATAACCGTTGATCAAACTTTGTTCGTCCTCAAATACTTCTCGATGATCTCGAACTCGTTCCCAGATGATTTCCGGTTGCGTCCGCAAAAAATCATCCCAATCCATAGCAGTTTTTTTACAAAATGCTGTGGTCAATTTCTCGCGTATTTCTTCAGATTCTTCATCAGTTAGCCCCTCTCCCAATCGACCTCCCGGCGTCTGAAGTTTCGGATGAAAAACCAATTCAGGGACGTCTGCGAACACGCAAAACGCATCCCACGATTCCAGAGTCATACTAGCCGCTAACAAAATTGCTTTTTTATCCGACGTCTCATACAGACCATATGCTCCGCGAAGATTGCAATGATGTTGACCATCGCGCTCCAACAATTTTCCAGTCATCGATTCATGGGTCAGTTCCCACTGCTGAAACCACAACTGAGCACCAAGCCCGCTCACACTCACCCGTTGGCCACCACCATGTCGCTCCCTGGCTAACAACGCCGTCAGCACCCCAAGCGCCAATTGCATGGCACCACCTGTGTCCCCAACCACACTTCCCAAAAGAACCGGCAACTCTCCTTTTTGTCCAGTTAACGAAAGCATTCCGCCACGCGCTACTGCCGCCCCGTCCAACATAGCCTTATCGGCATCAGGACCTTCGGGCCCAAAGCCATTCACGTTGGCATAAACCAAATCAGGATACAGCTCGCGAAGTGTCTCATAGTCAAATCCCAGCTTCTTAAGCGCGGGCATCCGATAATTAGTCAACATTACATCAGCTTTTTCCAGCAATCGATGCAGCGTTTTTTTTCCCAGATCAGTTGTCAGATCGATACACAAGGAGCGCTTCCCTCGATTCACCGCAACAAACTGCGGTCCATAGGTGCCCTCTGGAGTTTCATTGTTTCTATTCCGCCCATGACGACTCGAATCGCCTATTGGAGGTTCTACCTTTAATACTTCTGCGCCCATGTCGCGCAGGTAAAGACCCGCCGCCGGTCCCTGGACCGCCGACGCCAACTCCACTACGGTAAATCCTTCTAGGGGCTCACTCATCTAACTTCCAACTCATTAGCAAACGCGCTTCAACAACAGATACCTTAATGTAAATGCCTCTCAACAAAAAATGCAAACCATGTGCACAATAAGACAATCATCGATAAGCTGATAGTTCTTTAATTCAACACTAAAAACCAAGTGGATGTACTGATGATTAACAAACAAATCATAACGATCGCGGTAGTCTTTTATACGCTCTTCTTTATCTGGTACACAAATTTTAGCGGCCCAATGTCAGACGACGAAATTGACCACGCCATCACCGGCTTACAAGCAAACGGAATGGCCGAAAACGCTATCGAGAGTTGGGAACGCTTTATGAGGACAGATACCGGTGATCAATTCATCATGTTGAATAATATAGATATGAATCCATCGCCTCCCAAGATGCCAGATACCCCCGAAGGAGCAAGCGCTCTAGAATTAATGGATGTCTATATGGAGCACATGTACTCAGAACAGTTTAAAAGAGCTTGCCATCCAGTTTTTTTTGGCGAAGTTGTACATGAGACAATGGACGTCACTGGAATCGAAAACGCGACCTCGTGGACTCATGGCGCTTTATTTAGATATCGCAGTCGAGGTGATTTAGTCCAGATAGCCTTGAACCCCGCTAGCCGAGACAAACATGATTACAAAATAGCGGCTTTAACCAAAACGATAGCTTATCCAATTGAACCGACAATATATCTAAGCGATCCTAGGTTCTTACTATTTCTCATACTATTATCAGGTGTATCGCTGATTATCGCTCTAAGAAAATAGTCCCTATCCAATTATCGCGTTGCAATCGTTCTAATATATTCAGCTAATCTAAATCAACAAATCATTCGTAGGAGAGACCAACATGTCAAGCAGGCTTGAAGGGAAAACAGCATTAATTACAGGGGGTACTAGCGGAATAGGCGCCTCAACCGCAGAACTGTTTGCTAGAGAGGGTGCTAGGGTCATCATTTCAGGCCGATCCAAAGAAAAAGGAGAGGCCTTAGCCAATCAATTGGGGGATTCAGTCACCTTTTTTGAGGCGGACGTAACCAACGAAAAAGATATTTCGTCGTCTATCGATTTTACCGTCGATTCACTTGGTAAACTCGACATTTTGTTTAATAACGCGGGTGGTCCGGTAGGCGCCCCATTAGAAGAATTGACCCAAGATCATATCGATTATGGTGTGCGGCTACTTCTTTCCAGCGTCATACTCGGAACACGTTACGCGATCGAGCCAATGAAAAATAATGGTGGCGGCGTAATCATCAATAATTCGAGCGTGGCAGGTTTACGGTATCGGCAAGGCGATCCACTCTATTCTGCCCTTAAGTCAGGTGTCACTCACTTCACAAGGATGTCCGGAGTCGAACTGGGACCTCATAACATACGAGTAAATTCAATATCTCCTGGGGCCATTGCCACACCAATTTTTTATGGTGGCTCGGCCAGAGCGAATACCCTATCTGAAGAGGAAAATCAGAAAAAAATGGAAAAGCTAAAAAGCAACCTTGCCAAAGCGGTTCCACTCAAGAAGACGGGTTTAGCAGAGGACATAGCAGAGGGAGCTCTATATCTGGCGAGTGATGCAGGCCAATTTGTTAACTGTCACGATTTAGTCATCGACGCAGGACGAACATCCATGTTTTATGAACCCAATGACTAATCCTGTAAGACTCACCCTTGGGCTGGCTTATTCAAAAAGCCAGCCAAAAAACAGCATAAGTGGACTACACCGAAGAACGACTGTCAGCCCAAAGCCTCAAAAAATTACCGCTATAGAATTTATCCTTCAGACCTTCATCTAAATCAGAGATAGAACGTTCAAATCGTTCAATAGGGTCTTTGGTGCCTTCGACATGAGGATAATCGCTTGAAAACAAATATAGATCTTCATGTGAATCGTTGATCAACCGTTTCACATCTTCATGATGGAAAGGTGTAAAAGCCATTTGATCCTTTATCTGTTCTGAAGGAGGTCTTTCAAATCGCACTGACTCATCAACACGACTATAAACCTTGCTTACCCAATCTAATCGACGGATCAGTTCCGGAACCCAGCCAGCCCCAAGTTCAACCGAAGCACCTTTCAGTGCCGGATGCCGTTCAAGAACACCATCCAAAATCAACATACTGACAAAGGTTTCGGGCGGTTGATGCAATAACGCGGCATCCTTGGTTCGCACATTTTCACCCCCCCCCATCCAATCTTTAGTCGCTGCCCTCCCGTTCTTACTCCAAGAACCGAGGATCTGTAACGGAGATCCCCCCACGTGCAAGACAAAGGGAGTACCCGACTCGGCAAGGAGATGCCAAAAAGGCTCTAAATCTACGTGTCCAGGTGACATCTCTATAGGAGATCGATGAGGTACCCATATAGCTCTTAGTCCATTTTGAATCGCCCATTCAGCTTCAGCGATTGCAAACGCAGGGTCATCAAGAGGCACTACTCCCACACCCAGCAATCGATCATCATCGGAACAAAAATCTATCATATGCCGGTTATGTGCCCTAGCTGCGCCATAGCGTAACTCTGAAGGCTTTTTTGAACTAGGATGAAAAGGAAAGGCGACACTATGCGTGGCAAAAACTAACTGTTGTTTAAAACCAAGAAGGTCAAGTGCATCAGATCTATCAGCAGAATCAAAAGCACCTAATGCTTGAATTTCCTTAGACTTTGCTATCAATTCGTCGCCCATTTCTAACTGGCTTTTGACATGCTCAGCCGAATGCTTTCCACCTTGCTGCATAATGATCTCAACTTCTTCATCAGTCACCAGTGAAGCGCTATAACTTACCTCAGGTATTTGGTCACGAATCTTAGGGTCTGCATACGACGTCAGAAAATTTGGTAATTCCATGATATGACTATCTGCATCGTAATAGTCTCGATCTGCTGGTGCGTAACTCACTTACTTCTCTCCAATCTATCTTCCACTTACTAATCATGCATCAAAACAATACTGAAGGCACCCCAGCTGATTTTTGTTAGACTCCAAATCACACGTTAGGAGTCGCTATGCCACTTTCGCTTTTAGATGAATTATGGGACTTACATCAAAATCCTAAAAAGCGTGCCCTTGCGGACCTATTAGAGTCTGAACTAAGTATCGACGAGGGCCAAGAAATTCAGTTGCAATTACTCAATCGATGGCTCGATCAAGGAGAAGAGATCGGAGGATGGAAAATCGGTATGACCTCAGGAGCCTCTCGAAACGCGATGGGTGACGGAATCAGGCCATTCGGTTTTATACTCCAAAGTCGGGTCAATCCCAGTGAGACCAAACTCTCTTTAGAGCGCCTATACAATGGTGGGGTTGAAAACGAAGTTTGCTTTAGCTTCAGCACTTTACTTTCTACAGATACTACGCCTGAAGGCGCTAGAAACGCCCTAAGTGCCATCTATCCGGC
>Ga0066836_10001954_pt1 | contig 10966 bp, 10 predicted proteins | sample ETNtaG_18_FD_71568 | JGI IMG/M metagenome (GOLD analysis project Ga0066836, IMG submission 71568) | Marine microbial and viral communities from oxygen minimum zone, Eastern Pacific Ocean - ETNP201302SV91 | ecosystem: Environmental > Aquatic > Marine > Oceanic | place: Pacific Ocean: Eastern...
CTCCAGAATCTATATATTCTGATAGTAAATCTCAAATTAATATTCTAATTTTAGGAGGGAGTCAAGGATCTTCATTTTTCAACAACACCTTACCATTTGCCATATCAAATTTTGATAACAACAATATCAATGTTAAACATGTTTGTGGGTTTGAGAACCAAGATACAGTGCAGCAAAAATATTTAAAATATAAAATTAATGCTGAGGTGCTAGAATTCACCAATGATATTGACAAATGTTTTGATTGGTCAACACTAGTTGTTTGTAGAGCCGGCTCAACCTCAATATCAGAAATTGCAAAAATAGGAAGAGCATCTATTATTATTCCTTTTCCTCATGCAACAGATAATCATCAGTTAATCAATGCGCAATACTTAGCTCAAAATTCAGCTACAATTTTATTAGAGCAAACAGATGATTTTATTGAAAACTTTATAACTACTATAAATATACTTCTTAATGATCAAAAAAGACTTTATGCATTAGCAAAAAATATACAAACTATATTTCCAAAAAATACAACAGAGATAATAATAAAAAATTCATTAAATTTAATTAAAGAATCGTCATGAAAATTTTAAAAGATATATCATTAAAAAAATATACAACAATACGATTAGGTGGCAATGCGAATATAATTTATTTTCCTGAAAATATGGATGATTTAAAAAATCTAAAAAAAATATTAAAAAAAAATAAAACAATTATACTTGGTAACGGTTCAAATATCGTTTTTAAAGATAAAGGTTATTTAGGAGATTTAATTTGTTTAAAAAAATTTAAGAGATCACTTTCTTTAATAGGAACTAAAAATATATATGCAAGCGCTGGAACATCATGTGCACGATTAGCTAAATTTGCACATAAACATAAAATACCTGGATTTGAATTTCTTCATGGTATACCTGGTAGCATAGGTGGTGCTCTAACAATGAATGCAGGTGCTTTTAATCAAGAAATATGGGATTTGGTTAAATATGTAACAGTGATAGATAAAAATGCTGATATTGTCAAATTACCTAAAAGTAATTTTAAAACTTCTTATAGAAAAGTAGAAATGAAAAATATTAAAATTTTTATAGATGTTTATTTTAAAATAAATCCTAATTTGAAATTTAAAAACTACTTATTAGATAGCTATTTTATAAAAAGAAAATCAACACAACCTATCCATCAATGGTCATCAGGGTGTATTTTTAAAAACCCATCACCATCAATTTCTGCAAGTGCTTTAATAGATTCATTAATTGGTACAGGTGAATTATCCTCAACAAAGTTTGGAGGTATATATATATCTAAAAAGCATTGTAATTATTTTATCAATGATGGTACAGGTACTTGTTCAGATTTAGAAAATCTTATATCTATTATTAAAAAAGAAATATATTCTCGTAATAAAATAAAACTTGAAAGTGAAATATGTATATATTAAAAAATGACAAAAATAACTAAAAATATTAATATTGGGATTCTCTATGGAGGATGGTCTGATGAAAGAGAAATATCACTTGAGAGCGGTGAAGCGGTTTTTCAAACTCTAAAGAATGCTGGATATTTAGTTTTTTTATATGATTTAAAAAATAATCAAGACGATTTAAGAAGTTTTGTAAAAAATAATTCAATTGATATTGTGTTTAATTTGATACATGGAACTGGAGGAGAAGATGGAACTGTCCAATCATGGTTAGATAATATTGGAGTAAATTATATTGGATCAGATAGTAAATCATCAGTGCTGTCTTTCTCAAAGCTAGCAACGAAAAGGAAATGGAGAGATAGTGGATTAAAAACCCCAGATGATATCCTTAAATCGAGTATTAAAATGCCTGATAAATATGTATTGAAACCTGATAAATCTGGATCAAGCGTAGGAATAAAGATTTTATATGATCAAAAAAGTCTAGATCAGTATAAAGCCCTTTTAAATTCTGGTGATGACTATTTTCTAGAAGAATATGCTGAAGGTTTTGAATATACAGCACCAATAATTGGCGATATTGTTTTTCCTATAATTAAAATTGAAACAAAGAGAGAATTTTATGATTATCAAGCAAAATATATAGATGATGATACCAGTTTTACTTTTCCTAAATTTACACCTGATATGTTAGAAAAAATTGAATCAACATGTCTACAAGCTTTTCATGTTCTTGGTTGCAAGGGTTGGGGTAGAGTAGATTTTTTTATTGATTATAATAATGAAATTAGTTTGATAGAAGTTAATACTATACCTGGAATGACTAGTCACAGTCTTGTTCCAATGTCTGCTAAAGAAAAAGGATATACATATTTACAGTTAGTAGAACTATTATTAAGTAGTTAATATGAAAAAAAGTATCTTTATAATAATATTTATTTTTATATTAGCATTATACAATTACCAATTTTTCTTAGGATCTAATCTAGTAAAAGAAGTCTCATTAGAAGCTGATTTAACTCATACGAGCGAAAAAAAATTAAACAATACTATGAGATCTCTTATTGGATTAGAAATGTATGATATAAATTTAAGAAAAATAAAAATTTTAATAGAAAATCAGCCTTGGATCAAAAATGCACAAATAATTCTAAATCCTCCTGAAAAAGTTACAGTTAAAATTATTGAGCATAAAGCGATGTACTTATGGAATAATAAAAAATATGTTAATTACGATGGAGATTTTTTTATTACACCGAATCTTCCTCTTGTTAATATTTTAAAAATTTCAAGTGATCAATATTCACATAAACATATGTATGCACTATATATGTCAATTAACGAAATATTATTAGATTTAGACATAAATATTACATCAGTAGAGAATAAGAGTAATATGATATTTATTAAATCTAAAGATTTGAATATAGTTTCTAGATATTCAAATTACCAGTCTAGACTTGAGGAATTTGTTTCTGTATACGATCAATTCCAAGCATCATATAAGTCAAGTAATCCAGTTAGTGTAGATTTAAGATATCCTACTGGTTTTGCTGTACATTAAATAATGTTATTATTAAACATGGCTAAAAATTCTCAAAATGAAGTTATAATAGCTTTAGATATTGGAACAACAAAAGTTCTATGTTTAGTTGCAGATTATGATGATAATAATAATTTGAGAATAGTTGGGGTTGGACAAGAAAGTTGTGATGGTCTGAATAAAGGAGTAATTTCTGAAATTGCTACTACCGTTAGAAGTATAAGAAGAGCAAAGGATAAAGCAACTACAATGTCATCATATAAAGTTGAAACTGTTACAACTGGTATAGCTGGAAATCATATACAAAGCTATAATGGAAATTCTGAAATTAATATTCTGAACGATGAAGTAACAGCTGAAGACAAAGAAAAAGTAATAGATGCAGCTTGCGATATTGATATACCAAGCGATCAAGAAATACTGCACAAGATAGCTCAATATTTTACTATAGATGGTCAAATAGGTATTAAAGAACCTATTGGCATGGCTGGAAAAAGATTAGGAGTCAATGTGCATGTCATAACATGCTCATCAACGGCAAAGAAAAATCTAACAAAGTGTATTGAGAATAGTTTGCTCAGTGTTGATCAATATGTATTACAACCAGTTGCCTCGAGTTATGCTGTTTTAAGTGAAGAAGAAAAATCACTAGGAGTATGTTTAGTTGACATTGGAGGAGGTACAACGGATATTGCAATTTTTACTGATGGTGACATAAAACATACCGCTGTTATACCAGTAGCGGGACAAATGGTTACTAATGATATCAGAATAGGACTATGCACATCATTAGATGCTGCAGAAGAAATAAAAACTCAAGAAGGAAGTTTAATTAATAGCATGGAAGAAGAACAAAAAATAATCACAGTACCTTCTATATCTGATGAAAAACCAGATACAGAAATAAGCAAATCAACTTTAACACATATAATTTCTTGTAGAATTGATGAAATTTTTTTAAAAGTACAACAGGAAATTGAGTCGAGTGGTTATTCAACAGGTATTACAGCAGGTATAGTATTTACAGGGGGAGGATCTAAACTTTTAGGATTAGCTGATTATTCTCAAACTAAATTCTCGTTGCCAGCAAGAATTGGAAGTCCAAAACCAATTCCAGGCATAGCAAATTTAAATGGATTAACAAGATATGCTACTGCAGTAGGATTGTTGATGTACAGGGAAGAGCAATTAGAAAGAATGCCTCATAGAAAAAAGAGCGATAATATTTTTTATGAATATTTTATAAAAATATGGGAAAAATTATCTGTTTATTTCCAAAAGGAACTTTAACTACGTTTTTTTGTCCTAAAATATAAGGGTTTTTTCAGATATCAATTGATTATACTTAACATTTAACAAAAAACCTTATAAAATAAACAAAAAATGCTAAAACAAAGAACATTATCAAGCAAAATAAAGGCATCAGGAATAGGTTTACATACTGGTAAAAAGATATCTTTAAGTCTAAATCCAGCACCTATGAATACAGGTATCACATTTGTTAGAACTGACATTAAAAGTAATCCCATTCAAGCTACTTTAGAAAATGTTCATGATACTAGATTATCTACTACTTTATCAAATAAGCTTGTAAAAATTTCAACAGTTGAACATTTACTATCTGCTTTAGCAGGGCTGGGTATAGATAATGCCCTCATTGAATTAGATGGACCAGAAGTTCCTATCATGGATGGTAGCGCAAGACCATTTGTGTTTATGATTCAATCAGCTGGAATAAAAGAACAAAATACTCCAAAGAAATTTATTAAAATTAAAAAAACAATAGAAGTTAAACAAGACGAAAAATGGGCAAAAATTGAACCATTTAATGGTTTCAAAGTTGCATTCACAATTGATTTTAATCATCCTGCATTTAATGAGACAACACAATCTTCTGAAATTGACTTCTCATCTGTATCATATTTAAGCCAAGTGAGTAGAGCAAGAACATTTGGATTTGTGAAAGATATAGAGAATTTGAGAAAAAACAATCTTGCTTTAGGCGGAAGTGTAAATAATGCAGTAGTTATAGATGACTATAAAGTTATTAACGATGAAGGAGTAAGATTCCAAGATGAATTTGTTAAGCATAAAATTTTAGATGCAATTGGTGATTTATATTTACTTGGCCATGGTCTAATAGGTTCGTTTTCTGCATTTAAATCTGGGCATCATTTAAATAATTTGTTATTACGAGAACTTGTAAATAACGAAGATGCTTGGGAAGAAGTGGTTATAGATGATAATGAGAGTTCTCCTATATTCTATACAAACCCAGAACCCTCGTTTGTTGATGATTAAGATTCTACAGTAATCTTTATATCATTAATTTTATGAATTTTATTACTAGATAACATATTAATGTATTTTTGTTTTTCAAATCTCATTAGTGTTGCAATAGAACTGTTTTTACAAGACATAATCAATACATTATCTTTGACATTTACTATTTCAATATAATTTGTTATTTCTAGCGGTAAAATATGAGCTATAAAATCATTTAATTCTTTGATTAATTCTTTCTTATTGATAACATGCTGTGGTATAAAAGATGATATTTTTTTCATGAGGATTTATACTGATTGTACGACATAATAAATATTTAATACACATAATATATAATAAATAATGATATCTAATTTCATAAAAAAAATATTTGGTTCTAGAAATAGTAGAATCCTTAACGAGTATACCCCTATAGTTAATCAAATTAATTCATTAGAGAAAACATATCAGGATTTTACTCAAACTGACTTTATACAGGAAACAGAAAATTTAAAAAAACTATATGCATCTGAAAAAAATCTAGTAAACCTGATTCCTAAAGCTTTCGCATTAGTAAGAGAGGCTTCAATACGAACTTTAGGCTTAAGACATTTTGATGAACAACTCATTGGAGGGTTGGTGTTACATTTTGGAAAAATTGCTGAGATGAAAACAGGAGAGGGTAAAACATTGGTATCAACATTACCAGCATATTTAAATGCATTGACTTCTCAATCTGTTTTTATAGTTACCGTTAATGATTATCTTGCTCAACGTGATGCTGAATGGATGGGAGCTATATATAAGTATCTTGGATTATCAGTAGGTACCATTTCAAGCAATTTAAGCATTGAAGAAAAAAAGGATATATATAAAAGAGATATAATTTATGGAACAAACAATGAATTTGGTTTTGATTATTTAAGAGATAATATGGTTTATGATGTTACTCAAAAAGTTCAAGCTAACTTAAATTATGCCATCATAGATGAAGTTGATTCTGTTTTAATTGATGAAGCTAGAACGCCACTTGTTATTTCAGGATCTGCTTCTGAATCAACAAACATGTATTTAAAGATTAATAAACTTACGAAATTAATTATTGCAGAAAATAAAAATAACTCATTCTATCTGATAGATGAAAAGCAAAAATCTGTATCATTAACAGAAATTGGGCATCAAGAAGTAGAATCTTTATTAGTTAAAAATAATTTTATTTCTAAAACTGAAAGTTTATATGATCCAAAAAATATTCAATTATTGCATTTAATTGATTCTAGTTTGAAAGCTAATTTATTATTTCATAAAGACGTTGACTATGTTATAGAAAATAATGAAATAGTTATAATTGATGAATTTTCAGGAAGAAAAATGCCTGGCAGAAGATGGTCAGAAGGAATACATCAATCTATAGAGGCAAAAGAAAAAGTTACTATACAAAATGAAAACCAAACTTATGCATCTATTACATTTCAAAATTATTTTAGACTCTTTCAAAAAATATCAGGTATGACAGGTACGGCAGATACTGAATCAGTTGAATTTCAACAAATATATAATTTGGAAGTTGTTGTTATACCCACTCATCAAACAATGATTAGAAAAGATCATGTTGATTTAGTATATCTAACAGTTCAAGAAAAATTTAATGCAATAGTTTCACAAGTAAAAGAAATACATGCAAACAACCAACCGATACTAATAGGGACAACATCTATAGAGGCATCAGAGTATCTTTCTAAGATGTTAAAAAAAGAAAGTATTAAACATTCAGTTTTAAATGCAAAACACCATCAAATGGAAGCAGAAATAATAGCAGAGGCTGGAAAATCATCTGCTGTAACTATAGCAACTAATATGGCTGGAAGAGGAACTGATATTGTTCTTGGAGGTAAAGTTCATAGTTTAAAACAAAGCGCTGTCAAAGGAAGTGAAAACCAAGATGCGCAAACCGTTAAGAATCTTGGAGGCTTGTTCATCATTGGAACAGAAAGACATGAATCTAGAAGGGTAGACAATCAACTTAGAGGAAGATCAGGAAGACAAGGAGATCCAGGAGAATCTAAATTTTATGTTTCACTTGAGGATAATCTTATGAGAATATTTGCATCAGACAAAGTTAGCGATATTATGAAAAAATTAGGTATGGAAGAAGGAGAAGCAATTGAACATAAGTGGGTAGCAAAATCAATAGAGAATGCTCAAAAACGTGTAGAAGCGTATAATTTTGATATTAGAAAAACTTTGTTAGAATATGATGACATTGCAAATGAACAAAGAAAAGTTATATATAATCAAAGAGATGAATTATTAAAACAACATAATCTTTTAGAAATTCTAATCAATATAGTTTCCCAAACAGTTAATGCTTTGATATATAATCATATTGATAAAGATTTACCAGTTGCACAGTGGGATATAGATTCATTAAATGATACTTTAGTTAAGGAATTTTCAATTGATATTAATTGTGCTAATAAAATAAAAGCAGAAAAATCAGATAATGTTATTTTGACTTTAGAAAAATATATTAATGAAAAATTACTTACTAAGGTAGAGTCTAATTTAAAACTTTTAAATGATAAAGATCAAAACGAGTTAATAAGGAATATTTTTTTAACAGTTATTGATGAAGATTGGAGAAATCATCTTAGTGCGATGGATTATTTAAGGCAGGGTATTGGATTAAGAGGATATGCGCAGAAGAATCCAAAGAATGAATATAAAAGAGAATCTTTTGAAATGTTTGAAGAAATGTTAATTACTAATAATTATGAAGTAATTAAAATATTATGTAGAATTAAAGTAAATAATCCGTCAATATCAGACATGACAAAAAAGAATGAAAGTTTAAATAATGATAAAAGAAAAAATGATATAGAAAGCACCTCCAATATTTCAAGAAATTCACTATGCCCATGTGGATCAGGAAAAAAATATAAAAGATGCTGTGGTAGATTATGAGCAATAAAATATTAATACAAACACTAAATACCGGAATTAAAAATAAAATAAATGACACAGTTTGTTTTAAGTTACCTAAATTATCAACAGTATCTGTAGTTTTTACAAAAAATAAGTTTCCAGCAGCTCCAGTGATTATAGCAAAACAAAATATTAAATTAAAAAAACCAAAATATTTTCTAATTAACTCTGGAAATGCTAATGCGTGCACAGGAAAGGAGGGAATTAATAATACTATTGATTATATTTCAATTATTTCAGATAAATTCAATTGTCAAAAAGAAGAGATTTTACCATTTTCAACAGGTATTATTGGCAAACAATTACCAATGAAAAAAATTAAAAATAAACTAAATAATAAAATTTTTAAATTTGATTCAACTTGGATGTCTGCATCTAAAACTATAATGACTACAGATAAATTTAATAAAATTATAAAAAGAAATATAAATATAAATAATCACAAAATTTCAGTTATAGCTATATGTAAAGGTGCAGGTATGATTGAGCCAAACATGGCTACTATGCTTGCTTTTATTAGTTTAGATATAAAAATAAATAAGTCTAATTTAGATAAATTATTAAAAAAGTGCGTTAAAGATTCGTTTAATAGTATTTCGGTTGATGGAGATATGTCCACTAATGATAGTGTTGCTATGATAGCGACTGGCTCTAATTCTAATGTAGATTTTAATAATAAAAATATCTACATAAAATTAGAATCAGCGATCTGCAAAATTTGTCAAGATTTAGCAAGAATGATTGTTAAAGATGGAGAAGGAGCAACAAAAATTATAGAAATAAATGTTCTTGAAGCTAACAATGATTTGCAAGCTAAAAGAATTTGCTATTCTATCGCAAATTCTAATTTATTTAAAACAGCAATGCATGGAAGTGACCCTAACTGGGGGAGAATCATTGCTAGATTAGGATCTATAGATAGTATTAGATTTAATCCTGAGAAAATTATACTTAAGATAAATGAAATTGAAGTATTTTCTAAGGGTATTGAATCAAAAAGATATAATTATACTAGGCTTAAAAAGACTATGAAAAATAAAGAAATTAGAATTGATATTATTTTAAAGCAAGGGAAAGCTAAACATAGAATTATAACATCTGATTTAAGTAAGCAGTATATTCATATAAATTCCGCCTATCCTACATAAAAACAAGATAGATCATGTCTGTGCCAATTAAATTATATATAACTAGCAAAGGAAATGATTTGATAAAATATACGCATTTTACAGATAATATAAGACTGAGAAAGGATAATTATAATAAAAATAATTATCAGAGTTATGTTTTAAAAAATCTTAATTCTATTAATATAGAAAATTTTCAAAATTCTATTATTATTGACGACTCTAATGTCTATCAATCTTTAAATTATAAACAAAAAGAATGTATTAAAGGAATACATTATAGTTCTCAAAATTTATCCTTACTTACAAAGGATAATATATGGAAAAAGGATAAATTTTGTCAAACTATTTCAGCCTCTTGTCATAATACTAAAGAAATAAATATAGCTAATAAATTAAATTTAGATTTTATAATTATATCTCCAGTCCTAAAAAATAAAGGATTAAATATTATGTTAGGTTGGAATGGATTTAAAGAGCTTGCAAATTATGCAAATATGAGAAGTATTGCGCTTGGAGGTATTACTGACAGTCAAAAAAGTTATACAACCTGCATTAATAATGGTGGCTATGGAATTGCAGGCATTCAATTTTTTTGGGAAAGTTATAACAGTAGTATTTAATCAACTGAAATACTATAAAGCGCAAGTCGTAAGAATAAATTGAACATCTTCTTGATATTGAATCAAGTTATTATTTTCATCCTTAGTCATAAACATAATATTAAGTCTTTGTTTTCCAACGCTAATTTGTGGATAATAATATAAATCTGCAGTTAAGATAATTCTAACTAATAAAATATTTTTTTGAGGATCTAATTTTTCAATATAAAACCCTCTTTCAGCTAATCTGTCCTGAAAATTTCCAGATTTTCGTATTAATTCTAAAATAAAATCAATTGATTTTTTAACAAATAACAAAGGCTCTAACCATAGATTTAAATTATTTGATTTCCATGCAGGATCTCTAGATAACCAAAAATCTACAGATGCTGGCTGTATAGAAGATCTATAATTTTTTAAAATAGTTTTAAATAATATATCTTGTGATAAAAAATCTAAATGATTACTTTTTATATTGTGTAATAAATCTAATAATACACTTTGTTTTTCTAACACAGAATTTAGCTTATTATTATCTGTTTCAGGTATTTTTTGAATTTTTTTAAAATATGTATTTTGTGTTTCAATTTCTCTAATTAATTCAGATTTAATATCAGATCTATTGAGTAACTCATATAATTCACAAAGTAATTGTATTGCTACAAAACTTTCATTTCTATCCTCTTTATCTTTAAAATAAATTATTTTATTAAATAGTGTCTCAATTTTAATAAATTTTCTAACTCGCTCAACAACAGGCTCTTCATAAACTGAAACTTGATTATCTGATAAACTACTCATGGCTAATTTTTTTATAAATATTATTAAATTTTTTCTTTAGTTCAGATATAGTACCATTATTCATTATAATATAGTCAGAATTTTTAATATAAAAACTTGGTTTTTTCTGAAGACTATTTATTGAATTAAAATACTCTATTGATTGTTTATTTTTTTTATCTATCCTTTCAATTCTTTTATGTATTTTTGCTATTACTGATATTATTTTATATTTATATTTTATATT
>Ga0066836_10001959_pt1 | contig 10952 bp, 10 predicted proteins | sample ETNtaG_18_FD_71568 | JGI IMG/M metagenome (GOLD analysis project Ga0066836, IMG submission 71568) | Marine microbial and viral communities from oxygen minimum zone, Eastern Pacific Ocean - ETNP201302SV91 | ecosystem: Environmental > Aquatic > Marine > Oceanic | place: Pacific Ocean: Eastern...
TGCGCCTGGTGGAATAAGAATAGAGTTAATTCAACCTGCACCATAATAGCCTTTTGAATAGATTTTATCTTAGGGTCAAATATTAGCCTTTTCTTACCCATGGTACATTTCTGTGATGGCCTATTGATTGTAGGCCAGCAGCTATATAACCGTAACAGTAAGCGAATGCGACTCCTTTATTATCTGGCCCTGAAATAGTTGGAACATGATCTGGCATAAGCATATATTCATAACCTGTTTCTTTATATGTTTTTAAGGCTTCAATCATATCTATCGATCCTTCATCAGGAAATACTTCCATAAAATCTAACTTTTTTCCAAATATGTTTCTGAAGTGGACATTGAATATTTTTTTTCTTTTTCCAAAATATCTGATTACATCAAAAATCTCTTTTCCTGGATCATCCAGCATTTCTGTAACAGTTCCTTGGCAAAAATTTAGACCATGATATGGACTTTCATGCAAATTTATAAATTTTTTAAGGCCATCAACAGTTCCTAGAACTCGAGTCACCCCTTTGTATCCGTCAGGGGTATATGGATCATGGGGATGGCATGCAAGACGAACTTTTAACTCTTCTGCAACGGGAACTATTTTATCTAAAAAATAATCAATTCTTTCCCAATTAGTGTCTACGTCTAAAATACCAGCAATTCCAGGAACAGCATTTTTATCCATTTTTTCCCATCGAAAGGTTGAATTTAATGAACCACCTCTACCTTTTTCTTGCTCTGATCGTGGTATTCCTATTATATTCATGTTGTATTTTACTGCAGGAATACCAACCTTTGAGCAAAGGGACAGAATATTTTGTATAGACTCAATTTCCTTATCTCTTTCAGGAGATTTGCCAAGCATAATATTTGGACTCTGAGATTTCTCAAGAGGAGTTGAAGATAAAGGAATTTGAACCATATCTAAAGTTAATCCTTTTTCATTTAATAATTCAAGGTGCCTTTCTAAAATTTCTACAGTCCAGTCGTGTGGGTTTATAGATTTGTAATTTCCATTTTTATCTTCTTCAAAAGGATCTGCGCAAATATTGTTTACTCCTAATTGAGACCACACTTCAAGGTCGGATATATTTCTTGGTGCAACTTGTGTTCCAACGTACATGTATTATTCCTTTATTTTATTTAATATTAAATTTTTCCATTTTTTGTATTTTTTAGTATACATACTTTTGTTTTTGAGATTTGGAATAAAGTCATTATATGGGTTTTTAGCGTTTGCATTTCTATTAAATTTTTCTAAAGCTAATTTTGCCACCCCCATTGAAGTAATTTCACTGTTCTTTGAAACTCTTACTTTTTTATTTATCAAATCGGAAAGAAATTGGCAAAAAAAAGAACTTTTTGAAAGCCCTCCATCTATTTTTATTTCTTTAATCTGTAGATGTATAGTTTCTTCTATCGTTTCTATGATGGCTTTGGTAGAAAATGCAATTGCTTCAAAGGCAGATCTAATTATTTCTTCTTTAGTTGTTCCAGAATTAATATTTTCTATACTTGATCTTATATTTCCGTCCCAAAATGGAGCCCCTAAGCCATTTAATGCGGGGATTAGTAAAACCTCGTTCATTTCTGTTATATTTAATAAATCTTCAATTTCTTCAAAATTATTAATAATATTTATTTTCTTCAACCATTCAAGAGTCGAACCTGCAGATAGAATGCTTCCTTCTAATGCATGCATAGTTTTATTATCTTTTTTATATGCTATTGTAGATAAAAAATTTTTATTAAAATCATATCTTTTTTCATCTGTGTCTATCAATAAAAACCCGCCAGTTCCAAATGTACATTTTATGTCATGTTTTTTTTCTTTGTGCCCATATAAGGATGATTGCTGGTCTCCTAAAATGGCATTGACTGGAAAAGATTTTCCAAACAATGACTTCTTTGTAATTCCAAATAGCTCATTTGAAGCAAGGATTTTAGGTAAACTAGATTTTTCTATTCCAAGTAAATCGAGTAAATTTTCGTCCCATTGTTCTGTACTTGTATTAAATAACCCTGTTCTTGATGCATTGGTAATTTCTATTTTGTGCGTTTCCTTACCAACTAAATTAGCTAAAATCCAAGAATCTATAGTTCCAATATTTAAGTTTTTGTTTTTTAAAGCTGTTTTAATGTTCTTGTCATTTTCTATTGCCCATACAATTTTAGAAAATGAAAAATAAGGATCTAATTTTAATCCTGTTGATAAATTAAATGTTTTTTCTAATTTGGAAGATTTTAATCTTTCGCATATTTCAATTCCCCTTAGACACTGCCAACTTATTGCATTCCCAATAGGTTTTAAGGTTTTTTTATCCCAAAAGACAATTGTTTCTCTTTGATTGGCAATTCCTATCGACATGATTTCCTCAAGAGGCACTTTGGATTTTATTAATGCAGAGGATACGGTTTTTATTACAGATTCTATTATTTTATTTGGATCTATTTCAACCCAACCGTCATTTGGGTATATTTCATCTAATTTTATCTGACTCGATGCTATTGATGTGAGCTCGTTGTCGTAAATAACAGACTTAGTAGAAGTACTTCCTTGGTCAATGGCAATCACGTATGTCTTTTTGTTTTTCATAAAAACCATTTTATCATCAATAAAATCTTTATAATTTTAGATATCACATATCATTTTATAAGAAGTAAATAGATTATTTTATAGAATTGATTGACACGATATATCAATAATAGTATGATATGAAATTATGAATACTTTTGTAATATTATTGATATCTGGAATTGTTTCTTCTGCCCTTTCTTTTTCTTTGGCTTTAGTGTTGATAGCTCGAGATAAATGGACGAAGTATATAGCTTTCTATGGAACTCCTCTTGCCGCTGGTGTTTTACTAATGGCATTTAGGGATTTGCTTCCTCATGCTATTGAAGAAGGCTTGTCTCCTAAAAATGCTATTACAGGCTCTATAATTGGTATGATGATTTTTTTCCTATTTGAAAAACTTTCTGGAGGATTTCACCATCACCACGAAGAAGACACCGATACTAATAAAGCCCAAGGATGGCTTTTTTTAACAGGAGACACTTTTCACAATTTTGTAGATGGGGTAGCACTTGGAGGAGCTTTTTTGGTAAGTCCTGGTACAGGAATAATTGCATCAATTGCATTAGCCGCTCATGACCTTCCACAAGAAGTTGGAGAGTTTGGTGTTCAAATAAGAAGTGGCTTTACTAGAAAACAAACAGTTGTTAGAAATATATTCGCCTCCAGCGTGACTATCCTTGCTGCTGTAGTTGCCTATCAGTTTGGAGATTCTTTGAATTTACCGATGGGATATTTATATGCTGGAATTGGTGGATTTTTGCTATATATTGCCTTGAGCGATATTATTCCTTCTATACATAGAACAGAAACTTCCAGATTGGGCATGCAAACAGTAATGTTATTTTTAGGACTAGGATTAGGACTTTCTGTTGGTGTTATTGCCCATGAATATATTGATCTTGGCCATGATCATGAACAGCATGAAGACCATGACAAACATGAAGATCATGACAAACACGAAGACCATGACAAACACGAAGACCATGACAAACATGAAGATCATGACAAACACGAAGACCATGACAAACACGAAGACCATGACAAACACGAAGACCATGACGATCATGATGAAAAAGCTTCAGGGCACGATCATAAATAAAGTTTTATTAATTTAAAATAACCCCTATAATCTGATTATGACTCAAGAAGAACTAATAATCTCTTTTGTAAGAATTTTTGCATCTCTAATAGTTTTCAAGTTTAATCTGCTTGGAGGCCTTTTGGTAATATTAATTGATTTTTCTGATTTGTTTATGATGAATCTTATTTCACTTGGAGGCGTAAGAAATTATCAGGCATTAGATAAATTTTTAGATTTATTCTATATTTCATTTTTTTTGCTGATCACATTCAGATGGAGCTCAGTATTACGAAATATCAGCATAGGGCTATTTGTATTTAGAATTTTTGGATTTGTATTATTTGAATTTTTTGAAGAAAGATTTATTTTATTTTTATTTCCGAATATTTTTGAATTTTGGTTTATAGGAATTGCTTTTTTAAATCACTATAAGATTTATCCATCAAAAAATAAAATAATAATTGTTTTATTTGTATCTTTGGGGCTAAAACTTATTCAAGAATATATTCTACATGTGTGGAAATTTTTAGATAATTATAGAGCTATAGATGTTGTAAAGTCTGTTTTAGATTTGTTTTAAGAAACCCTTGACGCCCTTCTTCTGCGCCACCTACTAAGTTTATATTTTCTCTTTTTTATTTTTAAGTTTTTGGGCCTTTCAGGAAGAAAGTCATTTTTTATCTTTATTTTGTCGCTTTTCTTTAGTTTTGAAGGTTTGTGGAATTTACCTTTTGAATTTTTATTGCTTTTAATATTTGGCAATTCATTTAAAAATTTCCCTGTAGCTGTTTTTGTAGAGGCAATGAATTCAGGGGTTCCTTCACAAATTATTTGTCCACCTTTATCACCAGCTTCAGGTCCTAATTCTATAATCCAATCGGCATTTTTTATCATATCCAAATGATGCTCTATTACAACGACTGAGTTTCCATTTTGAACAAGAGCATGAAGTACGTTCAAAAGTTTTGAGCAATCTTCAAATGAGAGTCCAGTAGTGGGTTCATCTAAAATATAAAAAGTGTTCCCAGTAGATCTTTTTGACAATTCGGTAGCTAGTTTTATTCTTTGAGCTTCTCCTCCAGACAACGTAGTAGCTGGTTGGCCTAATTTTATATAGCCAAGACCAACATTATTTAATGTTTCCAATTTTTTCTTCACATTTGGTATGTTTTCAAAAATTTCGATGGAATCTTCCACTGTTTTATCTAAGATATCGGCTATTGACTCTCCTTTAAATTTTATTTCTAAAGCATCATTGTTGTACCTTTTCCCGTTACAGACTTCGCAAGGAATAGTAACGTCAGGTAGAAACTGCATTTCTATTTCTTTGTAACCTGCGCCAGAGCAGTCTTCACACCTTCCGCCCTTAACATTAAAAGAAAATCGACCTGCTTTATACCCTCGACTCATTGCTTCTGGCATCTTTGAAAAAAGTTCTCTTATAGGTGTAAACAAACCAGTATAAGTTGCTGGATTTGATCTTGGGGTTCTACCTATGGGGGATTGATCAATAACAATTATTTTATCAATATTTTCTATTCCTGAAATTTCAGAATATTTCCCTTCTTTAACTGATTTTTTTGTGATTTTTTTTAATAACGCTTTAGAAAGGATGTCATTGATTAGAGTGCTTTTACCTGAACCAGAAACACCGGCCACGCAAACAAAAGTTTTAAGCGGAATCTTTACATCAATATTTTTTAAATTATTTTCTGTAGCGCCTTTAATTTCTATAAATTGGTTACTTATTTTACGATTACCAGGAACCGAAATTTCTTTTTTGCCAGATAAATACATTCCTGTCAGGGAGTTTTTATTTTTCATTATTTCTGACGGGGACCCCTGGGCTACAACGCTTCCACCGTAAGTACCTGCACCAGGCCCCATATCAATGATTTGATCTGCTGATTTCATTACATATTCATCATGCTCCACCACTATGACAGTATTGCCAATATCTTTTAGATTTATTAAAGTTTTTATTAATTTTTCATTATCTATTGGGTGCAAACCAATTGATGGCTCATCACAAACATACATAACCCCTGTTAATCCAGCCCCTATTTGAGTGGCTAATCGAATTCTTTGCCCTTCACCACCAGATAAGGTTGCTGACATTCTATCTAAACTTATATAGCCTAATCCCACTTCGATTAAAAAAGAAAGCCTAGAGTTAATTTCTTTAAAAATTTCTTCAGATATTTTCTGCTCACTATCAGAAAGTATATTTTTCCCTTTTTTAGTCTGATTGATCCATTTATAGCAATCATCTATAGATAGATTTGTTGCTTCCATTATATTTTTTCCTAACACAATGACAGCTAATGACTCGGGCTTTAATCGTTCTCCTTTACAATTTGAACACGGGCTCTCAGACATAAATTTTAATATTTCTTCCTTTATTTTGTCTGAATCGGTATTTAGATATCTTTTTTCAATTGAAGGGATTAATCCGTCAAAATACCTTAGTTGAAACTCCAAGTCATCCTGATTATATTTTTTCGGGAAATCAGCATCAATAACTCCATACAATAGTAAATTTAGAATAGATTTATGTATTTGTTTTATAGGAATATTTCTATCAACATTTAATTCTTCAAGGATAGAATAATAATTGTTTTTTTGCCAGCTTAGCACAATACGAGCATCTTCAACAATATCCATGCCTTTTTCATTAATTGATAAATTGGGATCCCTTATGATTAAATTGGGATCTACTTCTAGAGAAAATCCTAATCCTGTGCATTTAGAGCATGCACCAAATGGGGTATTGAAAGAAAAACTTCTAGGCTCCATTTCAGATAATGAAATATTGCAATCTGTACATGCAAGTAGTTCAGAGTAAACAACCTCGTCTTCATTTATTTTATCTACAAAAATAACCCCATTGCCGTACTTTAAGCCTGTTTCAACTGAAGATGAAATCCTATTTTTGTCAATATTCGAAGTGATCATTAGCCTGTCCACCACAATTTCAATATTATGCCATTTGTTCTTTTCTAAAGCAATCTCTTCATCTAACTCATAAATTTCTCCATCAATCCTTACCCTCGAAAAGCCTTCCGATTTAATTTTTTCAATAACATTTACATGCTGTCCTTTCATGTGTCTTATAATCGGAGCAAGAACCATAAATCTGGTTTCATGTTCATAGTTAAAGATGTCTTCAACTATTTTTTGTGTATCTTGTTTTTCTACTAATTTGCCACATTTATAGCAATGCGGAATGCCTATACGAGAAAATAGTAGTCTAAAATAATCATAAATTTCTGTAACAGTACCTACTGTTGATCTTGGATTTTTTGAAACTCCCTTTTGATCTATCGATATTGAAGGGGAGAGGCCATCAATTTGATCAACATCTGGTTTTTCCATTCGACCCAAAAATTGCCTTGCATAAGCAGATAGAGATTCAACATATCTCCTTTGCCCTTCTGCATAAAGAGTGTCAAAGGCTAAGCTGCTTTTTCCAGAACCAGAAACTCCTGTTATAACAACAAATTTCTCTCTAGGAATACTTAGGTTGATGTTTTTTAGGTTATGCTCTCGAGCACCTTTTATTAATATTTTGTTAGATTTGACCAATTTTTTGTGTTTTATTTAATTCTATATATATGTTGATAGTATTTCGATAATCAAATTAAAACTATTTGATGATTAGAATATAATAACCTTATAAAGTTTTAATAATCAAATTACCTATCTTGTATAAATGAGAAAAAATCCAAAAATACTTACTGAAGACCTTATTTATGAAATAGACAATCTTGTTGAAGACATTCAAATTAAATCTGTATTAGACCAAAAAGTCAAAATTAATACAATTTTTGCTGAAAAAATCATTCCTTTGCTGTTTGAAATAAAAACTTCAATTGAAATAGAGCATTTTTCGCAACTAGATCTTAGAGAAAAAATCAATTATTGCTTAGCAAAAACCTCAGATATTGTGGATATTGATTCAGGATATGCACCATTTTATTCTAGAATTCGCGTTTTGCGTGAAAATATTTTACTAAGGATAAGAGATAAGTAATTGATAGAATCTGAATTTAAAGATAACATTTTGGTATCTTGCGAACGTGCAAGTCTATGGAATGAATATTTTGATTTAATTATCAGATCAATAAGCTCAACAAAAAACTTTGAAGCAATAGATAATAATTTAAAAATAAATGTACATCTAATAGATAATGATCAAATAAAAAAATTAAATTCTCAATTTTTAAATAAAAATTATGAGACAGATGTGCTTTCTTTTAATTTTTATGAAGGTTGGAAAAACGGAAAATACACCAAAGATTCCCACCTCTTTCCGGGTGAAGATTCTATTGATGAAATTGGAGAAATTTATTTGTCAGTACCAAAAATAATAACTCAAGCTAAAGAAAATGGAGTAAGTTTTTCAAAAGAATTATCTACAATGGCTATTCATGGAGCACTTCATCTTTTAGGATATAACCATGAAGATATTTTAGAAGAAAAAATAATGTTTTCTAAAACAGATGAAATATTAAAAAAGGTTTTTTCAAAATAAGTTATGAGTTTAAATAGGGAAGTTTTATATCAAAAATGGAGACCTAAGCAATTTTCTGACGTTATGGGGCAAGACCACATAACTGTTACTCTGAGGAATTCATTATTGAGAAATAAACATGCTCATGCCTATCTTTTTACTGGCCCAAGAGGAGTAGGCAAAACTTCTACTGCCAGAATTTTAGCAAAAGCTTTAAATTTAGATATTGATGAACAGGGTGAACCAAAATTAGACTCAAAAATTTCTGAAGAAATAGATGCGGGAAAATTTCTAGATTTAATAGAAATTGACGCTGCTTCTAATAGAAGAATTGACGACATTAGATCCTTATTAGAAAATGTTCAATTTATGCCATCTTCAGGAAAATACAAAGTATATATTATTGATGAGGTTCATATGTTAACCAATGAAGCTTTCAATGCTCTTCTAAAAACCCTTGAAGAACCTCCCCCACAAGTAATAATGATTTTGGCAACAACAGAATACCAGAAATTGCCTGAAACAATTGTTTCAAGGTGCCAAAGATTTGATTTTAGAAATGTTTCAAATGCAGAAGTAGTTAAGAGACTAAAAATAATTTCTGAGCATGAAAAAATTAATTGCAAAGAAGAAATTTTATGGTTTATAGCAGAAACTGCGTCTGGCTCACTTAGAGATGCTTGTAATTTACTAGAACAATTATCAATAGCGTTTGATGAGATTACAATTGATAAAGCTCGAGAATTGTTTGGAATTATAGATGAAAATTTATCTTTAAATATATTTAAATTGATAATAGAGGACAATAAAGGCGATTTGATTGTAACTCTTCAGGACTTACGCCTGAGAGGTGTAGATTTCAAATCTCTTTCAAGCTCTCTTATTAATATACTTAGGTTGGGAATCTTTACTTCAAACGGAGCAACAGACATTCAAGGCCATTCTAAAGATTTTATTAAAAACACATCAGATGTTTTTCAAGGGATTGAATCAAAAAAACTCATTGTTATACTAGAAAAATTTATTGATATGATTTCTATTAGAACAGATCACTTTGATGCACTTCTTGATTCTACACTAATTCATTTGACATATATGTTTGAAGGGAAAAAATCCTCTAAAGAAGAAGAAGTAGCTTATAAAGCTCCAGAAAAATCTATGCTTAAATTAGAAGAAGAGGTAACTAAAGAAAAAGATACCCAAAATCATAAAACAATTGTCGAATCTGAAACTTATGAAGAACAAAAGCCATTTAATAATGACATTAAGTCTCATAATTTAAAAGATAAATCTACTAATTCATCTATAGATTCAAGCGATAAACAGGATTGGGAAAAAGTACTGTTTGATTTAAGGAGAGCTAAGTTTGGAAAAATGGTTTTGGGAGCTTTGTTAAGAAATGTTGAAGTTCCAAAAAAAATTGCAGATAAATTAGTATTGAAATTTAAGAGCAAATCTTTACATGATCACTTTAAATCTGAATGGCAACTTGACCTTGCAAGAGAAGCTGTAAAAAAAGCAGTTACCGAAGTTTATGGGGATGGAATAAAATTAGTATTAGAAGAACCCGATGAAGAACAAAGCACTAGCACTAGGTCGAATTTATTAGAAAGCGATATAGTAAAGTCTGCTTTAGCAATGGGCGCTAAAGTAGAAAAACAAAAGGAAGGTTAATCCAATGTTTAATATGGACAAATTAAAACAAGCGGGAAGCTTGATGAAGCAAATGAATGCTTTGAAGAAGAAGATAGACAGGCTGGAAACGGTATCTGTTTCTAAAGATGGCAACATAGAAGTTATTGTCCAGGGGACCTCAAATATAAAATCTATAAAAATTGACGATGAAGCTATGTCTAATTATTCTTCAAAAGACTTAGAAAAAAACTTAATAAAAGTTCTGAACGAAGCAATGAAAGAGGCAGAAAAAGCTTCAAAAAAAATAATGTCAGAAGTTACAGGTGGTCTGAATATTCCAGGTTTATAATATGGCACCATTAAATAAATCTCCTTTTATTCCAGAAGCATTAAGTGATCTTATTGAATCTTTTAGGCTTTTACCTTCTATTGGACCAAAAACTGCTCAAAGGCTAGCTTTTGCTACATTGAAAATGCCTTTTGATCAGGTAAAAAGCATCTCAGAAGCACTATCTGAAATAAAAAACAGAATAATTTTTTGTGAAATTTGTCAAAATATATCTGAAAAGACTAAATGTGATATTTGCGTAAATGAATCTAGGGATAGATCCATTATTTGTGTAGTAGAAGAAGCTATGGATGTTTATGTTTTGGAAAAATCTGGAGCATATAATGGAATGTTCCATGTTTTACATGGATCTCTATCTCCAGCAAATGGCATTGGCCCTGAAGAAATAAGAATCAACGAATTAATAAACAGAATTGATAAAGATAACTCAATCAAAGAGGTTGTAGTTGCCACTAATTTAAATCTGGAAGGTGAAGCTACAGCAATGTATATTAATCAGCTCGTAAGAGATAGAAATAAAAATGTTAAAGTAACAAGGCTGGCTAGAGGAATGCCTTCAGGCTCTGATATTGAATATGCTGATGAAACAACTATTTCTCATGCCTTAGGTTCTAGGATTAAAATAGATGAAAGCTTATAGAAGAAGAAAGAAATTTGTCCAAACAGAAGCCATAGCATTAAAGGTCTATGATTTTGGTGATGCTGATAGAATTTTTGTATTTTTAACTCCGAACTATGGGTTAATTAAAGTGGTTGCTAAAGGCATTAGAAAACCCAAAGCTAAAATGGGAGGACATATTGA
>Ga0066836_10001962_pt1 | contig 10945 bp, 10 predicted proteins | sample ETNtaG_18_FD_71568 | JGI IMG/M metagenome (GOLD analysis project Ga0066836, IMG submission 71568) | Marine microbial and viral communities from oxygen minimum zone, Eastern Pacific Ocean - ETNP201302SV91 | ecosystem: Environmental > Aquatic > Marine > Oceanic | place: Pacific Ocean: Eastern...
TTTTCTTTATGAGAAGTAATTATCTTACAAATTATGTTTCTTTTAGAATTTTTTTTATCCAAAGTTTTGTATATATCGAAAGCATAGCTTTTTAAGGTATATCCAAAAATAAATTCTGAAGAGAAATTAACTATTTCATCTTTTTCAAAATCTAAACTATCTATATATATATCTATTTTTTTAATATTTTTAAAATTTTTCAAATAGGAGTAAAAAATTCCTCCTTTTTCTTCAGGATAGTAAGTCTCGTACTTTTTTTTCACTTTTATTATGAAACATTTCTGCTTACCTGATATGTCCAATGAAGTGATTTCTTCCTCACTTTTATTATCCTTCAGCACACCAAGATATGAGTTTATTTTCTTGCTGACTTCTTGGGACAGCAGATTCTTTCTGTCCTTAAAATGAAATTTATCATTAACAAATATAGCAAAAGCTTCATTATCTGAACTCAAACTGCCTGTAAAACTTAACATTTTTCCTCTCTTTAACGTATAAATTGAATTCTATCCAAAGTTGATTTATTAACTATATATTACAATTTTTACAATGAAAAATGAAATTTACAAATATTTTTTTCATGAATTTGCGAGATATTTTACTATAACACTGTTTGCTCTGGCTATAATAGTTTGGACCATTCAAGCCGTAAACTTCCTGGATCTTGTTACTGAAGATGGTCATGCTTTTGCAGTTTACTTTCTGTATTCTTTACTAGTTTTATCAAAAGTGCTGACAAAATTAATTCCTTTTAGTTTCTTAATAGCTACCATACTAACAATTTTAAAATTAGAAAAAGATAACGAGTTAATAATACTTTGGACGTCTGGTTTAAATAAAATTCATATTGTAAATCTTATATTGCGTATATCGTTCATTATTATGATTCTTCAACTTATACTTACTACTATCCTGAATCCATTTTTATTAAATTCTTCTAGAACATTATTAAAAAATTCAGAACTGCAATTCATTCCTTCTTTGCTTAGAGAAAAACAATTTAATGATACGGTAGAAAGCTTAACAATATTTGTTGATAAAAAATATGAGGATGGAATGTATGAAAATATTTTTATTAGAGATGAAGGCAAAATTCTATCTGATATATCTGATGTATCGTCAACGATAATTGCAAAAAATGCTTATGTAAGTGATGATGAAAAAAATTTAATTTTATTAAATGGAAGTATTCAAAAACTAGCAGTTGATGGAAGTGTAACAGTTGTGAAGTTTGAAAAAACTGTATTGAATCTTTATGGAATTTCAACAAAAAGTATTTCTGTACCAAAAATACAAGAAACATCAACGATAGAAATTTTGCTGTGTATTAAAAACAAATATCAAGCGCGTAATTGTGATAGACACAAAAAAGCTTTGATGGATACAAAAATAGAAATCAACAAAAGATTAGGGATGCCCATTTTTATACCACTAATTGCTTTAATATGTTGTTTTCTACTTGCTTCAAGAAGAGATAAAAAAAATTTTTATTATAATAAATATATATATTTTTTTATTGGTTTTGTAACTTTAGCAGCTGCCGAGATAGCTGTAAGATATTCAGGAGCCTCTTCAAGTCATACTACATTTTATTATTTATTACCTTTAACAATGTTCCCTTTGTTTTATTTTTTTTTAATTAGAACATTTAAATATGAAAATTTAACCTAACAATTATGATTAGATCAACAATAATAAACAAATATTTATCAAAAGAATTTATAAAAGTTATTTTTAATATGAGTTTATTTTTTTTCTGCTTGGGTTTTGTAATGAACTTATTTGAAGAAATAAATTTTTTTAAAGATTATGATGTAACAATTAATCTTCCTATAATACTTACATTGTTAGTTGTTCCAAGTTTGTTGTACAATATGTTTCCTTTTATAATTTTGCTAGCAGGAATTTGGTTTTTTTTAAAAATAAAAAGAACAGATGAAGTAACTGCAATAAACGTTTCTGGAATGTCAAATTTTTCAATAATTATCATTCCAAGTATTATAGTTTTTATTTTAGGTATTTTCTTTGTAACATCATTAAATCCAATTACATCCGTTTTAGTAAAAAAATACGAAACCATAAAAGGGAGTTACGAAAGAGATCAAGATTACTTAGCGGCGATTACAGAAAATGGAATCTGGATAAAGGAAAAAAACTTAGAAAAAAATAATATAATAAAATCTGAAAATTTAGAAAATAATAAATTAATGAAAGTCACTATTTATCAATTTAACCAAAATAATGATTTTACAAAAAGAATTGAAGCAGAATCTGCGGATATAAGTTCGTTAAAGTGGACTTTAAATAATGTAAAAATAATCGACAATAATGGGAAAACTCTTTCTAATAATGTACCAAAAATTTCTTACATCAGCATTTATGACTTAGAAAAAATTAAAAGTTTATATTCAAATCTTGATACCGTTTCATTTTGGAGTATTGATAATGAAATCAAGCTTTTGGCAGAAAGAGGCTATTCCACGAGGGAAATGGAAGCAAAATTTCAGAGATCCTTGGCTTTCCCATTTTTTCTATTAAGTATGCTTTTACTAAGCGCCGTATTTACATTAGGAATGGATTTCAAAGAAAATTATATGGCCTACATATTTATTGCCATAATTTTAAGTGTATTGATTTATTTCTTTAACGATTTTTCTGCAGTTTTAGGAAAAACAGAAAAATTACCTATAAAAGTTTCTGTTTGGATGCCAATAACAATTATTTTTATTTTTAGCTCGGTAGGAATTATTCATGCAAATCAAAAATAAATTTTTTTATATTTGTCTTTTTGGTTTATTTTTAAACTTCCCAAATCTAAGTGCAGATGAATTTAATATTACAGCTAAGGAAATTTTAATTGATAAAGAAAATGAGACTATTGTTGGTAAAGGATCAGTGGAGGCGGTAGATTCGGAAGGAAGGGTTATAATTTCAGATAAAATCACTTACAAAAAATCAAAAGAATTTCTGTTGGCTGAAGGAAATGTAAAAATTGCTGATTTAGAGGGAAATATTTTGAAAACAGATAAAGCTACTTACGACAAAATAAATGAAATAATTATAACTTATGACGACACAGAATTAATAATGGAAGAGGGTTATAAATTGATAACACAGGATGTGGCGTACAATATTGAAGATAGAATATTAAGCTCAAATACAAATTCTATCTTTTTTGACGAAGAGGGAAATATTGTTGAAACAAATATGTTTCAATACCAAGTAGCAAAAAATCTTTTTTCCTCAGTGGGTAGAATAAAAATTACAGATATAAAGAGAAATAAATATTTTTTTAAGGAAATCCATGTAGATACAAAAAAAAAAGAAATGATAGGCTCTGATATCAGTCTGATTTTAGACCAAGAAAATTTTGGTTTAAGTCAAGAAAATGACCCCCGTTTTGTAGCTAATGATATCTTTTTATCAAAAGATAAATCAAATTTTTCTAAAGGAATTTTTACTGCCTGCAAAAAAAGAGATGGTAAATGCCCACCTTGGTCTTTGAAGGCAAAAAAAATAAGTCACGATAAAATAAAAAAAACCATATACTATGAACATGCAACTTTAAAAGTTTATGATTTACCAATATTTTATTTTCCAAGATTTTTTCATCCTGACCCTACCGTTAAAAGGCAATCAGGCTTCCTTATTCCTTTTTTTACAAATACCACAAGCGCTGGCACAGGTTTTGCTCTTCCATATTATTGGGCTATTAATAATGATAAAGATCTTACTTTTTCTCCAAAATTATATGCAAAAGAAAATGCTGTATACTTAAACGAGTATAGACAAGCTTTTGAAAATGGTTTTTTAATTTTAGATACTAGTTATAATAAAGGTTATAAAAATACTTCCGATATAAAAACAAAAGGATCTAGAAATCATATTTTTGCCGATTTAAATTTTAATTTAAATGAAAATGAATCCTACGAAAGCAATCTCTCTGTAAAAGTTCAGAGAACTTCGAATGACACTTATTTTAGAGTTCACGACATAAATACTTCTCTTGTGAAATCGGAAAATACAACTTTGCAGAATGATATAAAATATACTTTTAATAAAGATAATATGTTTCTAGATATTACTGGATCTCTTTATGAAAATTTAACAGAAAAAACAAATGCAAGATATGAATATATTTTACCAAATATAATCTTCGGAAAAACTTTCTTTAGTGAAAAATTTGGTACAGTGAACTTTCAATCTGAAACACTTCATAGAAATTATGAAACAGACAAATATAGAACTTCACTTGTAAATGACTTTATTTGGAGTCCTTTCAGCCAAATTACAAAAAAAGGTTTTGTTAATACTCTGGAAGGAATGTTAAGAAATACAAATTACGAAGCAAAAAAAACATCTGAATATAAAAATGATCAAACAATAAACGAAATAAGCGGTGTCGTATCTTATAAAACTTCATTACCAATGAAGAAAGATGGTGATAATTACTTCAATCTTTTTTCACCTAATATTATGGTCAGATATGCCCCAGGTCACATGAGAAGCCTAAGTGATAAAGATGTCGCCTTGAATTACTCAAATTTATATTCACTAAATAAAACATCCGAAATAGAAGATGGTTTAAGCGCAATTTTAGGATTAGATTTTAAAATTAATGAAAAAAATACAAGTAAAGGTGATAGAGAAAAATTTTCTATATCATTAGGACAAGTTTTTAATCATGAAAAAAATAAAGACATGCCATCTAAAAGTTCATTGGATCAAAAAATGTCAGATGTTGTAGGAGAAATTAATTATAATTTTTCAGAAATTGGAAATATAGGATATAAATTTTCGCTCGATCATAATTTTAATGATTTAAATTATAATGAAGTCTCAACGGAATTAAATTTTGGAAAAGTACAATTTAATTTAGATTATTTGGAAGAACAAAACCACATAGGGATGGAACATTATGCAAGCTCTGGAGTTACATTAAATTTTAATGATAATAATAAATTAAGTTTTGATACTAAAAAGAATTTCAAAACTGATAGCACAGAATTGTATAATCTTAGTTATCAATATGAAATTGATTGCTTGACTGCAGGCCTGGTATATAGAAGAGAATTTTACCAAGATGACGACCTTGAGCCAAAAAACTCTTTAATGTTTACAATAACTTTTATCCCATTTACTAGCGCTAATACACCTGCTCTAAATCCGTGATCTATATAAAAAAAATAATTTTCATAATATTAATATCAGCTATATGTCTGACAAAAAGTTATGCTGAAATTAAAGATGGATTATTTGCTACCGTTGGAAATAAAGCCATAACATACTCCGATGTTGTAAATGAGATTAAAATAATATTGATTTTAAATAATCAAAGTTATTCTGAAGATAAGAGGGATCGATTACACAAACTTGCTATGGAAGCAATTATTAAAAGAAGCATAAAACAAATCGCAATTGATCAAAATGATTTTTTAGTATTTAACCAGCAAGAACTTGAAAACGAATTAAATAAATTAGCCAGAAACATAAACATGGATTTAGAAACTCTAAAAAATATATGTGCCTCCAATGAATTAGATTTTTCACTAGTTGAAGATCAAATGAAAGTGGAACTTTTATGGAATAGTTTAATTTTTCAAATATATAAAGAGAGATTATCAATTAATATTGAAGAAATAGACGATCAATTAAAAATAATTCAAAATAAAAAAGATTTTGAAGAATATTTAATTTCAGAAATTATTATTAAACCTGTAGAAAAAGATAAAATTGAAGCTCAAATAAATGAACTAAAAAATAAAATTGAAATTGAAGGCTTTGAAAAGGTTGCTATGGATTTGAGTATTTCAGAAACTTCCACAAGAGGTGGTAACCTTGGTTGGTTGAGCGAAAATCAAATTCCTAAAAAATTTAAATCTAAAATAATTAATACATCTATTGGTGAGCTTTCTGAACCCACTATATCGCCCCAAGGAATTATGATTTTTAAAGTAAGAAATAAAAGGAAAGTTGAAAAAAGTCCTGATTTAGAAAAAGAAAAAAATCTAATAGTGAATGCTGAAAAAACAAAAATTCTTAATATGTATTCATTATCCCACTATGATAGTCTAAGAAGATCAATTGCAGTAAAATTTTTAAAAAATGAGTAAACCAATAGCAATAGTTGCGGGCGAACCAAACAGCATATCTTCTGAAATTATTTTTAAAAGCTGGAAATTAAGGAAAAATTATACTCATAAGCTGCTGTTTGTAATTGGAAGCTACAAACTCCTTAATTTACAAAAAAAAAAATTAAAAAGTCAGATAAAAATTAAAATAATTAATAATAATTTCAAAATAAATGATCTAAAAGGTCCGGAATTACCCATATATAATATTGAATATAGGCAAAAAGAAGCTTTTGAAAAAATTTCAAATAAATCTAATAAGTATATTTTTAAGTGTTTTGAAGCCGCAATTAACTTGACTAAAAAAAATAAAATTTATGGATTTATAAATTGTCCAATTTCAAAAGAATCATTATTCCAAAAAAAACACCAAGGAATTACAGAATTTCTCTCACAAAAAACCGGAAAAAAATCTAACGGTGTAATGTTGATTTATAATAAAAAATTATCTGTATCACCAGTCACGACACATATACCTTTGGCTAGAGTAAGTAAAAAATTAAATAAGTTAAAAATTATCAATAATGTGAAAGTTATTAATAATTTTTACAAAAACATTTTCAATATCAAACCAAAGATTGCGATTCTTGGTTTAAATCCACATAATTTTTCATCATTAAAAGAATCTGAAGAAAAAGAAATTATTAATAAGGCAATAAGAATATTAATAAAACTAAAAATTAAAATATCTGGTCCTGTTTCACCAGATTCAAGTTTCATGATTTCTAATAAATGCAAATTCGATGTAATAATTGGAATGTACCATGATCAAGTACTTACACCTTTTAAAGCTTTATATAATTTTGATGCAATAAATATTACTTTAGGTCTTCCTTATATAAGGATCTCTCCCGACCACGGCGTTGGAGAGAATATAGTTGGAAAAAAAATTGCAAATCCAAAGAGTTTGATTGAATCGATAAAATTTTTTAACCATATACATTAATTAATGAAATTATTACAAAAACCAAAAAAAAGTTTGGGACAAAATTTTTTAATAGATAAAAATATAATAAGAAAAATAATTGAAGTTGCTAATATTGATAAAAGTAAAACTGTAATGGAAATAGGAGCTGGATATGGAAATCTTACGTCAGAAATAATTTCTGCAAATCCAAAAAAAATATTTGCCATTGAAAAAGATAATAACTTATCCTCTTTTTTAGAAAATAAATTTAATAATTATAAAAATATTAAAATAATCAATGATGATATACTTAGAGTTATTGGGAAAAAAAAATTAGGAAACAACATAGTAGTTTTTGGTAATCTACCATACAATATTTCCACTCAAGTACTGACTTCACTTATACTGTTAAAAAAATGGCCACCATGGTACCAAACCTTGATTTTGATGTTTCAAAAAGAAGTGGCTGATAGAATTTTAGCTCATGCTAATACGAAACAATTCAATAGATTGGCAGTTCTATCAAATTGGAGATTAAGAATAGAAAAACATTTTGATATTTCAAAAAATTGTTTTTTTCCAAAACCAAAAATAAGTTCCACACTTCTTTCTTTTAAACCAAAAAAAAATAATTTTAATTTGAAAAATCCTAAACATCTTGAAGATGTTACTAGGATTTTGTTTTCTAATAAAAGGAAGATGATAAACAAAAATTTTAATAAACTTTTTGGGATGAATAAATCAATCGCTAAACGTTTAAATATTAACCTTAGAGCTAGACCGGAAGAGTTAAGTAATGAGACGTATTATAAAATTGCAACACTATACGAAAAATCACTTGATTAATTCTTTGACTTTTTTTGCAACTTCATCTTGATTTTGCTTCTTTATAATACCTTTTTTTTCTGACACTATTATTTCTAGTATTTTTTTATAACACTCTTCTAAATTATCATTAACAATTACATAATTATATTCATTCCAATGTGAAACTTCTTCGTTAAATTTTTCCATTCTCTTTTCAATTATTTTCTCCTGACCTTCATGACGGTTTAGCAGTCTTTCTTTTAATACTTTTATATTGGGAGGTAGGATAAAAAATGTTGCCAGTGATAAATTTTTAATTTTTTTTAATTGTTGAGTTCCTTGCCAATCTATATCGAACAAAACATCTTTGCCATTTAATAAAAATTCTAAAACTGGTTTTTTTAGAGTTCCATAATAATTATCAAAAATATTTGCATGCTCAAAAAAACTATCTTTTTTAACTAAAGAATTAAATTTATCGATGCTTACGAAATGGTAATCTTTACCATCTATTTCGCTTGGTCTTGGTTTTCTTGTTGTGTGAGATATTGAAATTACGAAATCAGCATTATGTTCAGCAAGTTTTTTTGTTAATGTTGTTTTGCCGGCGCCTGATGGTGAGGATAAAACAAACATCATGCCTTCTTTTGTGATTCCCATAGTAATTTTAATTGGCTTGGTATTTGTTTAAAACTTTATTACGCCGTTTTGCTTTCAATAAACTTAATTGCGTCACCTACAGTTAGAATTTTTTCAGCTTCGCTATCAGAAATTTCTGAACCGAACTCTTCTTCGAACGCCATAACTAATTCAACGGTATCTAAACTATCAGCTCCAAGATCGTCAATAAAATTTGCTTCTTCTGTCACTTTAGACTCTTCAACACCCAAGTGATCAACCACCATCTTTTTTACCTTACCTGAAACATCTTTTGTCATTTGTAAATTCCTTAATTTAATTTATAAACTCTTAATAAATTATTAATGAATTTTGTCAAGACATATACATTCCTCCATTTACATGGATCGTTTCACCTGTTACATAAGATGCTTGATCAGAAGACAAAAAAGCTACACAATTCGATACATCCTCGCCTGTGCCAAGTTTACCCATTGGAATTCTTGAAGTTAAATACAATTTAACTTTTTCAGCTATATTCATAGTCATATCTGTAGTTATAAATCCAGGAGATACACAGTTAACTGTTATATTTTTTTTGGCATATTCTATTGCAAGACTTTTTGACATTCCAATAATACCTGATTTTGATGCGGCATAATTTGCTTGGCCTAAATTTCCTGTATGTCCAACAACCGATGTAATATTTACGATTCTACCAAATTTTTTTTTTAACATTTTTTTTATGGCATACTTGGAAAGGAGAAATGTAGACGTTAAATTTATATCTATTACTTTTTTCCATTCATCTTCTTTCATTCTTAAAGATAAATTGTCTGCATTTTTTCCTGCGTTATTAATCAAAATATCTAATCCTCCCAATTCTAAAAAAACATTATCAATAAACTCTTCAATGCGGTTATGTTCAGCTATATCAAATTTTTTTACTTTAATTTCTGGAAAATCTTTTTTTATTAAATCTAATTTTTCAGTTTTTGTGCCTGATCCAAAAACATTTCCACCTAGTGACACAAATTTTTTAACCAATTCTTTACCAATACCCCCGCTTGCACCTGTTATTAAAATATTTTTATTTTTAAAATTAATCATTTTTTATATCTTCCATAGAATTAATATTTGACACTTTAACATTTTTGTTAATTTTTTTTACAAGACCAGAAAGCACTTTACCAGGACCAATTTCTAAAAAATCTACGACTCCATGTTCGATCATATATTGTACGCTTTCTCTCCATCTAACTCTTGAGGTAATTTGATCAATTAATAATGGCTTAATTTTGTTTACATCATTTTCGGCTTTAGCTGTAACATTGCTAATAATATGTGGTTTTGGTTCTAATAAACTAGTGCATTCAATTTTATTTTTCATACTTTCTGCTGCTTTTTTCATTAAAGAACAATGAAAAGGAGCACTAACAGGCAACACAATACCCTTTTTACCTTTTTTTTTTAAATTTTCTTTAAAAATTCCTATAATTTCTTTTTTTCCACTGATGACAACCTGGCTATCGCTATTATCATTTGCAATTTCACAAATTTCCCCTTTTGGAAGTAAATTAATTTCGTCTTCAACTTCATTTATATTCATTCCAAGTACAGCTAGCATAGCACCTTCCTCAAAAGAAACTGCCTCTTGCATAGATTTACCTCTCTCATGTAATAGATACGCAGCTCTCTCTACACTCAGCGCTCCAGCACAGACAAGTGCCGTGTATTCACCCAAGGAATGCCCAGCAAAAAATTTTGTGTTATTTAAATTTAAATTAAACTCTTTTTTTAGTACATTGAATATACAAACACCTACGGTCATAATAGCTGGTTGTGTATTTTGTGTCAGCTTCAATTCTGATTCAGGGCCTTTTAATATTATGTTTGAAAGAGAAAAGCCTAAAGCATTGTCAACAGTTTCAAAAATTTTTCTAACAAAATCAAATTTTTCATAAAAATCTGATCCCATTCCTACGTATTGAGAACCTTGTCCTGGAAATAAAACTGCACGCATAAGATAATAAATATAATATAATTGAATTTTAATAGTTGTATATTGAAAATTTTAATAGTATAAAACCACAACCTCTACCAATAAATTGGTGGATTATTCGATAAATATATTGAATTAACCAAGGAAAACGTAAATGAATTGTTACGAACATACTTTTATAACAAAGCAAGATTTAGCCGAAAATCAAGCAAAGAAGGTCCTAGATAAATATGAGGACATAATTAAACAAAATTCTGGAAAAATATTAAAAACTGAAGAATGGGGATTAAGAAATTTTTCGCACGCAATAAGAAATAATAAAAAAGGTTTTTATTTTCATATAAAATTTGAAGGTTTAGGAAAAACAGTTCAAGAGCTGGAAAAAGCTGAAAACATTGATGAATTTTTAATCAGATTTTTGACTGTTAGAGTAAAAAAACACGATCTTGAAAAAAATTACTTTGAAAAAAAAGATTTTTA
>Ga0066836_10001963_pt1 | contig 10940 bp, 10 predicted proteins | sample ETNtaG_18_FD_71568 | JGI IMG/M metagenome (GOLD analysis project Ga0066836, IMG submission 71568) | Marine microbial and viral communities from oxygen minimum zone, Eastern Pacific Ocean - ETNP201302SV91 | ecosystem: Environmental > Aquatic > Marine > Oceanic | place: Pacific Ocean: Eastern...
ATAGCAGGAGGCGTTGGCTCATTTGAACCAAGAAAATTTTCTGCAAAAAATTGCGAAAAATTTGAAAATAAATCAATTTATTATTCAATAAAAGATAAAACAGTTTTTAAAGATAAAATTGTCTCAATTTTTGGAGGTGGAGATAGTGCTTTAGATTGGGCAATAGAATTATCAAAAAATTCTAAAGTAAATTTAATTCATAGAAGAGATGAGTTTAGAGGTGCACAATCAACAGTGGATAATATGAATAAACTGTCAAAAGAAGGAAAAATAAACCTATTTACCAAGCATCAATTAAAAGATGTGAAAGGCTCAACAAATCTTGAAAGCATTGATATAGAGCACGAAAATAAGGAAGTGAAGAATCTTAAAACCGATTTTGTTTTAGGTTTTTTTGGCTTGATAATGCAACTTGGACCAATAGCTAAATGGGGGCTTAATTTGGATAAAAAAACAATAAATGTTGATACAGAAAAATTTGAAACAAATCATAAAGGTATATATGCAGTAGGAGATATTTGTAACTACCCTGGAAAATTAAAATTAATTTTATCAGGATTTCATGAGGGTGCATTAGCAGCTAGAGCTTGCTTTAAGCTAGCTAGGCCTAACGAAAAATATCGATTTGAATTCACCACATCATCTAAAGCTATTAAAGGCAGATTAGGTGTAAAAGATGATTGAACTTTTTACCGCAGATACTCCAAATGGAAAAAAAATTGGAATAATGTTAGAAGAAATTAACTGGGACTACAAAGTTACAAAAGTAAATATTTTCAAAGATGAACAATTTAAACCAGAATTTAGAAAATTAAGTCCATTTAGTAAAATTCCAGTAATTATAGATCACAAAAATAATAAGGAGACAATTTTTGAATCTGGTGCGATACTCATGTATTTAGGTGAAAAAAGTAAAAAGTTTTATGAAGAAGATAATAGACTTAAAATTAATCAATGGCTGATGATTCAAATGGCAATTGTAGGACCATTTATTGGTCAACATCATCAATTTCATCATTATAATCCTGGCAAAAGTAAATTTGGTGAAGAAAGATATTTTAAAATAACAAAAACAATTTACAAGGATTTAGATGAAAGACTAGGAAAATCAAAATTTTTAGCTGGAGAAAATTACTCAATCGCTGATATAGCAACATGGCCTTGGATAGCTAGACATGAATGGCATGATGTTGGTCTTAAAAATCATAAAAATTTGACGAGATGGTATTTAGAAATTTCTGAAAGAAAAGCTGTAATTAAAGGATTTGACTTTATGAAACGTGGTGAAATAATTCCTAAACCTTAATCGTCAGCAAAAACTTTTTCTTCTTTTTCGTGTTTTTCCTGAGCTGCAATAGAAAGCGTTGCGACAGGTCTTGCCATTAATCTTTTTAGACCGATAGGTTCTCCAGTATCTTCGCAAAAACCATAAGTTCCATTTTGGATTCTAGTAAGTGCCGAGTCTATTTTTGAAATTAATTTTATTTGTCGATTTATGGCTCTCATTTCTACATTTTTTTCTGTATACGAACTGGCTTGATCTACTATATCAGCAGATGTACTATTATCATCCATTGAGCTATTATAAAGAGCTTCATTACTAGATCTTTTTAGATCATTTTTCCAATCTAATAATTTTTTTTTAAAATATGCCAAGTGTTTCGCACACATGTATTTTTCTGAATTTTTTGGAATGTAAGTTTTAGAGATTTTAACCATACACTAATTTTAAACGTGGGTGAATATAGTCATGAAATAATGAGTGTCAAGAAAGCATTATTTGTATAAACTGCTAAAAATGGCTTTAAATAAAAATAATTTAAGAAATTTTTTTTACATTTTTCTTACATTTCATTTAATTATCTGGACTCTGGTACCAGCCTCAACAAATAATAATTTACCACTAGATACCATAGAAGCTTTAGCTTGGGGTAGTAATTTAGACTGGGGGTTTAATAAACACCCTCCAATGAGTGCATTTTTAGTCGAAGTTTTTTATCAGATTTTTGGCTCTAATGATTGGGTTTATTATTTATTAAGTCAAATTTGCATAATTATTTCTTTTTTTGTTGTTTTTAAATTTTCAGAGGATTTTTTTAAAAATAAAACTTACTGTTTGATTTCAGTTTTATTGTTAGAAGGAATTTACTTTTATAATTTTACAACTCCCGAATTTAATGTGAATGTTTGTTTGATGCCTTTCTGGACCTTAACAGCCTTTTATTTATGGAAAGGATTTAAGGATAATAAAGTTACTGACTGGTTATTAGTTGGTTTATTTGCTGGATTTGGCTTTTTATCAAAATATTTGTTTATCTACTTAGGTTTAGCGATGGATATTTTTTTAATTTATATGATTTATAAAAAGAAAATTGATTTTAAATGCTTGGTATCTTTTATTCCTTTTTTGATAGTTTTGTGGCCTCATTTAATTTGGCTAACTGAAAATGATTACATAACAGTTACTTATGGACTTCATAGAACAGGTTCAGAAGATTTTAATATCATTAACCATATTAAACACCCTTTAATATTTTTAGGAAAACAAATTGGAATATTGGTTCCTTTCTTTTTAATGCTTCTATTTTTAGTTAAAAAATTTAAAATTAAATTAAAAATTAATGATAAAAAATTATTATTTTTATTAGCAATAACTATTGTTCCCGTAGCTTTAGTTTTTTTAACTTCAATGATTTTGGGCGTTAAAATTAGAACAATGTGGATGACTCCCTTTTATTTATTTTTTGGAGTCCTTGTAATTTATATTTTTCAATCACAAATTAATCTTAATAAAATAAAAAATTTTGTTACAGTTTTTGTAATTTTGTTTTTAATTTCTCCTTTTGCTTATGCTTATATATCGATCACTCAAACAGATAAGAGAACAGATTATCCAGGTAAAAAAATTTCTGAGCAAGCTCAAGAATTATGGGACAAAAGTAGAAATGAAAAAATTTTATCGGTTATTGGTGGAAATGAATGGACATCAGGCAATTTATCTTATCATTTAAAAGATAGACCAAAATGGATAGTCGAATGGCATTCTAGAGATAAATTTCCAGAAGGTATCTGGTTATGCGGTGAAAAAAAAGGATTAAGTTGTTTATATTTAAATGATTATAAATTGATAGAGAAGATTATAAAGTAATATATAGTACGCAAATGGATAAATTTCTTAATACCAAAACAAAAAAAATTATATTCTTTGTTATAATAGTGGGAGCCATTGAACTTTCAGGACATGGAATATTTGCGTCTTTATTTAGATTTTTAAGTTCATTAAATTAATGAAAATTAAAATTTTGATACCGGTGTACAATGATTGGAAGTCGGTAATTCAGCTTGTAGAAAACATAAATTCAGAAGTTTCAAATTTATCTCACGAATTTTCTATAATTATTGTTAACGATTCTTCATCAGAAAGCAGACCAGAAATATCTTTTAAATTAGATAATTTAAATTCTTTACAAATTATAAATATTAAACAAAATCAAGGACACGCAAGATGTATAGCAACAGGTTTAAAATATATTTTTGAAAAAGAAGAATTTGACTATGTTATTCCAATGGATGGAGATGGAGAGGATAGACCTGAAGAAATTAAAGAATTTGTAGATAATCTAAATTATAATCCCGATAAACCAATTGTAGGTGAAAGAATTAAAAGATCTGAAGGTTTTTTTTTTAAATTTTGTTATTTAATTCACAAATTAATTACCCTCTTTTTTTCTGGTCAGTCCATCAAATATGGAAATTATAGTTGTTTGCCAAAATCAATCGTTCAAAAGTTAATTAACGAAAAAGCGACTTGGAGCAGTTTTTCCGGATCGCTTGCTAAAGTTGAAAAAATTAGAGCAGGAATACCATCCGAAAGAGGGACAAGGTATTTTGGACCTTCCAAAATGAGCTTTAAAAGCCTAATTATACATTCTCTATCTATTATTAGTGTTTTTAAATTAAATGTTTTAATAAGATCTGCATTGTTTATTTTGGTTTACATGTTCTTGATTTATCAAAATATATCATTGATTATGATTATTCCAGTAATGCTAGTTTTAACATTAATGGTTTCTGTATTCGTAGTATCCGGTAGAGAAAATTTACAAGAATTAAGTAATTCCTTATCTAACATCTCTAATATTGATATTATTAAATAAAGATTAGCGATTTAAATAGTTTTTATTGTTGGTAAAGAATAAAAATCAGCTGTATCAATTCTAGAACAATATTCTTTTTTTGAATTCCATTTTTTGTGAACCCCGGCACTTGCAAGACTCAAAGTTGATCGACCATATCTATAATTTGTATTATCTATAGATTTCATCAAGCTATTGATTTTTTCATCTTTTTCTGACGAAAATAAATTCCTGTTATTTGTGGACTCTGATAGATGAGATAATAAAATTCCTGCTTTTTGATAGCGATAACCATTTTTAAAAATATTTCCCAATGCATTAAGTGCTGCCTTAACTATTTCAATACTATTGTTTGTAGCTATTGGTAAATCAATTGTTTTTGAGTTTGAATAAAATCCATATCTATTTTGAAAAAGGCTTGTTCTAATAAAAACAGTTATTGATTTTGCAACTAAAGATTCCGATCTAATTTTTTCTGAAGCATTTAAAGAATAACCTGCAATTGCTTCTTTTAATTCCTGATATTTTTCTATTCTTTGTCCAAATGAACGTGATACAATACAACTTTTTCTTTTTGATGTTGTTGTACTAAGATCAATACAAGAAATGCCTTTAAGTTCCATTGCAGTTCTTGAACTTAAAACATTAGAACTTTTTTTGATCCACGTATTAGATTTATTTTTTAATTGTTTGGCATTATAGATTCCATTTTGATGATAAAATTTTGTTAGTTGTTTACCAACTCCCCATACATCATTAATTTCTATTTTTTCTAATATTGAGTCAATGTTTTCAATTCCTATTAAACTAACAACACCAGATTGTTTTTTTTTAGCAATATGATTTGCAATTTTGCTTAAAGTTTTAGTTTTTGCAATACCAATACTTGTTGGTATACCTGTCCATTTTAAAACTACACTTCTAATTTCATGTCCTACTTTTTCAATCTCTTTATCAGAAAAATTTGACAAATCTAAAAATGCTTCGTCAATTGAGTAAATTTCTATATCAGAATTAAAACGTTTAAGAGTTCTCATTACTCTTCTTGATATATCGCCGTATAGGGAATAGTTTGATGAAAAAACCTGCACATTATTTTTAACAATAATTTCTTTTTCTTTAAAATAAGGTTCACCCATTTTAATACCTAAAGCTTTTGCCTCGTTAGATCTTGAAATGATACAACCATCATTATTAGATAATACGACAACAGGCTTTTTTCTTATTTTAGGATTAAATAGTCTTTCGCAAGATACATAAAAAGAATTACAATCTATAAGAGCTATTTTTCTAGTATGTTGAATGGATGACATAAGTTACAACCCCCCAAATAAAAACATCTTCTTCTTCATTGATTAAAATTCTATCTTCAAATTTTTTAGACCCAGATGTTAAAAATTTTTTATCCTCATATTTTACAAAGTTTTTAACAACCAATTCATCGTGAACGTTTGCAATCACTGTTGAGAAATTTTTAGGATTTAAGCTTTTATCAACTACCAATAAATCACCATCATTAATTCCAATATCAGTCATTGATTTACCTTGAACCCTTATAATAAAAGTTGCTGGAACGTTTTTGATTAAGTGAACGTTAAGATCAATATCTTCCTCTATATAATCTGTTGCTGGGGAAGGAAAGCCTGCACCGGCTTTATGTAAATAATAAGGAATAGTAAGCTTCATAAATGTTCTTATTTTGTTCTAATTACTATATGAGTTATCCACTAGTGTCAAATAGGTTGTATTTTGAGTCTGAAAGTGAATCGAAAGTGAATCAAAAGGTGAACATCCAAACCACATTTTGCGCTATTGTGGATAACTTTTACCAATTGTAGTTTATAATAAATATATACCAACAAGTGTAAAAATATAGTTAATGAGAGGCTTAAAATGAAAAAATTAACATGCCATTGTGGAAGCGTTGAAGCAGAAGTCAAAGTTCCAGAAAAATTCGAAAAAGTTATTAGATGTAATTGTTCTATATGTAAGAGAAAGGGATTTGTAATGTCATTTGTTGGTCCCGATGATCTGAAAATTATTAAAGGTAAAGAATTTATAAAACTTTATCAATTTCATTCTAATACAGCTAAGCATTTCTTTTGTTCAAATTGTGGGATTCATACTCATGCAAATCCAAGAAGTAATCCAAACATTAACATGATAAATATAGCTTGTTTAGAGGGAGTTAATCCATTTGAATACAAAGAAGTAAATGTAAATGATGGAGTCAACCATCCTTTAGATCAAAAAAAATAATACAAAAAATGAAAAAAATATTATTTGTACTTTTTTTAATAATTTTTAATATACAGTATGCTTTTTCTACTTCTTTAGATGAGGCTCTATCATTAGCTTATAAAAACAATAAAGAATTAAATGCTGAAAGAGAAAATATTAATGTATCGAAAGAAGATTTAAAAATATCAAGAAGTAATTATTTACCAACTTTTACTATAAGTGGAACAAAGAGCAATGAAGAAACAAATAAACTTACAAATCAAGATGGAACAAATGCTTCAATTAATGATGTAAATCCATTAAGCAAATCAATTAAAATTGATCAGACTTTAATAGATTTTGGAAGAGGTGCTGACTACAAAAAAAATAAGTCTGGGATAATTTTAGCAGAAGCAAAGCTATTAAAAAAAGAACAAGATATTTTATACAAAGCTATAGAAGCTTTTACAGGATTAATATTAGCTAACGAAAAAAAAATAATAAACGAAAGAAATGTAAACTTATTAGAAAGACAGGTTGAAACCGATAGTATAAGACTAGATAAAGGAGAAATTTCTCTCGCTGATTTAGCGCAATCCGAATCCTCACTTGCAGGAGCAAAGGCAAATTTTATTCAATCACAAAACGAAGTAATAACTAATAAGCTAAATTATGAAAATGTTATTGGTCCTTTGCAAGATGTAAATAATTTAAAAAAAAACTCAAATGGATTTGTTAAAATTCCAGAAACTTTAAATTCAGCAGTTGATTTATCAAAAATAAATAATCCTGATGTAATTATTGCTAAAATAGAATTTGAACAATCAGAGCAAGATGTTCAAATTGCCAGATCTGATTTAACACCTACTGCAAGTTTGAGTTTTGAAAGAACTCATTCTGAAGATTTAAGCTCAACATATGATGAGAAAGAAAAAGATGTTTTAAAAGCAACTGTTTCCTGGCCATTTTATTCAGGAGGAAAAAACATAGCTAAACTTAATAAAAATAAAAACCTGAAAACTAGAAAAAGATTATTATATGATTATGCAATTAAAAATAACGAAACCAACGTTGCGAGTGCATGGTCAAATCTTCAGTCATCGAAAAGCCTTTTAGAATCTGTTAGATCTCAAGTTGAAGCAGCTGAAATTGCTAAAGAAGGTATTACGGAAGAATATGAAAGAGGACTTGGCAAAAGATCTACTTTAGATGTTATTCAATCAAATTCTTTATTACTTAATGCTCAGATTTCTTTAGCAAACTCAGAGAGAAACTATTTGTTATCTCAATATAATCTTCTAAAATCTATTGGCCTTCTTCATAGCGACTATTTAAAACTTAGATAAATTGCGGTTTTTTCACTAATTTTTAAAAACATATTGCCAATGAGAACAAAATGTGTACATTTAAATGTATGATTCGAAAGTTAAAAAATGAAAAAAAAGAGGCAATAAATGACTAAAAATAACTTAAAAGTAGTTAAATCTACAAAAAATCAAGAATTGGAAAATAAAGAAAAGAATAAAGCGTTAGAAGCCGCGATCAGTCAAATTACAGATAATTTCGGAAAAGGCTCTGTAATGAAACTTGGACAACAAAAAGCTATGGATATTGAGTCTGTTTCAACAGGCTCCTTGAGTTTGGATTTAGCACTTGGAATTGGCGGTTTGCCAAAAGGCAGAATTATAGAAATATATGGTCCAGAATCCTCAGGTAAGACAACGCTTGCATTACAAGTTGTTGCTGAAGCTCAAAAAACAGGCGGAATATGTGGTTTTATCGATGCAGAACATGCATTAGATCCAGTTTATGCTAAAAAATTAGGTGTAGACACAGAGGAATTATTGATCTCTCAACCCGATACTGGTGAGCAGGCTTTAGAAATAGCAGATACATTAATTAAGTCAGGATCAGTTTCAGTGTTAGTTGTTGATTCAGTAGCTGCCTTAACTCCAAGGGCTGAAATAGAAGGTGAAATGGGAGATCATCATGTTGGTCTTCAATCAAGATTAATGAGTCAAGCACTAAGAAAGTTAACAAGTTCAATTTCTCGAACAAATACAATGGTAATTTTTATTAATCAAATCAGAATGAAAATAGGTGTAATGTTTGGAAGTCCCGAAACAACATCAGGCGGAAATGCACTAAAATTCTACTCATCTGTTAGAATGGATATTAGAAGAATTGGAGCAATTAAAGAAAAAGAAAACATTATAGGAAACACAACAAGAGTTAAAGTGGTAAAAAATAAAGTATCACCTCCATTCAAAGTTGTTGAGTTCGACCTAATGTATGGAAAAGGAATTAGTAAAACTGGTGAGTTAATAGACCTTGGAGCAAAAGCTGAAATTGTAGAAAAAGCTGGGGCTTGGTATGCTTACAAAGGTGAAAAAATTGGACAAGGAAGAGAAAATGCGAAACTTTATCTTGAACAAAATCCAAAAGCAGCAGCTGAAATTGAAATGGCTATAAGAGAAAAAGCTGGTGTAATTTCAAAGAAGATTGAAGGAAACCCTATTGATCAAGAAAAAGTGAAAGCAGAAGAAAAAGACGAAATACCATCTAAAAAGAATTAGTATTTAACTTTTAGTTATCTAAAAAGGCGCTTAAATAAGCGCCTTTTTTCCCTATAGTGTCTAGACATCAAAAAAAAAAGCTGTATTTTGAAATTATGGCTGACAAATCACTAAATGAAATAAGAAGCGCTTTTCTAAAATATTTTGAGAAAAATGACCATAAGATAGTTGAGTCAAGCAATTTAGTACCAAGTAATGATCCAACGTTAATGTTTGCTAACTCTGGAATGGTACAATTTAAAAACGTATTTACAGGTTTAGAAAAGAGAGATTACAAAAGAGCTACTACTTCGCAAAAATGTGTAAGAGCAGGTGGAAAACACAATGACTTAGAAAATGTAGGATATACCCCAAGACACCACACTTTTTTTGAAATGCTGGGCAATTTTTCTTTTGGAGATTACTTTAAAGACAGGGGAATTGAATTAGCATGGAATTTAATAACAAAAGATTTTGGATTAGATAAAAATAAGCTTTATTTTACTGTTTTTAACGAGGATGAAGAGGCTTTAAATCTTTGGAAAAAAATTACTGGATTTGGAGAAGACAGAATAATTAAAATTTCTACATCAGATAATTTTTGGTCTATGGGTGAAACTGGACCATGCGGACCATGTTCTGAAATATTTTATGATCATGGAGATCATTTAAAAGGAGGACTGCCAGGCACAAAAGATCAAGATGGGGATAGATACATAGAAATTTGGAACTTAGTTTTTATGCAATTTGAACAGGTTTCAAAAGATAAAAGAATAAATCTGCCAAAACCCTCGGTTGATACTGGCATGGGTTTAGAAAGAATAACTGCTTTGTTACAGGGCACTCATGACAATTATAAAACAGATCATTTTATTAAGCTAATTAACTCAACTGCTGATGCCATAAAAATAAAACCTAATAACAAAAATATATCAAGCTTTAGAGTTATAGCTGATCATTTAAGAGCAAGTTCATTCCTGATAGCAGAAGGTGTTCTCCCATCTAATGAAGGGCGAGGATATGTTCTTAGAAGAATAATGAGAAGAGGAATGAGACATTCTCATTTTTTAGGTGCGAAGGAGCCGATATTTTTTAATATTTTTAAAACATTGATGAACGAAATGTCAGGAAATTATCCTGAGCTCAAAAGAGCAGAGTCTTTAATAAAAGAAACGTTAAAAACAGAAGAAGAAAAATTTTTAGTTCTTCTTGAAAGAGGTATGAAAATTTTAAACGAAGAAGTTAGCAAAGTAGATAAAGTTCTACCAGGTGAAATAGCTTTTAAACTTTATGATACATATGGCTTTCCTTTAGATCTAACTGAAGATATTCTAAAAAGCAAATCACTAACAGTTGATAATAGTAAATTTAAATCATTAATGCAGCAAAGTAGAGAGCTTGCAAAAAAAAATTGGAAAGGTTCAGGAGATAGTTCAGTTGATGAAATTTGGTTTGAAATTAAAGACAAATTAGAACCAACTGAATTTTTAGGATACGAAACAAATCAAGCTGAGGGAAAAGTAGTTTCTTTAATTAAAGATAATAAAGAAGTAAAAAATTTAAATAAAGATGATGAAGCTATGATGGTTTTAAATCAAACACCTTTTTATGGAGAATCTGGTGGTCAAATAGGTGACACTGGATTAATCATTTCTGGTGATTTTAAATTTAAAGTTGAAGATGTTCAAAAAAAACTTGGGGATCTTTTTGTTCACTATGGAAAAGTTGAAAATGGATCAATTAAACTTAATGATAATGTGGAAATGAAAATAGATGTTGAGAGAAGAGAAAATATAAGAGCTTATCATTCTGCTACTCATCTACTTCATGAATCTTTAAGAAGAGTTTTGGGAAAACATGTAATTCAAAAAGGATCTTTAGTTGCGCCAGATAGACTAAGATTTGATTTTAGCCACATGAAACCTATATCAAATGAGGAGATAGATAAAATTGAAACATTTGTGAATGAAATGGTTGAAACAAAATCAGAAGTAAAAACAAGATTAATGACACCAAAAGAGGCAGTAGA
>Ga0066836_10001964_pt1 | contig 10937 bp, 10 predicted proteins | sample ETNtaG_18_FD_71568 | JGI IMG/M metagenome (GOLD analysis project Ga0066836, IMG submission 71568) | Marine microbial and viral communities from oxygen minimum zone, Eastern Pacific Ocean - ETNP201302SV91 | ecosystem: Environmental > Aquatic > Marine > Oceanic | place: Pacific Ocean: Eastern...
CCCTCCTCGCAATAAATCAAGGCCAAATGCAGCAAAGGTTGCGCCTATAGCAATACCAACTAATACGCCTCCTCCGTCTGAGAGCCCCCCTTCAAAGGTGGCTGTAAATTGTGCGAAAACAGCAATTACAACTACTGTAAGAACAGCAGATACACGATTAATAGCATTGTTTGTAACATCATGGATGGCTTCGTATCCATGTAAACTTTCGAATGGACGGCCGCGAAGAACAAATGCATCACGCTCACATTCGAAAACCCTGCGTGATGTTCGATGCAATGTTCGTACAACAAAAAGAGTAAACGTCCAGGCGATTAGAATGATTCCAGCAAGTATTCCACTTACTCGTGTTAAAGTTGCATATTCGAGAGAAGATTCAACACTTGATATCCAAAAATCCGGGGAGCCTCTGGCAAACCGGCGGCTAATTAACTGCAAAATAAGCGCAAATGCAGGTAGTGTAAGTGAAAGATGTACTCCTTTGGATAGAAAAAGACGGTCTAGCCTGAGCAAATGACCTTCGCGTGAGCGTAACCTTTCCATCCGATTTTCAACAGACTTGACATCGTCATCAGGTATGCCTGAACGCATATCTAAGCGGTTTTGGGCATCAGAGATTGCTTCATCGGCAGAAACGCCATTTGAAGAGGTTCCGAGGAGTTTCAAGGCATCCTCGGTAGAGATATTGTCTTCTCCCATGACACCCGGGGTGCGTTAATGCATCTAATGAATTCGCTTATGTATACTCAATCATTCAGTACGAACAAGAATGCGACTCGATAAATTTGAAGAAATATTTACGTTGGAACCTCCACAATAATATCCGTCTGCAGTGGATCGTATAATCGCACCGATTACGATGCCTAAATCTTCCATTGTGCGGGCATCTGCACCCTCAAGAACAAGCAATTCTATTTTCCCAGAGAGTCCTTCTGGAAGGGCTCTTAATGGCAAAAGCATTGAGCTCGCAATTGTTTGGATATCCCGGCCAATTTGCGGAATTAAATCACCATCAGGAGTATATTCTGGGTACCCCAGCAACCTATCAATTGCAGATTCCAAATTATTATTCAAGCCATGCTCCATTTTGCACGCTGCCGCATTAACATCGCCTTGGTAATCGAGCATACGGACTAAAAAAACCTCCATCAAACCTTCGCGTCGTTTAATTCGAGCACTTTCAACAACTCCAATATCCGATAGCTTAGCGCCTTTGTAACGTTCATAATCTAAAAATCCTTTACTTGCCAAACGTTGGACCATTTCACTGGCTGCTGCTGCACTAACACCCATCACTTTAGCTAAATCTGACGTGCGAATTGGTTTATCAGAATCTGTCATGTGAAATTGATACAGAGCCTTTAGGTACATTTCTTCATATTCTTTAATTGGCTCTGACACTGGAATCAACTCTTTAATGCTTGGAATTCACATTTACAAGCCGGGCATCTTGCACGTACAGGTCTCCGGCTATAAGGTACCTTGAGTTTTTGTTCACAATCTGGACAGAGAATTATATCATCTGATGATGAACTGATTTTCCCTTCGGGCTCAGGCTCAGGCTCAGGCTCAGGCTCAGGCTCAGGCTTAAGTTCGCTCTGATTATCACTTTCACCATATCCGACTGCAAATGTTTGTGCGCATGCAGGACATCGGGCGTCTCCGGAATATGTCGCTGGCACACGTAACTTTTGATCACATGTAGGACAAGCAACTTCGACTTTTTCTTCAATGGTTTTTACAACTTTTTTATCATTTACTTTGCGAGTTCCGCGTTCTCTTCGAGGGAGTATTGAATCACCAGACTTAGCCCGCATTACAGTTCTTGTAACTAGGCCTAAAAGTGCACCTAGAAGCGATCCATAAAGAAGGCTCATCCAGTCAAATTCCGCCTCGTTATTTGTTTCAGCAGAGTCTGATGAAACCCATGAACCAAGAGTATTAGCCGAAGTTGTTGGTGTATCCCATTCAAACCGGAGGTCTACCACCATTCCTGATGGCCACTTTTCCAAAGAAATAGTGCCATCTGAAGACATTCCTGTTGAGACAACTGGGGAGTCAGTGGTCCAAAGTAATTGTTCGGTACGAATGTCGATTAAGCTCAATTGCCCCTCAAGAGTTGCACCACCACCCTCATTGATTAGAGAATATTGCAATGTAGTAGGTTCACCCGTGGACGGCTCAGAGGTAGAAACTAAATCAAAAGATACACGTGTTTGTGGGTCTGGCCTAATTATAACTGATTCATCATATTTATTTCCAGTTGAAATCCAACCTATTGTTGAAGTTTCAACCCATGCTAGCGATGCAGTATCTGGTTGCCCAAGGTTGTAATTTAATGTCCTAAAACCAGGTGATAGTTCAACTTGTGTCGAGATTTGTACTACTTTACCAGAAGGTCCTTCCACCCCAATTTCAAGTAAAATATCCCTCGACTCACCCGATGACAATGATGTAATAATTTCTACATCCAAACCCGATTGAAGTGTCCATGCTGATGTAGAAATTACGACACCTAAATCTTGTGATGGCAATACGCTAATATTGAGGTTGCCGCTTAACTCCGAATCAACCAAACTGTCGGCACTGGTTACTCTCCATTCAATACGCCGACTTCCCGGGGTTAATGGTTGGTGATTCGCTCCAAGTTCGAGACTGCTTCCTACGTCGAAATTACGTGTTTCCGACATAGTCCATTGCCCCATTCCAATTCCACTTTCTGGACCCTCTCGTATCTCCAAAGAACCTAGCCCTGAAAAGTCACCTCCATTGTGGATTAGAATTGCCAACGGCACAAGGTCACCGACATGAAATGGGCCACCTTGCACGGTTAATCCGTCACTACCTGCCCGCACCAAATGACCAGCGGACATATCATATATTTGTGTAGCAATAACGGTGCTATCAGAATGGATTGTCATTGACGAAATAACTTCACAGGTTAATGTGCCCGGGCGAATATCAATGGCAAATGAAAAATTACTAGATTGCCCATCTTCAACCAGTACAGATTGATTAAAAACTTTAATCCCCGATGGGAATGAACAATCAAGCCAACCCGACCAATTCAACTCACCGGAATTGTAGATGGTTGCGTTCCAATATACTTCCTCGCCCAAATTTCCATTACTAGATGATGAAAGTGATAGGATTGGCCGAGGCAATGGTGGAGGTCCAATGGAGACCCACACGTTATCAGATTGGATTAAGTTCTGGTTTTCAAATAACCCAACTACAATTTCCCTCTCCCCCTCTGTGAAAGGACCTGCTGTGAAGTTAACTAATTTGGAAGATCCACCCTCCACTATTACAGACAAGTTTTGTGAGTTCAAAGAAAGGTTTCCTGTCCAATTGACATCGCCTGAATTATCTAACTCAATTAATAGCCATGCATAGTCACCATCACGTAAAGTGGTGTTCAAACTCGCCTCAGCCGTGTCAGCATTAACTGCTATTAGGTCCCAGTTATCTGAATCTTCCATTGAAATAGCAGCAGGAGAAAGACGGTGGATGTACACTTGGATAAACGAAACGTTACTGCCAAAATCCTGACCTACATCTCCGGTTAATTGCAAGGTAAGAGTATGTACTCCTATCGGGACGGAGGAAATGTTAAACCATTCAATCCCACTTTGTCCAGAAGATAAAGAAACAGAATGGTTTTCTGACGCAAGCAGTACTCCAGATGAATTTGACAGAGTCATTTCAATGAATCCAATGGAATTGCTATTGTGTGCAGTCACATCGACACTAATGTTCACATCCCCTTGCCCAACGTCTCCATCACCCTCAATTAACAATGAAGAATCAGACATCAAAAGTCCTGAACCTGAGGCTGCAGCAAGCGGTAAATATGTTGATATCAGCAACAAAATGAAGGTCGCTACTGCTGGTCGAAACCTAACGGCCATAAATTGGTAACAGCCAAGGAGGGTTGAATACCCTTTCCTTCTGAGCGAAGGGCAAACGCTGAACCTTTATCCGAAACCTGTTGTTCCGTGACATGTTATCATGGATGTCGCAGACCTTCTCGCCGTCACGCCAGAGGCGCTCGCGGTCAAAATTCTTGAACGACGGAAAGCGTTGAAAGACATACTTCCTGGAATTGAATCGAAGAACAAAGATGATGCAGATCGATTACAACCAGAAGTCGAAAAAATTAGATTATTACGGGATTCAGGGTTGAATAAGATTTCAGAACTGAAAGCAAAACGTAACGAAGCACAAAAAGAAGCTCGTGATTTACTTAATAACACTAGAATGCTTCGTGAAAAAATTTCTGAAACAGGCGGTATGAAGAATTTAGATCCGAATTGGGCGAAGGAAAAATTGGAAGAAGGACTTGCAGATATCGAAACTCGAATTCAAGAAGGTGCTCTTTCTTTGAATGATGAGCGGCGCTTAATTTCAGAAAGAAAAAGCCTCCTCGAAAAAAATCAAAATTGGCTCGATGAAAGGCGAAAAAGTAACCCCGAAATAGCAGAATACGTTGACTCAAGAAAGAAAATGCAAAAATTATTTCGGCGAGCAGACAAACTCCACGAAGAAATGCTTGACCTTGTTGAAAGAAATGAAACAGAACATTCAAAATTCATCGAAAGTCGCGAAGAATTACGTATCGCTATGCGTCAAGTGGATCGGTCCCGAACCTTGATGAAACAATCCGACACGGCCATCATGCATTGGGAAAAAAGGTTGACCGAAGGGTTTGGACTATTGCCAACTGGTGAACCGAACTTGCTCGATGCCGCAGAGAATGTGGAAAAGGGTGGAGTGTCCTCAGTTCGGAGAAGAAGTGCTGAAATGCCTACAGCCGAATCTTCACCCAATGGTGGTGAGGAAGAATGAGTGCTTCACCCTCGAAAAAGAAATCCAATAATAAGCCTGGCTTGTTCGATGATTTAGTTGATCTTACGGAGCGTGAAATTGATGAAAGGGCTAAATCAATTCGTGCATCAATCGCAGTGAGCGAAAAGGAATATGAATCTCTGCAATCTGAACGAGCTACACTGATTGCACTGGTGCAGTCTCTACGAGAAATTCAAGACAAATATCGCGGCAATAGCAAGGAAAGAAGTAAACACTTGGGGAAATTTAGAAATTTAAGGTCAAAAGCAGATAAAATTCGTGCAGAAAGAGATGCAATCAATGAATCAGTTCCGCCTCCACTGGAAATTATTGAACAAAGGCTAGCGCAAACTTACCGCAGATTAGCAATGCATCAAAACGATCTAGTTCGCATGCCAAATACTGATCACGAAATTCGATTATTCACATTTTTCTTTGAACTCCAACAAATGCATTCCCGCAAGTCACATGGTAATAAATTACATCAACAATATGTAGAGTTATTGCGAGAACAAGAGAGTAAATTGAAAGAATTAGACAGATTGACAGCAGAGAAAAATACCGATTTTGAACAAAATAAAGGCGGCGAAGATGAACCCATTGATGAAACACAAGCAAATCCGAAAGAAATTCGTAGGATGAATAAGCAAATCGCCGCAATGTTAGAAAATATTCGAGAGCAGAGAGATGATATCAAGAAATTGCGGCGTGAGGCAGGTAGACTTGAAGCAGGATTACGGCTAAAGAAAAAGAAGGGCCTAGAAAAGAAAAGAAATGTTGGACCTCGATTAGAAGATGTAAAACAAAGGGCAATTAGTGGTGAGAAAATATCTCTTGATGATTTGGGGGCTTTATTGAAAGGAGGAGGGTTGTCAAAATTATCCTCTGAGGGAGATGACAAAAAGTCGGGATCATCATCTAGTGGCAAGACAAAACGTCGACAAGCAACTGCTAAGCGTGGTACAAGACGCAGGACTACTACTGAAGAAAGAGAACGGCGTCGAGGATGATAATGTGCGACTTAGTTGGTCTCTCAATTCATCCCAAAAAACGTGGTCTGAGAAAAAAATTCAATCCGCATACAAATTAATTCTTGACACGACAGGTGAAGCATATTCTCTTGATCGATTACGAATGTTGCCATTGGCGACGGACTTTGGAAATTGGGTGTTGCAAGAAAAAGATGGAGGTGCAGAAATAAAGGGTTTACTTTGGGTGATGAAAATTTCAGATTTCACCTGTAGAGTTCTCGTCTTTTCTGTAAATTCATTACTGCAAAGGAAAGGGTTTGGAACTGCTGCATGGTCCTTGTTTTCAAAAAAAGCTCTTGATTTAGGATTTGAATCAGTCCAATTGGAAGTCCGAGTAGATAACCTTCAAGCGATTTCTATGTACATGCATTGGGGGTTAAAGCCAGTCGGCGTGATTACGAAATATTACCGTGATTCAGATGCATGGTTGATGCAAGGTTTACTGAGATCAACTGAGCGTCAGAATGATGCCCTTTCACGGCCACGACCACCACATGCGAGATAGAATATTGGCGGACCTATCGGATTTGAACGGTGTTCAATGGGTAGCCCTAATTGGTCCAGAAGCCCTACCAATTTCCATTCACCCTCACTCTGATCAAGCAGAAAATGCGGCTGCAATGTGGCTTGGCTTAGAGGCGCGTGCAGAAGTATTACTGGGTGGTGTTCCTGAAAAATTCACACTCCGTTCTGATTCAGCAATAATGTTGTCACATAGAGTAGACCTTGGACACATCATTCTCATGCGAGCCGATGTGGGCACAAACCTTGGTGGGTTAAGGAATTCAATAAACGATGCCGCTGAACTAATCGGAACTTTTCTTTAATCAAAAAGAGGCCCGAGTAATTGGACTCCTGCACCAGTGACATCCATGGCCTGTTTTTCCATAGAATGGCGCACATGTCTCATTTTCTCAATTTGCATTGTCCGGACAATCTGACCATTTCGACGATCAAGACCAAGATTCAAAATTGCATCTGCAAGGAACCCTTCATTGCCTTCAAGTTCTGCATTTTCTCCTGCCTGTCTTTCAGTGATTACGAATGTGTGCAGATTCTGACTACGACAATATTCAAAAAACCGGAACATCCGTTTCCTCATTTCCTCGTCGACACGTGTCAGACTGTAAATAGCCCCCAACGAATCCAGTACAAATACTGAAAATGCATCCCCTCGTTCACGTTTATAATGCTCAATCATTTTTTGCGTGAATTTTAGATAATCCATGGCTTCATTTTCATTCCTCAATTCAGTGAAATCAGTTATTTGCAAATTTTGTGGGAGGGATAGTCCAAGGGAATTTGTAGCACGAAGTAAACTACCAGTAGTTTCCTCAACAGTACAATACAACCCGAAACCACCAGATTGACGCAGATGGTTTGACGCTATTGACAAACAAAATGATGATTTCATTGACCCAGGTGGACCAGTAACCAATGTCAAATACGGTGCTGAAGCATCAGAAGATAGGACTCGTTCCATCCCAGGCATTCCATCAATAAACATACGAACCATTCCTTCCCATTATTAAACAGGGTTTAATCGTTATCTCAAGCAAGAATGGAAATAATTGCTAGTGATTCATCGAATGAAACGCCCCCATAGGGGGCGGTGCGGAATAGAGCACCGTTATATGGACCCGCTATTTCCGATGTGTGTTAGCAAGTCCGGTATTGTCTTGCAGAGGGGTGAAATGATGGAAGAACTCAAGCCTCAACTCGACGAACTTCGTAAGTCGGTCGATACAAAAGCCACAGAAAATCGAGATGTAAGGGACGGTTGGAATGGAAAAACACGTGAATTCCTCACAACGAGGAATTCATTCAATGCCCAGGTTCGAGAATTGATCTCCGAAGTCCAGCGACAAAAATCAATTCGTGATGAGGCGAACGCTTCTGTACGCGATGCAAAAAGTGTACGTTCGGAAAAGAATCAATCGGTGAAAGATGCGAAACAAGCAGTGCAACAAATTACTGGTGAGAGCGATCAAGTGCCAGAATCACGGAGTGGTGGTCGCGATTGGAGAAAAAGAGAAAAAAAAGAAACACCGATGATGTTGAAAAAAACCCTTCGGCGGCTTGAAGGTGAATTTGAGAGAGGAATTCATACCGGAAAGAATGAGAAAAAAGTCATGGAGAAAATGAAGAGAATCCAGCAAAAAATTCGTGGCATGGAGCATGCTGAAAGCAGTAATACTGAATTGAAGGGAGCAAGAGATGCTCTCACTGCTGCAATTAATGAACAAGAAATTGCACACCAAGCCGTGACTGAGGCTGCTGAATCCGCTCAAGAAGCGCATGATTTGATGATTAAATTGTCAGAGGAGGTAGATAGGCTTCGTGAAAAAGCAGATTCCGCTCAGGCTAAAGTACGCCGTGCGAAGCGAGAAGCTGATGGTGCACATCAATCATACATTGTTAGTTTACGATGCCTCCATTCAATTCAAGATATTCTCAGGGCAAAGCGAAATCGAGAAACTGGTAAAGAAACCAAATCAAGTGGGCAAACTGCTCGTGTAGGAGTTGCAGATCTCATGGAACGACTGATGGATGGAGATGAACTTTCAGTCGAGGACTTGATGGCACTCCAACGGGGCGGTTGAGATGATTGAGGCGCCCGAAATCAATTCAATTCTCGAAGATTATGATAAACTCAAGTTACGTATTGGCATGACTGCTAGTCATAGTGCTCTTGATATCTGTGATGGAGCAATCGAAGAGGGTTTTCCCACTGTCGCCTATTGTCAAAAAGGACGTGAAAAAACCTATTCTGAGTACTTTCGGACGCAACGAACATCATCGGGAAGAGTCCGGAGAGGAATGGTTGACAAAGCTATCGTTTTGGATAAATTTAACGATGTGATGAATCCTAATTTCCAGAAACAAATGCGCGAAAGAAATGTTGTTTATATCCCAAATCGTTCATTCACATCCTACAGTTCAATAAATTCAATTGAGAATGATTTCCATGTGCCGCTATTTGGTAGCCGCAACATGCTAAGGATGGAGGAAAGAACTGAAGAACAAGATTATTATTGGATTCTTGAAAAAGCTGGATTACCCTATCCTGAAGAAATAAACAATCCAGAAGATATTGATTGCCTTGCCATTGTGAAATTACATCATGCAGAGAAAAAACTTGAACGCGGATTTTTCACTTGCTCATCGCATCAGGAGTATGTCGAAAAGTCGCAAGAATTACTGAAACAAGGGGTCATTGACCAGGCGAGTTTGGAAGGGGCAAGAATTGAACGGTACGTTATCGGTCCAGTTTTTAATTTGAACTTCTTTTACAGCCCATTGGAAGAAGAAATGCCCAAATTGGAATTGCTCGGCGTGGATTGGAGATTTGAATCGAGTTTGGATGGCCATGTTCGATTGCCTGCACCTCAGCAAATGACAATGCCTGCAAATCAGCAAATACCTGAGATGACAGTGGTAGGACATAACACAGCTACGATTCGTGAAAGTTTACTTGAAAAGGCATTTGAGCTTGGTGAAAAATTCATTTCTGCGAGTAAAGAACATTACGACCCCGGTATTATCGGGCCATTCTGCCTCCAAACATGTATTGACAAAGACATGGGGTACTACATTTATGATGTTGCACCAAGGCTTGGAGGTGGCACCAATGTTCATGTCAGCGTCGGGCATCCTTACGGAAATGCAACTTGGAGAAAGCCGGTTAGTAGTGGTCGACGGATTGCGATGGAAATTCGTAGAGCTGTTGAACAAGATAGACTGAATGAAGTATTAACATAACTAGGGCAGAGGAACTATCTCACCAGTTAAACCATGGATTAGGACGTCACCCCTACTTGGAATTGTTATTTGCCAAGCAGGTAATAATGCCAACCTTGGAATCATCTCAGCCGAAGAAGGATCTAGTTTCCACCAATGGAGGACACTTCCTTGAACTTGGCTAGTACCTGATTTCTCGGTGATTGTGAAGTGCCTACGTTCCTCACATAGTGATGCAAGATGTGGTGCTAAGATGGACTCATCTTGCCATGAATTCGGTTGAAATTGGTGCAACTTCGGAATGAAATCCAAAACTTCCACCTTACCTAAATGATCTATCTCATTTGTGAATGGATCTTCAAGGAGTTCCCACCATTGCCTCTCTGCAGCGTCATTTGGCCCCCGCAAAATACCTGTCACTGACCATATCCTAGCATTAAGCAAGACTGGGCGTGGATTTACATTCGATTGACCAAGGTTCTGAATTATGGATTCTAATTTGACTATTGGACGTAAAGCACTAGGTTCAGTACTAATTAACCTCCGTTCAAGACCAAGTGATTCTTCCTCAAAAACTGTGCCCGGTACAGACTGTGGAATTGAATCAGGAATTGAGGCATTTAAATCACCGTTCAGTATTGCTTCACCTAACCATTGTGCAAATCGATCAGGGCCCCATACATCATAGTTGACATCTCGTCTTGAGGGTTGATTCTCCATACGTAATACCCGTTCAGAAAGCAACCAATGGGTGCCTTCAGGGGCATCGACTAACCAGCGCTCAATTTCTAATGAGTCAAGTGGAGCCCAACCGTCATAAGCATGCCAAAGATGTGTTCCTGATGGCAAATCAGGCGCACTTCGGGTTCCCGGAGGAGTTGAGATAATTCCTAAAAGGTTTATTCCAGGGCAAGGAGGATGTGGAGGAGCGGGTGAAATAATAGCCCCTAATTGAGCCAACAAATCCCTGATTAGGCCTTCCATTACCGACGACGGTGGACGCGCACACCTTGAACACTGCGTGTATAAACCCATCAATAGAGACAAATTAGATTGGAGTTTAAGACTTCCACTCAATCTAAATTTGGACGGAGGCTAAGCAACTCACTGCTACCCTCATCAAGTACACATATCGCACTAACAGAGAACGGTTTACCACAAGCTGCACCAAGTTCACGATTGACTAAATCAACGCGGTGCATAGGGACATCTGGGTGCCTCGCACGCAAATTGTCAATGAAATTTTGTGGACAATTTGCCGCAAATATCACCAATTTAGCATCACCTCTTCCACAACCGTCTGTTGCTTGGTTCTGA
>Ga0066836_10001968_pt1 | contig 10928 bp, 10 predicted proteins | sample ETNtaG_18_FD_71568 | JGI IMG/M metagenome (GOLD analysis project Ga0066836, IMG submission 71568) | Marine microbial and viral communities from oxygen minimum zone, Eastern Pacific Ocean - ETNP201302SV91 | ecosystem: Environmental > Aquatic > Marine > Oceanic | place: Pacific Ocean: Eastern...
TTGCCTCCTGGAGCAGCGCAGAGATCAAGGATGTTCTCCTCTGGGCGAGGGTCAAGCTCTTGTACCGAGGCGATGGTGCTCGGATCCTGAATATAAAATTTCCCCTCTTGAAAACTTGGGAGAGCGGCGGCGGACCCTTTCGGCTCAATTCTGAACATCAACCCTTCTTTGAGCCAGTTAAACTTTAGGCGCTCAAAGACAAGACCTTCTTGAGTCCATTGATCTTCAAGGGACTCAACGGAGGCCGTCTGCGTATTCCTTCGAGCGAAAACTGAAGCAGGCTGATTGTTCCATTCAAGGAGGCTAATATATTCAAGCCAACGGGCCTGCCATCGCTGGACGAGCCACTGTGGATGAGAATAACCTATGGCCGGCTGGTCCTTGCGGAGGATGGCGAGAGCATCGATCCATGAGGCCTTCTCGCGCAGACAATCGCGTAAGACGGCATTAATGAAGCCGCTTTGATTGCCTAGATCGTGTCGACGAGCAAGGTTCACAGTTTCATTTACAGCTGCATGGTCTGGGACGCGCTCCAGCTGGAAAATTTGATATAGACCGAGCCGTAGTAGGGTTTTTGAGAGAGGCTGTTGGCGGCGGCCGTCCGTTTTCTGGCAGATCAACCAATCGAGCCAGGCTTTGTGGCGGAGAACACCCAGAACCAGCTCTTGGCAAAGACCGCGATTGGGACCGGAAATCCCAGTTAAAGCACTGGAGAGAAGAGCTTCGGCAGTAACCGGCTTCTGCTCCCATTGACTAAGGACACGGGCTGCGATTTCTCTTGGTTTTTGACTCTGCACGCGCGTACTATCGGGGCACAGGCATTTCCACGCGAGTCCTTTTACAGGGCGGAGCGTCGCCACAAGTATGAAAGAAGAATTTGAGAAGTTAGCGACCGCTGGAAAAATTCGGCCCGTAGATGTGGAAGCTCTTGTCCAGATGGCTACCGAGGGCTTTTGCGTTCATAAGAGCTGGGGGTTTGGACAAATCAAGACAATTGATGTGATCTTGGGAAAGATGACCGTCGATTTTTCTGGTCGTGAGGGCCATGCGATAGATCTGGCGTTTGCTCCCAAGATTCTCACGCCGATTGCCAAGGAACATATTGAAGCGCGTAAAGCCACAGACATGGATGGACTTAAGCAGATGGCAGCACTTCACCATGACGAGGTGATTAAGGTCATTGTAGATAGTTATGGCACCTTGGCAACCACAGATAAAGTTAAAGAAGCGCTCGTTCCCGAGGTAATAGATGCTGATGACTATAAAAAATGGTGGGAAACGGCCCGGCGGGAAATGAAAAAAGGAGGGCACTTTAAAGTGCCAACCAAGAAAACAGAGGCCATTGAATATCAATCTGACGACACGCCGTTACAAGATCGCCTTCAGAATGACTTTAGTGCGGCGCGGGGGCTGAAAGCACGGCTGCCGATTGCCATGGAGATTACCAAGAGTGCTGCTGATCTTGCTGATAAAAACAGCATTGCGGAAGTCGTTCTCGCCAAGATGAACGCTGAAATTCAGAGCCATATGAAGACACAGCCGGCGCTGGCCTTGGAATCGATGATGGTTCGAGATGAACTGGCTCAATCTCTAGGAGCGGAAGATGATGAGGACGCCCCCAGTGAGGCAGATGTTTGGGAGACGGACGTAAAACTGTCAGAATTGATTCCAGCAATGCCGGCGTCTCGCCAGCATCGGGCACTTCAGACATACCAAGAGACACATGAGGCGTGGCCACAGGCTTTTCTTGGGCTGATAACACAAGCTCCGGCGCGGTTGGTTGGTGAATGCGTAAATCTTCTTATTGAAGCCGGACATAAAGACGAACTTGTCAGCGAAATAAGCCAACTGATTAATCATCATGGTGCCCCGGGGGAGTTATTGTTGTGGCTCGTTAAGGATAAATCGGGAGATTTTTCCCCCCTCTTAACGTCTGAGGCCTTTGGGGCGATGCTCTCGGCAATAGAGAGAGAAACTAGCGACGAGAAACGGGCTTCCAAGCTGCGTGATTTTCTCCTTACCGATGCAAAGTTTTTTGACACGATTACTTCAGGGGCAGACATCGAGGAAGTGAAGGATGTTACACGAGCGATTCAAATGTCGACCTGCTTCGAGGGAATGGATAAACGTTCGGTCCTGGGCAAAATTGTAAAGGCACATCCCGAGATTCAATCATTTATCACACATGGGGAAAAAGAAAAGGGGGTTAAGCAAGCTGCCGAAACCACGCTGATCGTTTCTTGGGCAAGTTTGGAGCGCAAAAAGCTGGAGTTCGAGGAATTGGTGCAGAAGAAAATCCCTGCAAACTCCAAAGAAATTGAAATCGCCAGAGAGTACGGGGATTTGCGTGAAAATGCTGAATTCAAGGCGGCTAAGGAGCAGCAAAAAGTGCTCATGACTTTGCAAGCGGAGATGGAGGCTGAGATAGACCGGGCAAGAGGGGTTAACTATGCCGAAACCGATACCAGTGCCGCAAATGTGGGGACATCTGTCACCTTAACCAACTTGGATACGCAAGAGCGCGAAGATGTAGCGCTGCTTGGGGCGTGGGATGGAGACCCGGACAATAATCTTATTAGTTATCTAACCCCGATGGGGCAGGCCATCTTCGGCAGCATAGTAGGCCAAGAAGTGGAGCTTCAGTTAGGGGATGAAACCCGTCGCCTGCGTGTGGAATCTATTTCCGCGTACGCACCATAATCATTTTTCAAAGTGCGCACGGTCAAGGTACCGCTAGCAGACCGTTCTTACCCAATTCGCATTGGGGCAGGGTTGCTTGCGGAGATTGGCGAACAGTGCGCCCGACTCCAGCTAGGAAAGAGGTGTGCGGTTATATCTGATTTCAACGTTGCCAAGCGCTATCGAAAGAAAGCCCTCGATTCATTGAGGGGGCGAGGATTTGATCCACTATTTATATCCCTTCCTGCCGGCGAGAAATCTAAGACACTGAAAAATGTGCAGGCCTGTTATGGGCAGCTGGCCAAACATCGACTGGAGCGCAGCTCCTTCATTGTTTCCTTGGGAGGAGGCGTGGTGGGAGATTTAGGAGGACTGTGTGCGGCAACCTATCTAAGAGGAATAGATTTTGTTCAGGTGCCAACCACATTGCTGGCGCAGGTGGACAGCTCGGTGGGGGGCAAAGTAGGGATAAATCTGCCCGAGGGGAAAAATCTGGTTGGGGCGTTTTATCAGCCGAAATTGGTTCTTTGCGATTTGGGTGTTTTGAAATCCTTGCCTACGCGCGAATTTTGCGCCGGGATGGCAGAGGTAATAAAGTATGGTATTATTTATGACGCTCAATTTTTTGAGCGGCTGGAGCGAGACCTGCCTAACATACTGCGGCAAGACCCGAAGGCGGTGGAGTCAGTGGTGGCACGGTGTTGCCAGATTAAGGCGGAAGTGGTCGGGCACGATGAAAAGGAAGCAGGGTTGCGGGCCATCTTGAATTTCGGCCACACAATTGGCCATGGGTTGGAGGCGATTTCGAAGTACGGCAGCTATTTGCACGGGGAGGCCATTAGCATCGGCCAGATGACAGCCGCAAAAATTTCCCATGTAGTTAGTGGATTGCCCGCGAAACAGGTTACACGGATGAAGACGCTTTTCTCTCAGGCAGAGTTGCCGACGGAGGTTAAATTAACCGCGGCACAGACTCGCAGTCTATTCGCTGCCATGAGGCTGGACAAGAAGGTGAGTGCTGGGGAAGTCCAATTTGTTCTCGCAAAAAAAATTGGCCAGGCGGTGTCCGGGCAAAAGGTGCCCCAGAAGGTTATCCGAAAAGCACTTTTAGATTGATGGCCGTTAGTGAAACAATTGTTCGTGAGTTTTTTGAGCTGCACGGTTTTTTTGTGCGCCAAAACCGCAAGCACATTGCGCCCAAGCGCGAAGATGATGAGATAGATTTTTATGTGCACAATCCCAGTGGCCCCGCAGAAGGGCAGGAGGTTTCTTTTGTCTTGGAAGCGGCTTTAGACTTGGCGTGCCTCACGCGAGCGGTGGTGGTGGTAAAAGCGTGGCATACTGAAGTGTTTACTCAGGCAGTCCTGGCTCATGCGCCCGAAATGTTTCGCTTCGCAGGCCCAGAAACTTTTGCCCGAGCCACAGAAGCTTTTGGGGGGCCTGGGCCGTTGACCAAAATATTGGTCGTTCCCGCACTCCCAGCCAGTGGAGTTGCCCGCCAGCAGAGCATTGACCTCCTTAAGTCAAAAGGCATTGATGCGGTCATTCCTTTTCGCACGATGTTATCGGAGCTTATAGAGCACATTGAAGTAAATCGCAACTACCAGAAGAGTGATCTATTACAAGTGATTCGCATCCTGAAGAATTATGACCTCTTTGCCCCCCCCCAGCTTGAACTGTTTGATAATCCTAAACGCAAACCCAAGGGCTGATCATAATGCTCCTCGTTGTCGACAACTACGACTCGTTTACCTTTAATCTGGTCCAGTATTTGGGCGAGGAAAATGTGGAGATACAGGTTTGTCGTAATGATGAGATTACCTTAGGCCAGCTTGAGGGCTTGGCGCCGGAGCGTATCCTTATTTCTCCTGGGCCGTGTACGCCGCGCGAGGCAGGGCTCTCCAATGAAATCATTCAAACCTTCGGGGATAAAGTGCCTACGCTGGGAGTGTGCTTAGGACATCAGTGTATCGCGCATACTTTTGGCGCGGAAGTGGTGGTTAATGAAGAGATAATGCACGGGAAAACCTCACCTATTATCCATAACAGCAAGGGTTTGTTTGAGGGGATTCCCAGTCCGTTTACCGCCACGCGTTATCACTCGTTGGTGGTAAAACGTGATACGGTTCCGGAATGTTTAGAGATAACGGCTGAAACAGAAGCTGGCGAGATTATGGGGCTTCGCCACAAGGAGCACCCAATCTGGGGGGTTCAGTTTCACCCAGAAAGCATACTCACCGATCACGGCAGGCGGTTGTTACAAAATTTTATGAAGCAGAGATAAAAGAACAGTCCTATTGACGGGCTTGTTCAATGATTTCTTTAATTTTTACAGGCTTGCCTTCGCGTCGTTTGCTTTCATCCGCCGCCGCCATAAAGGCTAAAAGCTCAATGGTTTCTTCTGGGGCTACGGGGGTCTGGCCAGATTGGAACATTTTTACTACTTCGACCACCAGCGGGGTGTAGCCGTCATACCCTCCTACGGGGCCTTCGCCCTTTGTGCCTTTGGCAGATCCTCCATAACCTTTTCCTTCACGAAAAATGCCTGTGCGGCCGCCTTTCCATTTGCCGGCCACCTCAATCATGCCTTCGGCAGTGGTCCGGCGTTCTACGGTTTGACAACCGGGACCCATCACGGTGAATAGCGATTCACAACCGTGAACTCCATACCAAAAAAGGTCCGGATGATGCACTTCTAACGAAGCAGGGCTGAAGGTTTCTGCATAAGTTATTTTGCCCAGAGCCCCATTGCGTGCGGCTTGTGTGGCCTTGCCGTAACGTAGGGAGGAGGAGCTGAACAAGGGAACGCCCTTTTTCCTAGCATAGTCGAAGATAAATATGGCGTCGGCCAGGGAGCCAGCCATGGGTTTGTCGATAAACACGGGGAGTCTTGCATCAATCACCGGAATGGCCTGCCTTAGGTGGGGCCTTCCGTCGACACTTTCGATCATCACAGCGTCCACGTTTTTGCATAACTCAGCGATAGAGGGGTAAAGCTTAAGTCCATAGTCTTCGGTGAGGGTTTGGGTGAACTTTTCAACACGCCCGGCACTGGAGGGGACGTCCAGGCTGCCGCCTTTGAAGGCGGCGACGACTTTGGCACTTGCCAATGGGCCAGTTGCCTTCGGATTGTTAATGGCCTTTGTAAAGGCGATTACGTGTGAGGTGTCCAAACCAATAAGACCAATGCGAATTTCTTTGGCGGGGGCGAGAGCCACGCAAGCAAGCGAAAGGATGGGCACAAAAAGACTTTTCATGCGCCAAGCCTAACGTCGTTGATGGGTTTGTAAACGGGAAAGAAAGTTTGAGTTAAGCCTCTGTGGTTATCTCGGTAAAATCGAGGCCGTGCCGCTTACAGTAGTCACTGAGGGCGCGTTCGTTTTCGATAAAAACAGTTCTGACAACAGCCGACTCATCCGCGAAGCCGATATCAGCCACGTGGTCAGGAATGAGGTGGGTTTGTTTATGCGCATAAGCCAGGGCAAAACAGGCTTCAGCAATTACAAAGTAAGGGATCTCTTGATCGGCTCCTTCGGCGTAATCTTCAATGACATCCGCCAGCAGCTCCAGCTGGTCCACAAGGTGCGGGAATTTCGGTGCGTGAATTTCTGCGAATTCCAACTTCAGCTGCGGCAGTCGATGATGTATTCCATGCAAAATGGAGGGAGAAACCTTCGCGGCGTTGTGGTGGACGAAATCTGCGATCTCGGACATGGGACACAGCTTAACAGTCTGGAAACGAGAAGCAAGCTTCAGAGAGGCGGGCTGGTTAAACAGTTTTCATATCCATAATTGGCAGGGACTTCAGGAACTGTTCGCCGTACCGTTTTGTCAGCACACGGTTATCCAATACAGCAACAATTCCGCTGTCTCCCTTGGTTCGGATAAGCCGCCCGACTCCCTGACGGAATTTAAGAATGGCCTCAGGAAGATTGAATTCCATAAAAGCATTGCCGCCAGCAGCTTCAATGGCCTCTATGCGCGCCTCAATCAGCGGGTGATCCGGGACCGCAAACGGCAGGCGTGTAAGGATGACATTACTCAGGGATTTTCCCGGAACATCGACTCCCTGCCAGAAGCTGTCTAGCCCAAACAGAACGGAGTCGGTGTTGCTCTTAAATTCTTCCAACATCGCCGCGCGCGGCATGCCGGAGCCCTGAACGAAAGAGCAAATATCAAGATCATCAAACACAGGCTCCATGGCTTCTGCTACCTCGCGCATCAATTTGTTGTTGGTGAAGAGGACAAATGCTTTGCCGTGGGTTTTACGAATGAAATGTTCAATCCAATGCTTGAGGGCTTCTTCATATTCATTATCACGAGGATCGGGCATCCGGCTGGCGATGTAGAGTTTTACTTGGTGCTGGTAATTAAAAGGAGAGCCCAGTTGCGCGCGCCGTGCGGTTTCTGCGCCAACTTGATTCATGAAATATTCCAAGCCGGGGCAGAGCGCTTTTTGTTCAGGCGGAAGAGCATTTCGTTCTGGGTCTGCGATAGCCAAGGTTGCGCTTGTACACACAACAGGGACGCCTCGGCTAAATAAATGGCGGCGTAAAAACTCAGCTGTGTTAATTGGAGCCGCATTGAGCGCGAGGCTTTGCCTTTGTCGTCCAGTGCGCTCCACCCAGTAAACATGCTGTTCGGCTGATTGACTGATAAAGATTGCGATCGACTCCCTAATGGCGCCAAGGCGGCGGTTGCATTCGATTAATTCAGCTGAGGCCACTTCATCTTCGCTCGCTTCAATTAAGGCTCCTATGGACTCCCTTACTCGCTGTAAGGGCAGGGACACAGTGTCCTCAATCAGATCGGCCTTTCGAATTCTCAATTCGTTCCAGGCGCGTTGTTTGCGCGGAGATTTTTCGTGTGAAGCATCGCAAGCCCCTTCTACCCGGTCAAAGAGCGTTTCTGCCTGGCTGATGGCCTCAGCCACTTGCTGCACCATTCCTCCTTTACGCAGGGTGGATAGAATCCCCTTTTCGGTTCGCGGGTTCCACAACCGCTGAAGATTAAACCGAATTTGACTGCTGGATACGTTAAGGCCAATATGACGTGAGGCAACCCGGCTTAAGTGCTGCGCTTCATCGAAGATGGCAAAATCATCTTTAAACATCAGCCCCTCCTCTGAGGCTTCATCCTCTTTACTGAATTCTGTGGCCCCCATACATAGGTTAGAAAAAAAGAGGGCATGATTTAGCACCAACACATCAGCCCTGATAAATCGGCGCCTGGCTTTTTGAAAGAAACATTCTCCGTGCAAAGAAGCTGTCTCGCTGCCACGGCCGCAAAATTTGGGCGAACAGAGTCCACGCTCAGAGCAGACGGCTTCCCACACCTTGGGGTCTGGCTCAATGTCGAAGTCTGACAAACTCCCGTCCTCGGTTTCTTTGGCCCATTGTTCTATGCGTTTGAGTTCGGAGATTTCCGGTGTCGTGAAAAGGCCGTCAGCCCGGAGCAGAGCGCGTGCGAGGCGACGCGTACATAGATAATTTCCACGACCCTTGAGCAAGGTATAGGAAAAATCAGCGGGGAGGATGCGCTGTAACATTGGCAAATCCTTTTCTGCTAACTGCTCTTGCAGATTGATGGTATGGGTGGAAATGATGGCTTTGCGCGCATAACGATGCCCAAATAAAATCGCAGGCACTAGGTAAGCAAGGCTTTTCCCCACCCCCGTTCCGGCCTCCACCACGCAATTTTTGCCGGCCTCCAGGGCCCGGATTATCCCCATGGCCATGGATTGTTGTGGAGGACGATATTCGAAATTGTTAGCCTTGGAGAGGAGGCCTTCAGGCCCAAAGATACCCTTCACCTGCGTCTCTAAATCGGAGTCTTCCACAGAGGGAGTCGGTTCGTAGTCCGGTGATAGGATCATAAGGGGCTGGAGGTCCGCTCCACCACTTCCTGTTGGGCTCGGGTTTTAACGATGTGGTTTGCAGGTAAAATGCCTCTCCAGCTGGTGTTGGGGTATAACACGCTGTTTCGGCCGATAATGCTGCCTGGGTTGAGCACGCTATTGCAGCCTAAATCTGCTTGGTCTCCGATCAAGGCTCCAAATTTGCGAAGGCCTGTGTCTACCTCCTCCACCATTACGTTCCCCGGGAACGATTTGAGATTCGAGAGGATAACGCCTGCGCTCAAATGTGCATGATAGCCGAGGATGGAGTCCCCTACATAATTAAAATGAGGCACTTGGCAGCCATTGAAAAGGAGGCTGTTCTTCAGTTCACTCGCGTTGCCGATCACACAGTCGTCCCCAACAATGACATTTGCACGCACATAGGCCCCATGTCGAATTTGGCAGTTGCTTCCGATGATCGCCGGCCCCTCGATGCAAGCGCCTGATTCCACAACTGTGCCTTCGCCAATAAAAACACAGTCACCAATGACAGCCAGCGGGGAGACAGAGGCCTTACAGGCTGGCTCCAAGATCGACTCAAGGTATTCCTTGAGTCGAGGCAAGACTTGCCATGCGTGCGCGGTGCCTTCGAAAAGGGCCGCGTGATCTGTTTGGCTAAAGTCAAACAGCTCCTGAGCCGTGAACATGGATTGGATACTAGGCGAAGCATCGCAACTCGAAAATGTTTTTTCGTTCACAAGCTCAGTATTGAAAAAAAAAGGATATTACGATAGAGTGCCGATCAGTACAGTGGGGTTTCCAGGCAAGAGAAACTCGGCTTCAGGGAGGAAGGTTAACTTTGGCGTACTGCAACCGAGGAGGAAGTAGCTTGAATAAGGTCATCCCCATTATGGGGTCTCGTGGATTGGCCGCACTGCTCCTGGCAGTGTGTATATCGGCAGGCTGTAAGTCAGCGGCGGGACATTCGGTCAACGCCGTGGGAAGGTTTGCTGTGGGAACCCTGACTTCTGGAGGGAATCCTGTTGCTGGAGTACAAAATGCAGCGATCGGGACAGTCATTGATGTTGCCCGCGATCCGAAGGGTAAACAGCTCAAAGAGAGTCGGCCTAAAATTGTGACAGTTTATTCCGAGCGGCGAGGAGTGCAGAAAGTGATTCCTTGGAGAAAAGGAATCACTGTCTACTCAGCACGGCGTGTGGCTCAGCTTTCCGGACCCGTAGGAAAATGTGAGATTGAGCGCGGAGATAAAACTTTGGCCGGCAGTTTCAAAACCGTTCTCGAGCGCGGAGATGTACTGCGTTTTCAGCGCTGATGAAACAACTCTGTATAATCCTCCTATGTGCGCTTTGCGGATGTACTGCGGCGGCTAAAAAAACCATACAAGCGACAGGAGCGGTGGCTGAGACTACTCTTAAAGTCGGGGGCAAACTCACCAAGGCGGCTGTGGTCTCGACGATTGATGTTGCCGGGACCGCTTTTAAGAAAGGGGTGGTGACAGTGGTTGATAGTGTGAATGGAGTTAGCCGTAAGGTTCCTTGGGAGGAAGGGCTACGCGTATCCAAAATACAAGCCTCCAGGGGGCCTGTGGAAATTGTGCGCGGGGCGCAAAAAATCAAAGGGACAGCGGATACTGTATTGCGTGCGGGTGATGTGGTTCAGCTACAATAGCGGGGGTTTAGTAGTCTTTAAGACAGGGGAAAGGGAGCTCAAAAGCTCAATCATTCGTACTTCCATTTTAAGATCCATGGATCCTGAGTAGAACCTTGGAATTTTTTCAGCTTGGCTTTGTATTCCTCGAGGATTGGGGCGTATTGTTTATCGGTCGCCAGATTCACCGCTTCATTAGGGTCGGCGCTGATGTCAAACAGCTCGAATTGCGGGCGGTGGATGTATTCCCGGACGGTTTTTTTTCCGTAGGGAGTGCTTGGGCCTTTCTTCCATTGTGCCTGCCAGCTAGGAGCAGCCCAAAGGTCGCTGGCGAAGGGATAAGGCAGCGGATGGGCGATGTTCCAAATCAGCTTGTATTTCCGGTCCCGCACTGCGCGCATGGGGTAATACATCTGGATTTCGTGGAAGGTGTGGCTGGCATTAACCTCATCCCATCCCTCGGGGTTTTTCTCATCTAGGATTGGGAGGAAAGAACGTCCGTGAAATCTGTACGGTCCTTTTTTGAAAGAGGCTAGACCGGCTTTGGCGGCGCGGTTCTCGGCGTCGTAACCGCCTGCAAAATCCAGCAGCGTGGGCATAATGTCCACAAAACTGATCATGGCGCTGTTGGTGGTGCCTCGTTCCTTTTGGTAAGGGTTGCGCACGACAAACGGGACGCGCAGTCCGCCTTCATAAACGGTTGTTTTCCCCCCGGCAAAAGCCATGCCATGATCGCTGGTGA
>Ga0066836_10001970_pt1 | contig 10926 bp, 7 predicted proteins | sample ETNtaG_18_FD_71568 | JGI IMG/M metagenome (GOLD analysis project Ga0066836, IMG submission 71568) | Marine microbial and viral communities from oxygen minimum zone, Eastern Pacific Ocean - ETNP201302SV91 | ecosystem: Environmental > Aquatic > Marine > Oceanic | place: Pacific Ocean: Eastern...
CTGCAGTAGGCTGACCAGCGTTAGAATCCCCGACAGCGTCACCAGCATTGGAGATCGTGCCTTCCGATACTGCAGTAATCTAACGAGCGTGACGATTGGCAACAGCGTCACCAGCATTGAGGGGTGGACATTCGATTACTGCGGTAGCCTGACCAGCGTTAGAATCCCCGAGAGCGTCACCAGCATTGGGAAGAAGGCCTTCGCTCACTGCAGTGGCCTGACCAGCGTTAGAATCCCCGAGAGCGTCACCAGCATTGGGGATTTGGCCTTCTATGACTGCACTGAGTTGACGAGCGTAACGATCCCCGGCAGCGTCACCAGCATTGGGAGCAGGGCCTTCGAATACTGTGGTCTGACGAGTGTGATTATTGGCGAGAGCGTCACCAGCATTGGATGGAATGCCTTCGTTTACTGCAGTAGTCTGGAGAGCATTACTTTTAGAGGTAATGCGCCTACACGACATACATTCTCCGGAGTATCAGACTTTGCCAAAGTATTTATTTACCAGGGTGCAACCGGCTTTGGTGAAACCTTTGGAGGGTTGCCTGTAGTTTATAAAACGGTATCCCCAACTGATCATTTGAGATACAAAGTCGGCGGCAACACCGTTACCATCACAGATTGTAATGAGATTGTCTCTGGAGCATTGGCAATCCCCCTTACCTATGACGGAAAACCGGTCACCAGCATTGGGGATAGGGCCTTCTGGAAATGCACCAACCTGAAGAGCGTAACGATTCCCGACAGCGTCACCAGAATTGGGAGAAGCGCCTTCAACAGCTGCAGTAGTCTGACGAGCGTGACGATCCCCGACAGTGTCACCAGCATTGAAAAGGGGGCCTTCTCTCGCTGCAGTAGCCTGACGAGCGTGACGATCCCCGACAGCGTCACCAGCATTGAAAAGGGGGCCTTCTCTCGCTGTAGTAGTCTAACGAGCATTACATTTGAGGGTAATGCACCTACTCTGGGCATCGATGTGTTCGTCGGAGTATCCGGTAATGCCAAAATATTTATTAACCCGGGGGCAACCGGCTTTGGTGAAACCTTTGGAGAATTACCTGTTATAATTCTTAAAGAAATTAAGGTTAACACCTTCAGCAAATCCGCCTCTCCATTCTCCCTTAACTTCGAAAGTAAATCGGGCTCAACCTACTTAATCGAAGCTTCACATGATTTAAAGAAATGGGGTGAGCTTGGAGAAGTCCAAGGCACCGGAAGCTCGATTAAGTTCACTGATCCCCGTTTGCCCATTGTTCCTTTTAAGATGAATTATTTTCGGGTTAAATTGGTAGAGTAATGAAACACATACTAATCACAACAATCGCAGCTGTGCTGTGCCTTTAAAATTACTCCATTGATGCAGAGGGATTTTGAACTACTTTTTCAACACTAAGCTATATCGAGAAATGAAAACACTCATAACAGCCATGCTGCTCGGCTCGACTGTCTGGCTTCAAGCGGCCGATTGGCCCAACTGGCGCGGTCCCGACCACAACGGTATCTCGCAGGAAACGGACTGGTTCGAGAAATGGGGCTCAAGCGGGCCCAAGCGACTTTGGAACGCCTCGGTCGGCACTGGCTCTACCACCGTCTCGATTGCCGATGGACGGGTGTTCACCATGGGCAACAAATCCAACCGCGACACGGTTTACGCCCTGGAGGAAGCGACTGGTGATATTCTGTGGCGACATTCCTATTCTGAAGCATTAAGCCCCATACAATACGATGGTGGACCCAGTGCAACTCCTACCGTCGACGGCGAATACGTTTACACCCTTAGTAAAACTGGGAAGGCGTTTTGTCTTGAGGCGTCCACTGGAGACGAGGTGTGGAACAGGGATTTAAAACAACTCTACAGTCTTCCGACGCCTACCTGGGGTTTCGCCTCCTCACCGTTGATCCACGGAGACAATGTTGTTTACAATGTTAGCTCACGCGGGATTGCACTTAGTAAGACAAATGGCAGCCTCAAGTGGAAGACCGCCAGTGGCACACCAGGCTATGCGAGTCCCGTTCCCTACGACCATCGCGGCACCGAGGCTTTTATCATGTTCGGCCCCAGCTACGCCTATGGTGTGAATGCCGCCACGGGCAAGCAGCTCTGGTCCAAGTCCTTTCCATCGAGCGACATCAATGCCGCAGACCCAGTTTTGTACAATGGCAAGATCTTCCTCTCGTCTAGCAGCTTCAACCCGGGCTGCGAGTTGATCGAGCTGAGTGGCACCAGCACAAGTTCCAAATGGAAGAACCACAACATGCGTATCTACTTCAACGCCGGGGTGGTGATCGGCGATTATTTGTACGGTGGATCAACACCACACTCTGCGGTCCGATGCATCAACATGGAAACCGGTGAAACCCAGTGGACAAAAAACAGCATTCCTTGCGCTTCTATCACCGCTGCTGATACCAAACTGATCATACTCAGCCGCACCGGTGACCTTTACATCGCCGAGGCGTCGCCGAGCCGTTTTATGCAACTGGCCAAGGCCAAGGTCATCACCGGCACCTGCTTGACCGTGCCGGTCCTGGCCAACCGAAGCCTCTACGTCCGCAACTCTCGCGGCACGCTCTACAAGCTGCAAATGAGCGAGATGGTGATAGAGACGCAGCCATTGGCGGTTAATTTTGCCGGCAGCGACCTCGAGTTCTCCTGGCCGGCCAAGGGCAACTTCGCACTCGAGTCTACCGATGCGCTTGGCCAAGCGGCCGACTGGAGCGAGGTCGGCAGTGGCACCGCCAAGGAGGATGATCGTTACATCGTCCGCGTCAGGCCAAGTGCCGAACAGCAGTTCTTCCGTCTCCGCAGCGAATGAGACGGCACCATATAGGTGGCTTCACGTTGATTGAGACCTCCTTCGCAAACACGGCGGCAAGACGGGTGAAGAATTGAAAGCTGAAGGGAAATGAAACACATACTAACCACAAGGGTCCCAGTTGTGGTACTCCCGTGATTTAGAGAAAATTACATTGGATAATATATGTGCGTATTCAATTTAGCTTGACGCACCTTGGTTGGGCGATATTTTTGAGTTTGATTAACTAGATATGAAAAGAATAATTACACCACTGTTAGCCTTCTTTGTTGCTTCGAGCGTAAGCTCAACTAAAGCAGACCACCACAAAGAAGTTGAACTACCACAGGCAAAGCACATCCCAGGAACATGGAAACGAACTTGGATTACTCCCGAAGGAGAGCCTGCGTCTATGACAAAAGTGATCAAGGCAAGTGATGCCACCAATCACTTTGTAGAAACGATCAACAATAGTCGGGAGCTAAAATTTAAAGTCGAGTCAGTAGTGGGAAACATGCTGAAATTCCAAGGACTAGAGGGCCGGACAAAAAATGAAGAAACTAAAAAATGGAATGAATGGAATAAGAATAATATTTCGTATTTATTTCAAGTTGATGAGTTTTTTTGGAATGAAGTCTTTAACGACTTAGAGAATAGCACTAAGCGAAGATTCAGCAGAGTGATAACTGGTGATGAAAGTCATACTTATCAAGATTTGGCTAGACGCAAACTTTCGATCCTAAAACCCTATATTGGGCTATGGAAAGGTTCAGTTGATATAAGAGAATCTGAAACCTATGGAATCTCCGCTCAAAAATGGGAGATAAACCACCCCGTCAGATATAATAATGATGAAACGATGGTTGTATGGCAATGGGAAGCAGACTCGTTTGATGCTCATGGAGTAATTAGCTATGATGCACATTCCGGAAATATATTCTCTAATTACCACACGTCTACCGGCGTTCAAATTTCAGCAAAACTTGTAGCGACATGGGATAACAAGTTTCTATGGGAGCGACGTGGAACTTCACCGTCTGGGTTAGTTTATGAAAAATGTCTTTTTGATCTATCAAAGCCAGAGGTCTTTAGGCACAAGATAATGGATAGAACTTTAAATGGTTTACTACAGCCTGACGATCCTGAAATCGTTCTTAACAAAGTCATTGAACACGCAACCATAGCAGACCCGACACACTACAAAGTAGAATTTGAGAATGAGTATGTGAAAGTTCTGCGTGTCAAATATGGCCCGTATGAAAAATCTCCTATGCATTCTCACGGCTGGTTAGCAGGCGTTCACCTGACGGACGCAAAAGCGAGGTTCACCCCTAAGGGCGGGAAAGGGGAAATTAGGGATATTAAAGCAGGTGATATTGGTTTAGGCGAATCTGAAATTCACACTGTAGAAAACATGACTGACAAAGACTGGGAAACAATACTGGTTGAATTTAAGAAAGAATACCCCGGTGACATCAGTGAATTAAAACGAAACGCAACCATAGTTGATCCGAAGCATTATAGTGTCGAAATTGAAAATGATCGAGCACGCATAGTTCGAGTCAAGTACGGGCCGAATGCAAAGTCCGTCATGCACCAACATAATCCAGGAGTCGTAATATTTCTAAATAGCACCAAGCATAAGCTAATCAATGAAGATGGCTCAATAGTTAACGCTGACTTTAAGTCGGGTGATGTATTATGGGCTGACGCTGCTACTCATGAAGGAATAAACCTCGAAAATAAACCAATAGATGTTGTTTTTGTAGAGTTGAAATAAGGGAAGATTGGTTCGTGCTCAAACCAAACTGCAAAGCGAGTAATATTGTTGCTGCTGTTAGGTAGAACTGGCCCCCTCGCAAACGCCTCGGTAATACGGGTGAAGAATTGAAAGCTGCAGGCAACTAAACCAACCCACTTCACCACTTGAACGCCGCAGGGTTGTTGTTCGGCGGCAACAGTTAAAACCCCTTGAAAACCGTACTCATCGGGTTGACGGTCGGCTCACCATGAAATCAAAACTCATCGCAATCGTCGCAGCCGTGGTGGTTGTGGGGTGTGGGCCAAGTTTGAATATTCATGAAGCTGCCTTTCGAGGAAGCATCGAAGCTGTCAAACAAGCCATTGCCGATGGTGCGGATGTGAATGCGAAGAGTAGTCGGAAAGGATCGACTCCTTTGCATTCTGCGGCTTTTGACGGTCATAAGGAAATCGCCGAACTACTTATCGCCAACGGTGCTGATGTGAATGCGAAGATTGTAATTTTAGGTACACCGCTAGATTGGGCCATCAAGTACAAACGAAACGAAACCGCCGACCTCCTCAGAAAACACGGCGGCAAGACAAGGAAAGAATTGAAAGCTGAAGGGAAATGAAACTCGAATCAAGACGGGCATTCACGCTTATTGAGCTTCTGGTGGTGATAGCTATCATCGCCATTCTTGCGGCGCTACTGGTGCCCGCCTTGGCCAAAGCCAAGGCCAAGGGGCACGGAATCTCATGCATAAACAATCTTAAGCAACTGCAGTTGGCACATCTAATGTATCCGGATGACAACGATGACCTGCTAACAAAACCCGGCAACTCGGGAACGGAACTCTATGCGTGGGTTGCCGGTTGGCTGGACTACAACCCGGGAAATCGGGACAACACGAATATTCTTGATTTGCTGGATCCGAAACGGGCCAAGTTTGCCCCCTACCTTCCGAGTGCGCGAGTGTACAAATGTCCGGCTGACAACAGTTATGTCACCATCAAGGGCAAGAGACACTTGCGAGTGCGAAGCATGGGCATGAGCCAGGCGATGGGCGGACCGGGAGGATGGTTGCCCGGAAGCCGATACAAGGTGTATATCAGATCCTCTGATCTTTTGAATCCCGGGCCATCCAAACTGTACGTTTTGCTGGACGAACACCCCGACAGCATCAACGCCGGTGGATTCGCCAATCAGATGGTCGAAAGCCCGGGTTCTGTGCGCATTATAGACTACCCTGCCAGTTACCATAACAGTGCCGCAGGTTTAAGCTTTGCCGATGGTCACGCCGAAATTAAAAAATGGCTCGACCCCCGTACGATCAAACCAATCAACAATCGACTAATGCCTCTCAACGTTGCTTCGCCAAAAAATCCCGATATGATCTGGTTGGCAGACAGGACAACCATCCGAAAGTAGAGGAGGAAAATCAGGTGAAGAATTGAAAGCTGAAGAAAAATGAAACACCTCCTACTCACAACATTCGCAGCCGTGCTTCTGGTGGGGTGCGCCACGACGAAGCAACCAGAACCGACGACAGCCAAAGCACCAGACATCTCAATTCACGAGGCTGCCTATACAGGAAACATTGAAGCGGTTAAACAGCACTTGACTGCTGGGACAGATGTGAATGCGAAAGCCTCGCGTGGATGGACTCCTTTGCATAGTGTGGCAAACAAGAAAATCGCCGAACTACTCATCACCAAAGGTGCGGATGTGAATGCGAAGGATAAGATTGGCGGAACGCCTTTACATCTTGCGGCTCATAGCGGTCAGGAGGAAATCGTCGAACTGCTTATCGCAAGCGGTGCGAATATGAATGCAAAAATAGAGGTAGGTAAATGGAAAGACCAAACATCACTATCTCTGGCCATCCAAAATAACCAAACCGAAACCGCAGTCCTCCTCCGCAAACACGGCGGCAAGACGGGTGAAGAATTGAAAGCTGAAGGGAAGTGAAAAAAACCAGAATTAGTTAACGTACACAAACTCATTTAATCCAAAGAGTACCTGAGCGAAGTCGGCAAAAGCCAACTTTCGAGCATCATTACGGCCCACTTCACGATAGGATTCCTCCTGTTTAGTGATGAACGTCAAGTTTGCTTGTTTCTCTCTCAAAGAAGGGGCGCGACCAATAACCGTCTGATAACCGACCATCACCGCTTGGCTGTTGGGCTCAGTTTCCAACTTCCCAGCCAACGACATAGCTGCAGCACGAATTTGACCGTTATTCATGAACATCAATGCTTGAGGGGAAATGATCGTCGAGGGTCGTGCCCCTTGAGCAACCAGTGGTTCAGGAGAATCAAATAACTGCATGGTAGGAATTAGTTTACTGCGTTTGATCTGGAAATAAATGCTGCGCCGATTCATTGATGGATTGAGCGTTCCCTTCCCGAACATCGTAGTGTCAAGTAGGCCACTCACCTTCAGCAAACTGTCACGGATCGGCTCTGCCTCAAGCCTTCGCGGGGTACACCGCCAATACAATCTATTCTCGGGATCAACCCCTGACTTGTCTTGGGAGAAGTTAGCGCCCTGGCCATAGACATAACTCATCACGATTTTTTTATGGAGCGGTTTCAAGCGCCAATCGTTGTTGATCAATTCGCTAGCCAAAAAATCGAGTAATTCAGGGTGACTCGGAACCTCGCCCTGCAGACCAAAGTCGTTGGGTGTATTCACAATGCCTCGACCGAAGTGGTGCTTCCAAAGTCGATTGACGATCACCCTCGCGAGCAACGGCCCAGCTCCGTGATCAATATCCGTAAGCCAATTCGCAAGAGCTTTCCGCCGGAAACTCGTTCGCGCCCAATCCGGCTTAGGTTGCTGCCATTTCTCTTCATCTATTGCACCTCGCATAAGCACCCGCAAAAAACCCTGCATCATTTTCTCCTGTTTTTGCCTGGTATCCCCACGCCTTAGCAGATGCACATCGTTATAAAAATGCGGAAACCCCCGGCCATCAGCGTGGTGCTTGATCGGCTTATACCCCTCACTGCTGATCTGCACCTTCGTTGTGTGCGGCTTCGGCTTGGTCGCCAAATGCGCCTTTAGTTTGCCGTCACGCTTAAGCCACTCGCTGTCGAGCGTCCGGTACGCTCCAAGTAACATCTGCAGATCCTTTTCACTAAATTCACCCAAGTTGTCAGCGTCCTTGATCGCGCCACGCAATTTCCTGATCAAAGCCACCTGCGCACTGCCTTTGAGCGGCACCGGCTTGGGATGACTTGTAATAGCCAGGCGGGGGCGACCAATTGTGTGACTGGTGTTAGTAAAAAAATCCAACTCAACGGTCAGCTTAATACCATCAGAAAAACCAACCGATTCGGAGAATTCGAACACCGCTGTCTGGTCTTTGCCGATACCACCCTGATCGACGGCCCAGCCAGTTTTCTTTTTGTCAGAATCAATGGAGCTGGCAACGGAGAGATCCTCTTTGTTCTGCTCGAAAGTAGCTTGCGGATTGGTCAACTTCACTGCCACCCGCTTGCTGCGACCGTCAAGCGGTTCGACGAATACCCGAATATCGCTAAGCGAAAAATTCCCGTTGTCGGCCCTACCTGGCCCGTTGTGTTTCATCGACTCATGTGCCAGCGCCTCAATACGAATACCCGTCAACGCCTTTAATTTTGACTCAGTTGTGATCACCCAGCGGTCGTCGATGGGGTTGTTGCCGGTCAACAAAAAAGAACCATCGCCTTGGCTCTTGAACACGGCCCCATTCAGTGATTTGATTTTCAGATCACCGAGAACCAACCATTCAAACTTTTCCACACTCTCTGCAGGCGGATTTTTTATCCAGGCAACCAAGCGTTCGCGCAAAGATTCCCTCTCCCATCTGACCAAACCAGCTGCCAATTTGTCATGAACCACCTGCCACTTAGCCAAGTCGGCCTTGGTAACCTCAGGGCTCAAATCGACATCAATCTCGCTGCGAATCGTCGTAGCGAACGTTGTGATCAAACGGTAATAATCGCGGGTCGGAATCGGGTCGAATTTGTGATCGTGGCAACGTGCGCAACCAATAGTCATCCCAAGCATCGCCGTGCCCATCGTACCAACCATGTCGTCGAGTTCATCGTAGCGTGCGGATTCGAATTCTTTCTCCGTCAACTGAGTTGGAAACACGCCGGCTCCAAGAAAACCGGTTGCCATCAACGCCAGTGGATTCTGAGGCGCAATCTCGTCGCCTGCAATTTGCCAGCGTACAAACTGATCGTACGGCATATCATTATTGAGCGCCTTGATGACAAAATCGCGATAGTGATAGGCATGATTCCTGTCGGTGTCCTGCTCAAACCCAAAACTGTCAGCATAACGCGCAAGATCCAGCCAATGGCGCCCCCAACGCTCACCGTAATGTGGCGAATTCAGTAACTGATCCACCACACTCTCGAGTGCCGCACGGGGATTTCCATCAGCTGCGGTCAGGAAATTTGCGACCTCCTCCGGTGCTGGAGGCAAGCCGATGATGTCAAAGTAGAGTCGTCGCAACAGTGCGCGGTGCTGTGCCGGGTTGTTGGGATGGAGCCCCGCAGCCTCGAGCTTCGATAGGACAAAGTGATCGATCTCGTTCGACACCCACTGACTGTTCTTCACCTTTGGAACAGACGTCATCTTCAGCGGCACGAAAGCCCAATACTCGCGGTCGCTGTCGGTGATCTGCATTTCGCCTCCAGCCAGCTTCGAATCAAGGAGAACCTCACCATAAGGTGCACCCATATCGATCCACTCAGCGAACTTGGCGATCAACCCGGGCGACAGTTTCTCTCCCTTGGCAGGCATGTGAGGTTTTTCGAGATGCGAAATTAGCCTAAAAAGCCGACTGGCCTTCGCGTTCCCCGGTACTACAGCCGGTCCTTCGCTACCACCTTTGAGCAGCAAATTATGTGTGGTGATGTCTAGTTCGCCGCGAATTTTACTGCCGCCGTGACATTTGACACACCGCTGCTTCAGCGCTTGGCCAACGCCATCCCGAAAAACTGCCAAACCCTTGGCCATTCTCTTGGCATGGTCGGGCCTCACATCCGCTTGTGCTAGCCCAATCGAAACACTGGTCAACATGGCAATAAAAAATGCCATTAAATGAATCAGCATGGCCAGAATATACTCCGCTATCTCAAACGGGACAAACGCTTTTCACTTACGTTGATCGAATTATCCAAACCGGGGTAAAGTTTCGTAAGTCTGGACGGGCTGATTATTCGCTCAACGTTGTGGAGTAAGCCAATACCAGTTCAACGCCAAGCGGTCAGAAAGAAGTGTCGATTTAGCTGTTGCCCCCGAACCACAACCCTGCTGCGTTTAAGTGGTGGAGTGGGTTGGTTTAGTTGCCAGCGACTTCCAGTTCCTTTTTGGTCTTGCCGCCGTGCTTGCGAAGGATGTCGGCGGTTTCTGCGGAGGCATTTGGGTTATCTGGGTGAATAGCAACATCCAGTGGTGTTTCGCTAAAAGCATCCTTCACATTTACATCCGCACCGTTGGCGATAAGTAATTTGACGATTTCCTCGTGACCCCAAGAAGACGCATAAGACAAAGGAGTCGCTCCACCACCCCTCATCGCATTCACATCCGCACCATTGTCGATTAGCAGTTCGACAGCCTCCTTGTGACCTGAAATAGACGCCCAATGTAAAGGAGTGAACCCACGCTTATCCTTCACATTAACATCAGCACCAGCAGCCAAGAACTCCTTTACCGCTTCGACATCATCACCGCCAACCACACTATGAATCGTTCCATGTTTACCGCCGTGTTTGCGGAGGAGGCGGGCTATTTCGGTTTTATTGTAGAAGGGGTTGATGGCCTCATCTAGCGGTGTTTTGCCATCATTGGTCTTCGCACCCACATCCGCACCTTCGGCGATAAGCAGTTCGGCGATTTCCTTGTGGCCTTCAATAGCCGCCCAATGCAATGGAGTCCTTCCAGTCCCACCCTTCGCATTCACCTCGGTTCCCTCACTCAAGTGCTGTTTAACAGCTTCAATGTCTCCTAATTCAACAGCCACTACAATCGATTCAGCTGCTTTTAGTTCATCTCTCGTTTTGCCGCCGTGTTTACGCAGTAGGTCAGTGATTAGGCGCTGTTTAAAAGCTGCTGCTACATCAAGTGGCGTCCTACCAATATCACTTTTAGAATTTACATCAACGCCATCAGCCAAGTGCTGTTTGACTGCTTCGATATCTCCAGTTTGCGCACCCGTCCAAATATCCACACTCGGCCCACACCCCACCAGCACCACGGCTGCGATTGTCGTGAGTAGGAGGTGTTTCATTTACCTTCAGATTTCAATTCTTCACCCGTCTTGCCCCCGTAAAGGCGCAAATAATCTATGATTTCCTCGTTTTGAACCTGATCCAGAGGAGTTCCTCCCAT
>Ga0066836_10001972_pt1 | contig 10923 bp, 10 predicted proteins | sample ETNtaG_18_FD_71568 | JGI IMG/M metagenome (GOLD analysis project Ga0066836, IMG submission 71568) | Marine microbial and viral communities from oxygen minimum zone, Eastern Pacific Ocean - ETNP201302SV91 | ecosystem: Environmental > Aquatic > Marine > Oceanic | place: Pacific Ocean: Eastern...
GACCGAGACGTTCGAGTACCACATGTCCAGGTACCCTGCCCCGAAGAATTTTAATTTCTTATACTATTTCGGCGTATTGGCGTCTGTTGTTTTCGTCATGCAGATTCTAACTGGTATCTGGTTGACGATGAATTATGTCTCGAGTGGAGAAGGGGCTTTCGCCTCGGTTGAGTTCATTATGCGGGACGTAGATTGGGGCTGGCTGATGCGTTACATGCATTCAACTGGCGCCTCTTTCTTCTTCATAGTTGTTTATTTACATATGTATAGAGCTTTGATGTATGGCTCGTACCGAGGGCCTAGAGAACTGCTCTGGTTAATTGGCATGGTGATATTCGTAGTCTTGATGCTTGAAGGTTTTGCTGGCTATCTATTGCCTTGGGGTAATATGTCCTATTGGGGTGCGCAGGTTATCTTATCCCTTGCTGGTGCCATACCGATCTTTGGCGAAGATATTCTGATCTGGGTAAGAGGTGATTACTTGATCTCGGGGGCGACCCTGAGCAGGATGTTTGCGATTCACGTCATTCTCGTACCTTTACTTCTTGCGGTGCTGGTCTTTGTGCATATCGTTGCTTTGCATCACGTAGGATCAAATAACCCAGACGGTATTGAAATCAAGAAAAATAAAGACAAAGAGGGCATACCGATTGATAGTGTGCCTTTTTACCCTTACTACATAGTCCATGATATCCACGCGACCGTAATTTTCTTGTTTGTCTTTTGTGCAGTTGTCTTTTTTGCTCCGGAGATGGGCGGGTTTTTCCTAGAGAAACCAAATTTTATCGAAGCAAACCCTTTAGTTACGCCGGACCACATAGCTCCTGTCTGGTATTACACGCCGTATTATTCAATGTTGAGAGCTGTCACTTATCCATTTTTAGGCATTGATGCCAAGCTATGGGGATTGATTGTGATGGCAGGTGCCATCGTGATACCTGCTGCTCTGCCATGGCTAGATAAGAGCCCGGTCAAGTCTATTCGTTACAAGGGTGCTGTATCGAAGGTGATGTTGGGTTTGCTCGTCGTGAGTTTTGTTGTTTTAGGGTATTTAGGAGTTAAGTCTCCAACACCTGGCAGAACGCTGGTAGCTCAGATAGGAACACTGATTTATTTTGCCTACTTTGTGCTGATGCCTTGGTATACGCGGGTAGAGAAGACCAAGCCTGAACCGGAGAGGGTAACTTCATGAAGACCACTCTAAAAAGATTTATTTTCGTTTGTTCAGGTCTGATTTTCTGGACTTATGGATTTTCTGCTTCGGAAATAAATTGGGAGATGGAGGCATTTGAACCAGATTTAAGTAATGTGCCTTCTCTTCAAAATGGTTTTAAGGTTTATGTGAATTATTGTTTAGGTTGTCACAGTCTTCAGTATCAAAGATATGAGAGGACTGCTGATGATCTTATGATCCCTCATGATTTATTAGAAGCTAATTTAATATTTACCGATCAAAAAAAGGGTGCGCTGATAACTACTGCGATGGATCCCGTAAAAGCTAAGGCGTGGTTTGGAGCGCCCCCACCGGACCTAACAATGGTAGCTAGAGCTCGAGATGGGGAATGGGTGTATAATTACTTGAAGACTTTTTATGTAGATGATTCCAGACCGTTTGGTGTAAATAACAAGGTATTCGAGAATGTCGGCATGCCAAATGTTCTTAAGGAACTGCAAGGTGTTCAGCGACTGAATTGTGCGCCGGAAGTTAAAGACTGTAGAGAATTTTTGGTAGACCCAGGCACAGGAAAGTACTCGGAGGCTGAATTTGATGCGATGGTTTATGATTTAACGAATTTTTTGCATTACGTGGGAGATCCTTCACAACAGGAGCGCCGGAGTTTAGGGAAATGGGTCCTGGCATTTTTAGCATTCTTGGGGATTTTTACTTATTTCTTAGATCGAGAATATTGGAAAGACATACGCTAAGCCGGTCGTACTTTTAATTTTTCTTAACTTTATATTGGAAAGCAGATGAGTTTAGTTACTAAACGTTCTTCGATGACTTTATTTTCAAAGACCACCGACCATTATTCACATAGAGTCAGAATGGTCCTAGCAGAAAAAGGGGTAGCTTTTGATGTTATTGATATAGACGCAAATAAACGTAATGAAGACTTAGCCGAAGTTAATCCTTATCACTCGGTTCCGACTCTTGTCGATAGGGAGCTCGTGTTGTATGAGGCCAATGTCATTATGGAGTATCTTGATGAGCGATTTCCTCATCCTCCTTTACTCCCGGTCTACCCCGTGCAGCGAGCGCTTTCTAGACTCTGGATTACAAGAGTGGAGAACGAGTGGAGCTCAAAGCTGGACGTTTTAATGGCGGGAAAGGGTCGCGAGGCTGCGATTTCGAAGGCGAAAAAAGATCTTCGAGAAAGTATAATTACTATTTCGCCAATTTTTGGTGAAAAACCTTTTTTTATGAACGATGAATTTTCGCTGGTTGATTGCTGTGTCGCGCCGCTGCTTTGGCGTTTAAAAAGAGTCGGCATATCGTTGCCAGAAAAATCTACTAAGCCTCTACAAAAATATATGGAACGGGTATTTGAACGTGAGGCGTTCCAAGCTAGTCTCACTGAAGATGAGCTTGAGATGAATGAATGACTCCGCAGAGACCATACTTATTGAGGGCGATCTATGAATGGATCGTCGACAATGGAGAAGTTCCTTACATTTTAGTAGACCCGTTTATTGATGAGGTTTTAGTGCCAAGTTCTGCAATTAGTAATGATAAGGTAGTCTTGAATATATCTCCTGTAGCAGTTCAAGCTTTGGATCTAGGACTAGAGGCTGTGGTTTTTTCTTGTCGCTTTAGTGGAGTAGAACATGATGTGTACTTACCCATAAAAAGTGTTCTATCGATTTATTCTAAAGAGTCGGGCCGTGGATTAGAGTTTGATGATTCTGAGTATTCAGTGGGGGATCCGGAGCCTGGTGAGGAGAAGGCAAAACCAAAACTCGAATTAGTTTAGTTCGTTGAATAATTTGATGATTTTCCTGACGCCATAAACAGCTTTTACCGTTGATGTGATGCTTTCTGAATCTTTTTGATCTATTAATCCCATAAGATAGACATTGCCATCTTCTGTCAGCACTTTGATTTTGTATTTCGGTCTTTTGTTTTTTGATGATAGTCCCGAAGCAAATAATCTTGTTTTGACCTTTGTTGTTATAAACGTGTCATTGGTTCGGGCTAGCATTGTTGTTGGCGGAGCAATTTGGAGGTAATTGTGTATTTTGGTGTCACCAATATTCTTTAATTTTTTTAATTCCATACCTGCTTTTTCTTTTAGCTCCTCAGATGGCACTTGGCCAACTACTAATATGTTTCCATTAAATACTTCGACAACAATATGAGAGCCTTTGAATTTTTCATCAGACTTTCGGATCTTCCGTTCTGCGACGCCCAAGTCCAACACTAAGTCGTCGATGTAGGTGCCAGGCGTTCTGGTCTTTGACACTTGGGCCATATTGGTGCAGGAAGTTAAGAATGCGACGATTATTAATAGAGCAGATATACCTATCAATGGATTATGAAAGTATTGAATACTTCGAGGCTTAAGGCTTGGCCTAAAGAAAAATAGATGATTATTAATCTTGGACCATAGATGAGTATTGGCTATGGCTATTTTTTTGTTGAACGAATTGAGACTAAGATTCTTGAATCTAGGATTATCCATTTGTGTATCCTAATTTTTTGTTAAGTGGAATTTTCTCTTAAAAGTATTATGTTCTGCTAGTCCAAGCATACCAGTGTATCCAGGGAAAGTTGGTTGGGGTGTCGCTTTTACTATGGGGAGTATTCGGGCTAACTTATACGCATCTAATCCTAGTGCGAATAATTCTTGGCTTAATCTGTTTGTAAGGCCAAATTTGTTTTTTAAGCTCAGTATTCTTTCTGTTTTTTGAACTATAAAAGGGAATTCGATGCTTGTCGTTGATAAAGAATCAAACGTCAAGTCATTTAGCGCGCTCTGTGAGGTTGCGTATACAGGTATTGAGTCTAAATAATGAAATTTAAGGATTGGCTCAAGAGAGGAAGATTCAAGTTTTGAAACAAAAACGACTATGACGTCAAAATCCTTTCTAGATCTGGGAAGAAACTCTAGCTGCGGTTTTAGCAATCTACTTAGGTTGGTTTTCCTGTCGATCGAATCTTGCGAACCAGCAGCAAAACCAATGGCGGTGGTCATATTGCTAGCTCTTTCAAAGCTGGCTATCGTTATAGAAACAGGCCATTTTTCTAAAAAGAGTGAATTTGAACGAGCTGCCCAGGAGGAGTTGTTAGAAACAATCAAGACATCATCGTAAGCCTCTCTTTTCAGGTGAGTCACTAACTCGTCTATTTCGTCTTCTATCGATAAACCTATTGAATATTGGTTATCTGATTTACTTGAAGGATCTTCTAAATAGTTTAGAAGTAGCGTTGGAATCGACTCTTCTCGGCTATGCTTTGCAAAATTCTCACTGTGATGCTTCAGCAATGGACCTAAGATGGTTGCGGCACCACTATTTTTGATTTCTTCGATAATAGTTAGCATATTCGTTGACTCTGAGTCGTAGAATTGTAGTTCGCCACGCAGAGATTCTGGTTCTGAGAGGTAATTCGCGATTATTCCATCGCGAGCAGCTACTCCTACCGATTTTAGATCGCCACTTAATGGCAGGATCGCTGCGATTTTTTGGGGCTGGAACTTCTCCAAGTAAACAAGTGTGTCTGGTGGATTGCGAAACGCCGGGTGATTAGGGTGCTTTTTCTTCCAGGCCTCCCATAGATCTATTTTTTGACTGACTGATTGACTAATTTTGAACTGATTTGCGAGATCAATCCAAATCGATTCGGCTTCTGTCTGAATTTCGTAGTCTTTATCTGCGAAAGCAATTAGGTGATTCCACAGCTGATTATTCAATCTTGAAGAATGCTTGTCATAATAAATTGAAGAAGTGCGGGATGTTTCAAAAATGGCTTCTACTACACACTTTGGATTGGCAGCCAAAGCACATATGTCCACAAGCAGTTCTAGATCGGATGCAGTCGGGTTGGTAATGTTCAACAGAGTCTTACTGATAAGATTAACCAATCCTTTGGGCTTTAGTACTTCGTAGACGGCTTTGAACGCCTGAGTTCTATTTGTTTTTATTCGTGCTAATAATGCAAGATGTTCGATTACTAGTTTTTGATCGTTGTCGAATGCGGCGCTTTTTATAGCTTTCACATGACTGATCTGTCCTGGATCAAGTGCTCTTCTGTATGAATCATATATGGACTTTGTTGTTGGCTGATTAGATTCTATGTGATTGGAAGTGTTTTGTGACTGACAGCCAGTTAACATAGTCAAGAACAAAGATAAAAGGGTTAGGTGACGCAACATGTCGGTACTCTACGTGGTCGCTACGCCAATTGGTAATTTGAAGGATATTACCGATCGAGCAGTGAAAATCTTAGAAACTGTTGACGTCATTGCAGCCGAGGACACTAGAAGAACCGTTATTCTATTGAAGCATTTGGGTATTGAGAAGAAGGAAGTTACTAGTTTTCATAAATTCAATGAGAAATCGAAGACCGCATACTTATTAACAAGGCTTCATGCAGGGGATACTGTAGCTTTAGTCTCTGATGCAGGTACTCCTCTCATAAGCGATCCAGGGTTTTCTTTGGTTGAACGAGTGTGGTCTGATAAGATTCAAGTAAGTCCGATTCCTGGCGCTAGTAGTGTTACTGCGGCTTTAAGCGTGTGCCCTTTTAAGTGCGAAAGCTGGACTTTCTTGGGGTTTTTACCCACTAAAAAAACTGAGAAGGAAAAATTACTAGTAAGAGCTTTAGCTCGATCAGAGGTTTTTGTTTTCTTTGACTCACCCCGTAGAATAATGGCAACTCTGGAATTGTTGGAGAGTAAATGTGATCGAAAAGTGATGGTTGTTCGAGAGATGACAAAAATTTTTGAATCGATGTACGTTGGCCATTCTTCCGACGTGAAGAAAGAGATCGAAAGTGATCTAAAAGGAGAAATGCTTTGCATAGTGGAGGGAGGATCTGTTGAAGTTACAGACGTTGATGCAGAGAAACTTTTGCCGATACTTCTGGAACACCATGACACAGCCACAGCTGCCAAAATCGGCGCTAAGATTTTAGGCAAGCGTAAACAGGACTTATATGGATTGGCCTCAAAGTTCTCAAAGTACAAAAGCGATAAGAGGCCCTAGCACTTATAAAGAGTTATTTGTATTTCCAGTCATTTGGACATAGTCTCTCAACTGAGCTGGCCGGACAGTCGCCGGTATCTTTATGAAATCGGAGGAAAGTCCGGGCTCCATAGGACAAAGTGCCAGATAACGTCTGGGGAACGTGAGTTCACGGAAAGTGCAGCAGAAAAAATACCGCCTCTTCAGTTTAGTGAGAGGTAAGGGTGAAATGGTGTGGTAAGAGCGCACCGCATTATTGGTAACAGTAATGGCAAGGTAAACCCCACTTGGAGCAAGGCCAAATAGGAATCATACGGTGTGGTCCGCACTTGATTCGGGTAGGCTGCTTGAGATTGTTGGCGACAATAATCCTAGATGAATGACTGTCCGAGACAGAACCCGGCTTATAGGCCAGCTCAATCTAAATAGTTTTATGAATTTTTGCTGTTTATAGGGATATGGTTATTGGAAACCCCGCGGCTTCTGTTTTTGTGTAGAAAAGTGTGAATTTATGGGAGAATGTGGTGAAATAACCTCTTTAATTTTTATGATGCAGGGTTAATTTGTTTCGTGGTATTTCGAGTACATCTATTGACGCAAAAGGCAGGCTGGGATTGCCTCAGAGATTTAGGGAAATTTTTCTTGGCACTAGTACCGGCAAGCTTGTTGTTACGGTTGATGCGCTCGATCGGTGTTTGTTGATGTACCCTTTGAGTGAGTGGGATACTGTGCAGAGACGTTTGGAGAGCCTTTCCAATGTGCATCAAGGTACGCGTATGCTGCAACGGCTGTTGATTGGTCATGCAACTGATTTAGAGATGGATAAATCTGGACGAATTTTGTTGCCAGGTGTTTTAAGAAAGTACGCTTTATTGGATAGAAAAGCGGTTTTGATTGGTCAAGGGAATAAGTTAGAGGTCTGGTCTGATAACGTTTGGGCGGATCAAATGGAATCCTGGCAAGATCAAAAGAATAAAACAGCCAGAGAGAATATTGAAATGATCGGGAAGGTATCGATCTGAAATGTCGACTACGGAATATCAACATGTTCCGGTTTTGTTAAATGAAGTAGCTTCTCATCTAATTACCTCCAAAGAAGGCTGGTATGTTGATGCGACCTATGGAAGAGGTGGTCATTGTCGGTCTCTTCTAAGAATGTTGTCTAAAAAAGGGCGGATAATTGGGCTTGATAAAGACGAACAGGCTATAGAGTCGGCAAAGCTTTTAGCATCGCAAGATTCGAGGTTGATTCCGGTCCACGCAAGATTTTCCGAACTGAAGCTCGAGTTAAGCAAACTAGGGTTATCTCAGGTTGAGGGGATATTGATGGACCTAGGTGTCTCATCCCCCCAATTAGAGGATCCAGAAAGGGGATTCAGTTTTCAAAGTAATGGTCCATTAGACATGAGAATGGACCGTTCTTCGGGGGTAACGGCTTCAAATTGGTTGAATAGCGCTGCTGAAAGAGATATTGAAGCAGCACTTAAGCAGTTGGGAGATGAAAGACAGGCCAAATTGATAGCTAGAGAGATTGTTGCTCAACGACCTTTAAAGACAACTCGAGAGTTGTGTGACCTTGTGTTGGAGGTAAAAGGGAAAAAGTTCCAAGGAAACCGCGTTCATCCTGCTACCAAGACTTTCCAAGCCGTGAGGATGGTGATTAATTCAGAAATCGAAGAATTGTCAGACGGGTTAAAAGACGCATTTGAAAGCTTATCGATAGGTGGAAGGCTAGCGGTTATTAGTTTTCATTCGAAGGAAGATCGCATCGTAAAATCTTTCTTCTTTAATATGTGTGGTAGAACAAATCAGATACCTCGACGTATCCCTTTACTAGGGCATGAGATGTCGGCTAAGGCAAAGCTTTTGTCAGGAGCTATACGACCTGGACTTAAAGAGTTAAGTGAAAATCCTAGAGCGCGGAGTGCTACTTTGAGAGTCATTGAGAAAATTGTGGGAGTGGAAGACGCCTAGAGATGCGACAACCATATACACTTTTTATATTGATTTTGCTGATTGGCATTTTTGGGAGCTCCTTATACATTGTCGAAAGTGCCAATATCATAAGGAAACTCAATCAGGAGGTTTGGTCATCCCACCGAGATTATGACAATCAATTGGATGACTACAGCAGGTTGAGGTTAGAGTATGGTGCGTTAACTAGTTTGCCCCGAATAGAACAAATAGCTGGCAGTGAATTGGGAATGATTTTCCCAGAAAAAATTCATCGGATAGACAGCAGATGAAAAGGGTAGGGGCAACATATAAAGCTCGGAGCTGGAGACATTATGCACTGCTGAGTTTCTTGGTTCTGGTGGGGTTTCTTCTTCTTGGACGTATTGTTTTTTTAGGAGATGTGAAGAGGGTTTTTTTACAGAAGGCAGGTAAGAGTTCAGAGAAATTAGAGAAGCTTCCAGGAGTCAGAGGAAATATTATTGACCGTAATGGAGAGGTCTTGGCCGTAAGCACTCCCGGATACTCAATTTCAGTAAATCCCAGTCAAACTATTTTTGACGACGACGAAATAAGTAAAATTGCTGACGTTCTTGGAATGAATAAGAATGTGCTGGCCATCAATCTATCTAAAAATCAGAATAAGAATTTTTTCTTTATTAATCGCAAAGTCTCGCGAGAAATGGGCCTGGCATTACAAACAAGAAGTATTCGAGGCCTTAAGTATAAAGCTGAATACCATCGGTATTACCCAGCTGCGGAAACGGCATCGCATGTTATTGGCAAAACGAATATTGATGGTGTCGGTGCGGAAGGATTAGAGCTTTCATTGGACGAAGAATTACGGGGGAGCCCTGGAAAAAAAATTGTACTACGCGATCTTAAAGGTGGGTTAATACGTGATTTGGAATATAAAGCCATGCCCGAGTTTGGCAAAGATATTAGACTGACTATTGATATGAATTTGCAGTTCATTGCATATAAAGAGTTGAAGTCTGCCATTAAAAGCCATCGTGCCAAGTCTGGCTCCCTAATAATGCTTGACGTGAGATCTGGTGAAGTGCTGGCCATGGTGAATCAGCCTTCTTACAATCCAAATGAAGCGGTTATTGATTTAAGTGCAATGAGAAATCGTGCAGTAACTGATCTTTACGAGCCGGGGTCTACGATTAAACCCTTTGCTGTTCTGGCTGCTCTTGAGGCTGAAGAGTATGACGCGGATTCGATAATAGATACTTCGCCAGGGAATTATCAGGTTAGTGGCCATTCGATTAGCGATCCTAAGGATTATGGAAAATTGTCTTTGGCCAAGATTATTCAGTACTCCAGTAATGTAGGTATAGCAAAGATAGCCTTGACGCTGCCTCAACATTCTATTTTCGACATGCTTAAACGAGCTGGTTTAGGGCAACGAGTAGGTATTGATTTACCTGGAGAACGGAAGGGCCATTTGCTTGATAAAAAGTTAGATATACCGATTGAAAGAGCTGCATTGGCCTATGGCTACGGGTTAACCGTTACCCCGCTTCAACTAGCTAGTGCCTATTTGAGGATCGCTTCCGGCGGTTTGGCTGTGCCAATTTCCCTGCTAAGAAGAGATCGACAGTACGAGCAAAAGCCAGAGCGGATTTATCTTGAAAGCCATACTCATCAGGTAATGCGGATGATGGAGCTGGTAACGACAAGAGAGGGAACTGGTAGGCTTGCTGCTTTAGAAAACTATCGGGTTTCCGGAAAAACTGGCACCGCCCAGATTCTAAAGAGTGGGAAATATGAGACTAGCAGCCACAACGTAGGGTTTGTCGGGATTGTTCCAGTTTCAAAACCAAGGTTACTTATTATCGTGGTCGTTAATGATCCTCAGGCCGGTGCCAGCGGTGGAGGGACTGTGGCGGCGCCGATATTCGCTCGAGTCGCGAGGCATAGTTTACGTTTGCTCGGTGTTGAACCGGATAAAAAGCCATTACTTCTTTCTCAACGATCTGAAAAAGGGCTGAATCAAGGTTGAATCTAAAAGATTTTTTGCAGGACGATGAGATCCCCGCTCTAGAGTTTTCGGGGCTATCGGAAATGTCTACAGAAGTAGAAGAAGGAGATGTGTTTGTGGCGGTCGGCTCTTTGTCTCAAGTTCGTGAACATATTCTCGAGGCGGAGTCTTCTGGAGCAATAGCTGCAGTGGTTGATCAATCTTTGCAGCTCAGCCTTACAGGATTGAAACTACCGGTTTTTCGGCTAGCTGGATTAGCAGAAAAAAGGGCAGCGTTAGCATCAAAGTTTTTTTGCGAACCTAGTAGTGATCTAGATTGTATAGGCATTACTGGAACTAATGGAAAAACTTCTGTTGCCTACTGGATAGCTGATTTGAGTTCTCGCTTGGATGAAAAAATCGGATATTCCGGCACTTTAGGGTGGGGGAATCTCAATGATCTTAAACCAACGCAATTGACCACACCAAATCCGATCGATATCCAGCGAAGATTGGCATGGTTTGTGAGACAGGACTTCAAGGGCGTTGCAATAGAGGTGAGTTCGCATGCATTAGATCAGGGAAGAACAAGCGCCATTAAGTTTGACACAGGGGTCTTCACTAATTTGTCTAGAGACCATTTGGATTACCATATTACAATGGCAGCTTATGCGAAGTCTAAAGCGAAACTCTTTGAAGAGTATGATTTAAGAAACGCCGTGGTGTGTATTGATGATCAGATGGGTAAGGAATTAGTTAAGACCTTGAGTTTCGATGTTTTAACTTATGGAGCAAAAGGAGATATTTCTTGGTCGCTTCAA
>Ga0066836_10001973_pt1 | contig 10916 bp, 11 predicted proteins | sample ETNtaG_18_FD_71568 | JGI IMG/M metagenome (GOLD analysis project Ga0066836, IMG submission 71568) | Marine microbial and viral communities from oxygen minimum zone, Eastern Pacific Ocean - ETNP201302SV91 | ecosystem: Environmental > Aquatic > Marine > Oceanic | place: Pacific Ocean: Eastern...
CCTTCTTTTAATAAAATAAAACTTTCCCAGTCTTTAAATTTTCCTGTGCTTTTTAAATTTTCTTCTGCGTTTAATGTGCCAAAAGAAAAAAAAAGTAAAATTACTAATGTTATTTTTTTTACGGACATGGGTTTGGGTATTTTTTCTGAATTTCTCCTATTTTTTTTATTATTTCTTTATTTAAATTAATATCTACACTATCTATATTTGTTTTCAACTGTTCCAATGTTGTAGCTCCAATTATTACAGAAGTAACAAATGGCTGAATTTCACAAAATTTAATCGCCATTTGCGCAATATTTAAATTAAAATTTTTAGCTAAATTCCAATATTCTTCAACAGCTTTTTCCGAATTAATAGTTCGGTATCTTGGCCAATAATCATAAAATAAATCCATTCTTGAGTTTTTAGGCATTGCTCCATTCCTATACTTTCCAGATAAATATCCACTGGCCAATGGCGAATATGCTAGCAAACCAACCTTTTCTCTCATTGCAATTTCTGAAAGGCTAACCTCAAATCCTCTGTTTAGAAAATTATATGCATTTTGTATAGAAACAATTCTAGCAATTTTTTTTTGTTCCGAATACTTTAGATACTGATTTGTTCCCCATGCAGTTTCATTTGATATTCCAATATGTCTAACTTTACCCGATGCAACTAAATTATTTAAAGTTTCTAAAGTCTCTTCAATACTCACAGAATTGTTTGAATTTTTATGTTCATATTCTAATTTACCAGAAAACGCTCCGGAAGGTCTATCTGGCCAATGTACTTGATACAAATCTATATAATCGGTTTGTAAATCTTTTAAACTTCTATCAATGGCAAATTCAATTTGTTTTTTATTTAAAGAAGCTTTTTCACCATTAGGCCTAAGCCAAGGCATTGACGAAGCGCCTACAACTTTGTCCGCTAAGATTATTTTTTTTCTATTTTTTCTTTTAGAAAACCATTCTCCAATAAACTGGCTAGTTTTGCCTCTAGTTTCAGACTTCATTGGTACTGCATAAAGTTCAGCGGTATCAAAAAAATTTATACCATGATCTAAAGCGCAGTCCATTTGTTGAAAAGCATCTTGTTGAGTGTTTTGCTCTCCCCATGTCATTGTGCCGAGACAAATTGAACTTACTTTCAGGTCTGTATTTCCTAGTTTTTTATAATTCATTTGATTTTTTTTATCTTATTAAACTATCGGCTTCACTTGAAAAAGCTTTAAAATGACAATATATATATATTATGGAATTTAATAAACAGAGCATACTGAACAAAGTAAGAGAATCAAAAGAATCAGCATCAGTAATGGATGAAGGCTTAAGAGCCTATATGCTTAAAGTATATAACTACATGGCTTCAGGGATTTTAATTACTGGGTTTATTTCATTAATGCTTTTTAAATTATCAGTAGTTACTTCAGCGGATGGTTCTATTGTGGGTTTAACTAGTTTGGGAAATGCACTTTATAATTCAGCTTTAATGTGGGTAGTGATGTTAGCGCCATTAGGAATAGTTTTTTACATGAGTTTTGGAATAAGAAAAATGAGTGCAGCTAAAGCCCAGTCAACCTTTTGGGTTTTTGCAGCTTTAATGGGAGCTTCATTGTCATCAATATTTTTAGTTTATACAGGCGCCAGCATAACACGTGTTTTTTTTATAACTTCTGGTACTTTTGGTGCGATGAGCATTTATGGATACACAACAAAAAAAGATTTAACAAAACTAGGATCTTTTTTAATGATGGGTTTGTTTGGAATTATAATTGCATCAATAGTTAATATATTCATGAAATCTACAATGATGTATTATGTAATTTCCATAATAGGAGTTTTAATTTTCGTTGGGTTGACAGCTTATGATACACAGAAAATTAAAAATATGTATTTAGCAAGCGATAGTGGAGAAATAATGGGAAAAAAAGCTGTAATGGGAGCTCTTACACTTTATTTAGATTTTATTAATTTATTCATTATGCTTTTAAGACTTTTTGGTCAAAGACGGTAAATTTAGTTAACCAATTTAAATTTTTTCCATATAACTTTATTTATAAGATTTTCTAAATTTTCTGAATTATTAATTATTTTATCTTGAGAGTCTTTAATTATATATTTTTCATTTTTGCTTTTATGTTTTAAATTTTTAGTAATTTTATAAGCAGGGTAATCAGATGTCCTATGATAGACATTAAAGCTAACTTCTTTTTTAGAAATACTTAAGCCATAATCTTTCCAATCACCAACAGAAACCATTCTAGCATAAAGATTTAATATTAATTTTAATTCATGCTTATTAAAAAAAATATCTTTTTTTTTATTTGTATTATTAATAACTAGTTTTAAATGTTTCATTTATTAGTTTATTTTATATTTATTTATTAATGGAACTTGTGTTGCAGCAAAGATAAAACTTATTGGTAAAAGACCCCAAACTTTAAAATTTACCCAGAAGGCTTCAGATTGAGTTCTCCATACTATTTCGTTAAGAATTGCAACAAAAATAAAAAATCCTATCCAACGTGTATTCAGTTTTTCCCAACCTTCGTCCTCTAAATTTAAGGAAGATTGGAAAAATTTTTTTAACAAGGGTGTTTTTGAAAAATATTTTCCAAAAAAAAGCACTACAGCAAAAAGTATATTGATTATAGTTGGTTTCATGTAAAAAAATATTTTATTATCAAAATATAATGTAAGGCCACCAAATAAAGTAATTATGACTCCACTAACTAATGGCACCATAGGTATTTTTTTTTCTATAAAATAAACCACTGCCAAAGCAATTATGGTTGCTATTATAAAAGGTGGAATTGCACTTTTTAAATCGTTTTCATTATTAAAATATATTGTAAAAAAAATTAAAAGAGGGCCAAAGTCCGTTATAAATTTAATTATAGGTCTTTTCATGTCAAAATGTTAACATATGTCACAGAGTAGTTGAATTTTTTTATGTTGATTTTTTTATAAATATACATATCTTATATTTATCAAATGGCAGTTAACACAGCTAAATTTTCAATTGGGGACGTTGTAAGACATAGACACTTTAATTTTAGAGGTGTTATTTACGATGTAGATTTTGAATTTAATAATTCAGAGGAATGGTATCAGTCAATACCAAAAGATGTCAGGCCAAAAAAAAATCAACCTTTTTATCATTTGTTAGCTGAGAATAATGAAATTACATACGAAGCTTATGTTTCTGAACAAAATCTAATTAATGATGATTCTGATGAACCAATAAAACATCCTTTAATCGAAGAAATATTTGAGGGTAAAAAGGGTTCAGGTTATTTTAGACCTTCAAATTAACTAATACTCAGCTGCCTAAAATTAAACAATATTCATTCAAGAGATAGACAAAGTTTAGGTTTAATTATTTTTTAATGCCTAGTTGAGAGCATATAAAGTAATCTATATCTCCCTCTTAAAGCTTTTAACTAGGCATATTTTCCCTTTTTTTTAGTCTTTTTTCAAAACAGAATACTGGTTTATTTTTAGGTTTTTAGTATATATATTTTAAAAATGAAGAAAGTAGTTTTATATATTTTAATCTCAATACTGTCCTTTTCAGTAAATGCTGAGGAAGTTGGAAATGAAACTGAATTAAACTTTTTTACAGGAATGTTTGATTGGAGCGACCACAAACAAAAATCTACAACGATTGGCTTGCAACATCAAAATGAAGATTTATTTAGAGACAGTTTTTTAGGAAAAATATCTCCAATTACAGGAGGATTATTAACTGATAAAAATGCCTTTTATCTTTATACCGGAGTTGAAGCAAACTATGGATTAGGACCTTTAAAAATTACACCGAGCTTTGCCCCAGGTTATTATAATGCGGGAGATGGTAAAGATTTAGGTTATCCTTTAGAGTTTAAAACTGAAGTTCAAGTTTCATTAGATTTATCAGAGACTACTCATATCGGCGTATCGTACAATCATATATCTAATGCTGCTCTTGGAACTAAAAACCCAGGCGCAAATAGTTATATGTTTAATTTCCTTAAAAATTTTTAAATTCTTTGGTAAATTAAAAAGAAAGAGTTTATTTATGAAAATTGAAGACTGTCATAGTATTGCAGATTTTAGAAAACTCGCAAAAAAAAAATTACCCTCTCCAATTTTTGATTATATAGATGGTGGTTCTGATGATGAAATAACATTAAAAAGGAACACTGATTCTTTTGATAAATGCGATTTAGTCCCAAATGTATTAACTGGTTTAGGAGGAGAGGTTGACACGTCAACAACAGTTTTGGGTCAAAAAATTGATTTTCCATTATTCCTTGCCCCAACAGCTATGCAACGCCTTTATCATCCTAGAGGTGAAAAAGAAACTGCTAGAGCTGCTGAAAAAATGGGAACTATGTTTGGCATGTCTACTATGGCAACTACAAGCATTGAAGAAATTTCAAAGATATCAAGTGGGCCAAAACTTTTTCAACTGTATATCCATAAAGACAAAGGTTTAACCGACAGTCTAATTGAAAGATGTAAAAAATCTAATTTTAATAGTATGTGTTTAACGGTAGATACTATAGTTGCAGGCAATAGAGAGAGAGATCTTAGATCAGGTTTTACTACGCCAGTAAGATTAAAATTAAATAGTTTAGCAAGCTTCACTTTGCACCCCAAGTGGAGCCTAAATTATTTTTTAGGAAAAAAATTTCAAATAGAAAATATAATTCATGTAACAAAAAAAGGTAGTAGCGTTGAAAAATCAATTATTGATTATATCAATGAACAGTTTGATCCATCAATGAGTTGGAAAGATGCAGAGTATTGTGTAAAAAAATGGGGAGGTCCATTTGCGCTTAAAGGTATCATGTCAGTTGAGGATGCACGTAAAGCTGTTGATATTGGATGTACGGCCATAATGGTTTCAAATCATGGAGGAAGGCAACTTGATGGTTCAAGAGCACCTTTTGATCAACTTGCAGAAATCGTTGAAGCTGTTGGAGACAAAGTTGAAGTTATTTTAGACGGAGGAATTAGAAGAGGAACTCATGTTTTAAAAGCTTTAGCTTTGGGAGCGAAAGCATGTAGTTTTGGGAAAGGGTATCTTTATGCATTAGCCGCAGGAGGAGAAAAAGGTGTTACAGCTGTACTACAGAATATAAAAGATGAAATAAATCGTGATATGATATTAATGGGATGTAAAAATTTTAAAGAGTTGAATAAAAATAAAATATTATATAGATAAAGATCTATGAAATTAGCAAAAAATTTAGAAAGACTAGGAACGGAAGCTGCGTTTACAGTATTGGCCGAAGCAAAAAAATTAGAAGCTAAAGGAAAACCAATGATTTATTTAGGTTTAGGTCAACCAGATTTTAAAACACCCAAACATATAGTAGAAGCAGCAAAAAAAGCATTAGATGATGGTCATCATGGATATGTTTTATCAAACGGGATTTTAGAATGCAGACAAGCAGTTACCAGAAAAATAAAAAAACTTTATAATAAAGATGTAGACCCTGAAAGAGTATTAATAGTTCCGGGGGGAAAACCCACTATGTATTATGCAATATCATGTTTTGGAGAAACGGGAGCTGAAATAATTCATCCAACACCTGCTTTTCCTATATATGAATCTATGATTAATTATACTGGCGCAACAGCTGTGCCTTACGATCTAACTGAAGACAAGGATTTAAAATTTAATCCTGAAAAAATCTTATCTTTGATTACAGATAAAACTAGATTGTTAATACTTATTAATCCAAATAATCCTACAGGAAGTTTTGTAGAAAAAGCAGAAATAGATGTGTTGGCTGAAGGTCTTAAAAAATATCCTCATGTTACAATTTTAAGTGATGAAATTTATAGTAGACAAATTTTTGATGGAAAAGAAATGCCAACATTTTTTAACTATCCAGAACTTCAAGATAGATTAATAGTTTTAGATGGATGGAGCAAAGCATACGCTATGACTGGATGGAGATTAGGGTGGAGCGTTTGGCCAGAAAATTTAATACCACATGTAAATAAGTTATTAATTAATAGTGTTTCATGCGTTAATGCTTCATCACAATTTGCTGGAATAGCTGCATTAGATGGACCAGATGATTCTATATATGCAATGATGAAAGAATTTGATGAGAGAAGAAAGTTAATTCATAAAGGTTTAAATAATTTACCAGGAGTAGAATGTAGTTTACCAGGCGGCGCTTTTTATGTTTTTCCAAAAGTTATAGGTACAGGAATGAATGGTGAAGAGTTTGTAAAAAAATGTATGTATGAAGCGGGGGTCGCAATAGTTCCCGGAACTGCATTTGGAAAAACTTCTGGAGATTATGCAAGGTTTAGTTTTGCTGCTTCAAAAGAAAATATAAGCCAAGCATTGGAAAATATCGAGAAAATCCTTAAATAATTTATATTTACTTTTTTGACCAATAGAGATTTAGGCTGTAATATATTTTTATGTCTAAATTACCAATGCCCAAAATTGATCGCAAGACTATTTCTAAAAAAAATATTATTATTAAAAATTTAAAAAAAATTATTAAATCTGAAAATATTTTAGATCATGAAGAGCAAGTTAAACCATTTGAGACAGATGGACTGTCTGCTTACAAACAAAAACCAATGCTTGTTGTATTTCCAGAAAATACTAAAGAAGTAAGTGAGATACTTTCATACTGCAATAAAGAAAAAATAAAAGTTGTTCCACGTGGTGCTGGCACAGGTTTGTCTGGAGGGGCATTACCTTTAGCAGATAGCATTCTATTAAGTTTAACAAAATTTAACAAAATTTTAGAAATTGATTACAAAAATAGATGCGTGGTTGCTCAACCTGGAGTAACAAATCTTGGAATAACTCAGGTGGTTCAAGATAAAAATTTTTATTATGCACCAGACCCCTCTAGTCAAATTGCATGCACAATTGGTGGAAACGTTGCAGAAAATTCAGGAGGAGTTCATTCATTAAAATATGGAACTACTACAAATAATTTATTAGGAGCCGAGGTTGTTTTTATGGACGGTACAGTTAGTAGGTTAGGAGGAAAAACATTTGATTCTGAAGGATATGATCTCTTAGGTTTAATTACAGGCTCGGAAGGTTTACTGTGTGTAATTACCGAGGTAACAGTTAAAATTTTAAAAAAACCCGAAACAGTAAAAGCTGCACTAGTTGGATTTCCAACAATAGAAGATGGAGGACGTTGTGTATCAGATATTATTTCTAGTGGAATTATTCCAGCCGGAATGGAAATGATGGATAAAGCACTTATACATGCAACAGATAATTTTGTAAAAGCCGGATATCCAAGAGACGCAGAATCTATGTTAATTATTGAATTAGACGGAAATCAAAATGAAGTAATACAATTGATAGAACAAGTAACTAAAATTGCAAAAAAAAATAAAGCATCAAGCATTAAAGTTAGTAAAAGCGATGAGCAAAGATTAAAATTTTGGGCAGGGCGTAAAGCGGCATTCCCTGCTTGTGGTGATATGTCACCAGACTATTATTGCATGGATGGAACAATTCCTAGAGGAAAACTTGCTGAGGTATTAAAAGAAATTCAAAAACTATCAAAAAAATACAATTTACCTGTTGCTAATGCATTTCATGCTGGTGATGGAAACCTTCATCCTCTTATAATGTATGATTCTAACGATAAAAAAGCTTTAGAAAAAACTGAAAAATTTGGAGCCGAAATCTTAAAATACTGTGTAAAAGTTGGTGGAGTTTTAACTGGCGAGCATGGCGTTGGCATAGAAAAAAGAGATTTAATGTGCGAAATGTTTAATAACAATGACATACAACAGCAAATAAAAATCAAAAAAGCTTTAGATGGCAGCTCATTACTAAATCCTGGAAAAGTTTATCCAATTTTAAGAAAATGCGCAGAAGAAGGGAGAATGCATGTTCACAAAGGAAAAACAAAATTTCCAGACATCCCAAGATTTTGATTCAATTTATGCCGTAGATGAAATTCAGGCAGCTACAGCTATAAAAAAATTTTATAAATCAGACACTCCTATTGAAATAATTGGATTAGGCTCTAAAAGAAAAATAGGAAGACCTCTACAGTGCGCAAAAACTTTAAATCTTTCTCAGTTAAGTGGTGTAGTAGAATATTTGCCTGAAGAACTTTATATTAAAGTAAAATCATGTACTCCGATTAATGAAATAGAGAATTTATTAAAAAAAAATAAACAACACTTAGCTTTTGAACCAATTGATTTTGGATACATGTTTTCAGGAAAAAGTAATTATGGGACTGCTGCCGGCCAAGTTTCTTGTAACATATCTGGCCCGAGAAGATTTAAATCTGGCAGTATTAGGGATCATGTTTTGGGGTTTCGTGCGATAAATGGTCGAGGAGAAATTATAAAATCGGGAGGAACAGTTGTTAAAAATGTAACAGGATACGACTTAAGTAAATTAATTTGTGGCTCGTACGGTACATTGGTAGCTTTAACAGAAATTACATTTAAAGTAATGCCGGCACCTGAAGAAAGTACAACACTAGTTTTACATGATTTAAATATTGATAATGCACCAGACTTTTTAGAAAAAGCACTAAATTCTTCCCAAGATGTTTCCGGAGCAACTTTTCTACCATTGGAACCAAAATGTAATAATTGTGTAATGAATTTAGAGTCAACATTTAAATTAAATGACCTTAAATACAAAGGCTCTATTGCAGCTTTTAGGTTAGAAGGAGCTAAGAGTTCAATTAATACAAGATTAAAAAACTTAAAAGAAGAACTTAATTCTAGAGATTTTAATATTTCGGAGTTAGAAAAACTACAGTCCGAAATTTTTTGGAATAAAATAAAAAATTTAGAATTTTTTTTAGCAACTAAAAACAACGTATTAAGAGCAGTTATTCCACCCTCAGAATGTTCACGATTAATATATCAAATACCTTCTAAATTTAAATATTCCATAGACTGGGGAGGTTCTTTAGTGTGGATAGAAGCTTGTGAGTTAACAGAAGAAATGTTTGAGTCAATTCGAAAAAAAGTTGTCAAACTTGGTGGGTATATAACTATGATAAAAACTTCAGACAACTTACCATATGTTGATGATGTGTTTACCATAGATAGGAATAGATTTAATATTTCACAAAGTTTGAAAAAAAGTTTTGATCCTAAAAGAATTCTTAACCCAGGAAAAATGTATACAGGAACATAAATGGAAACTAGTTTTACAGAAAAACAACTTCAAGACAAAGATAATAAATCTAGTGAAAAAATTTTTAGGAAATGTGTGCATTGTGGTTTTTGCAATGCTACTTGCCCGACCTATCAATTAGAAGGAAACGAGCTTGATGGTCCAAGAGGTAGAATTTATTTAATTAAAGACATGCTAGAAAACAACAAACCAGCAACTGAAAAAATTGTTAAACATATTGATAGATGTCTTTCTTGTTATAGCTGTATGACAACCTGTCCTTCAGGTGTAAATTATATGCATCTCATTGACCACGGAAGGAAACATATAGAAAAAACTTACAAAAGACCTATTAAAGATAGACTTATAAGATTATTGTTGTCGTGGACATTACCAAATTCATTCAATTTTAAATTAGTTTCAATTTTAACTTTTTTTGTTAGACCTTTTAGATTTATTTTTCCTAAAAAAATAAAGAGAATGATTCAATTGATGCCTAAAACTGTTCCAAAAAAAACGCTACCCAATCTTAAGGTATATAAAGCTCAAAATAGAAAAAGACCAATTGCGAGAGTTGCTTTATTAACTGGATGTGTTCAAAAAGTTATCGCCCCTCAAATAAATGAGTCAACCATAAGATTATTAAATCGTCATGGAATTGAAGTAGTTGTTTCCAAAAAAATTGATTGCTGCGGGGCATTAAACCATCATCTTGGAAAAGATAAAATCGCAACGGAAACATTTAAAAATAATATTAATAATTGGTATAACGAATATTTAGATAATGGATTAGACGCAATAATTTCTAACACATCAGGCTGTGGAACTACATTGAAAGATTATGGTTTTATATTTAGATCGGACAAAACTTTAAAAAAAAAAGCTAAAAAAATATCTGATCTGACAAAAGATATATCTGAATATTTGGATGAAAATGTTAAGCTAAATTTTAAAAAAAAATATAAAGCAGATAGAACATACAAGATTGCATATCACTCAGCATGTTCAATGCAACATGGGCAAAAAATTCATAAAGAGCCATTAAGTTTAATAAAAAAAACAGGCAATTATGTTTGTGAAATACCCGAAGGTCATATTTGTTGCGGTTCCGCTGGAACATATAATATATTACAAGATGAAATGGCTCAAAGATTGTTAAAAAATAAGATTTCTAATATTAAAAAAGTTAACCCAGAAATAATTTCTACAGGTAATGTTGGTTGCATTACCCAAATTTCACAAGGAACTAAAATTCCGATATTACATACTGTAGAAATTATTGATTGGTATACAGGCGGCCCAAAACCTGATGCAATAAAAAAAATATGAAAAAAATATTAATTACAAGAAAACTTTTATCTACAAGTGAAGATTATGCTTTAAGAATTTTTGATGTAAAGCTAAATAAAGAAGACAAACTTCTTACAACAGAGGAATTAATTAAAAGTAGTCATGATTGTGATGGAATATTGTCATCCCTTACAGAAAAAGTTGACTCTGATGTCATTTCAAAATTGTCAGATAAAGTAAAGATAATTTCTAACTTTGCTGTGGGTTTTGGAAATATAGATGTTGTGGCCGCAAAAAAAAGAAATATTATAGTTACAAATACCCCAGATGTTTTAACTGATTCTACAGCTGAGATAGCTATCCTTATTCTTTTAGGGGCAGCTAGAAGAGCTAAAGAAGCAATAGAATGGGCAAATAAAAAAAATTGGAAATGGTCATCTGATTTTTTATTGGGAAAACAATTAACAGGAGCGAGATTAGGTATTTTAGGAATGGGTAGA
>Ga0066836_10001974_pt1 | contig 10915 bp, 5 predicted proteins | sample ETNtaG_18_FD_71568 | JGI IMG/M metagenome (GOLD analysis project Ga0066836, IMG submission 71568) | Marine microbial and viral communities from oxygen minimum zone, Eastern Pacific Ocean - ETNP201302SV91 | ecosystem: Environmental > Aquatic > Marine > Oceanic | place: Pacific Ocean: Eastern...
ATGGCTTCTGAACGATGCCACCAAGCTGCAGAAAGTGCACTTGCCAAGGCAAATCCATGTGCCTTTGAATCGTCTCTTTCATTTCTAGGCGGTGTTGTAGCACGCATGGCTTGTTTCAAACTTCGACGCCAATGACGGCCGCTAAAAATCGAACGCGCCAAATTTGGTAGACGGACCATCTCATCTGCACAATCTTCAACCCACTCAGTCCATTTTTCATCTTCTGGTTCAACGAAAAATACCGGACGTGCGGATGAACCTGCATCACTTTCTGCTGCCAATTGAAGGCGACGGAATTCCGGGTCTGGAAATTTGCATGTTTGAATTGAATCAATCGTGGACATGCCAAGCATCATTCTCGCCAACATACCTCCACCCGCAATAATGGAATCTCGATTGATTCCAGGTGATGACTTCTCCTGTTCAAATTGTTCATCCCAAAATTCAGGTTCGTCCTCAGGTAGCAAAAATGCAACGCCATCCCATTTGCCTACAGAACGCCTGAGAGTTGGCGTGAGGACAACGTTGGGCAAGGTTGGCCATAAGCGAATCGTGCCACCACTAGGATCATCCCATTCGACAGGGGACCAGGTGAGAGACCCCAAGTCGGCCATCTGTTCGACCTCATTCTTGACTGGCAAGCCACTCTTCGAGTTGCTCTACATTCCATCCTTGATCGAAATAACCCTGGATGGTTGCATCGTCCCAGAATGGGAATTTCTCCTTGGCAATCTCCATTGGACTCTTTGCAGCTGCTGGTGGACCACGAGATGAACCCGGTGGACCCCTTCGCTCACCAGGTCTTGTCGCCGGTGGGCCACGACTCTGTACTGGTGTAACCGCTTCAGCAGCAGGTAGGAAATCATCTTCTTCGATGTATTCAAACTCTTCAGCATCTTCTGTTCTGTTTAGAACGATCAGAACGACGACGACTGCAACGATTAGCAATATCACCACGGCAACAATGCCAATAAGCAACATCGAACCATCACTAGAATCCTTTGAAAATTTAGAAACACTGTATGTGATTTCGTCAGCAATGGGTTCGTTATCCATGTCCAATATGGTAATCGTTACACTCGCTTCAGGATCTTCGTGCATTGGCATTTGATATCGCCATCGAGGGCAATCAGAATTGGCATTGCAAGTAACATCACTAGTGATTGTCTCCGGGGAACCTGCTGGAGAGCCTGCTTTTGTCACCACAATCTGAATTTGTAAAACGCCTTCTTTGTTTCCATCATTTCTATAATCAATTAGCAAATCAAAGAAGGTGTCTTCCATGGGTTTATCGACAGATAAGTCTGCTCTCTCGATGACAAACTTCGAGGCTTCATAGGCCATATCATAGGTGCCCGCTCCACTGTTCAAAGAATCGCCAAAGGCGCCGGCTCCATTGATTGTCTGTCCGGCGGAATCATGACCAGTTAACCAGAATTTGACAACAACATTCTCGACATCTTCAGGGAATGGTTGTGAGGACCCCCATAGGTCAACACAGGTTGCAGTCGCTCGAATACGACCCTGATTTGATTCAAGATACAGTGGTGTACTTTCCCAACCGGGACCATCTGAAAAAGCATTCAGATATTCTGTCCAATTGTACTCAAATGCACCGACTTCTTGTGATTTGTAGAACATCCAATTCAGTTCAACGGATTCAGTATCCATGCCTTGAAGTTCGTCAATCAGAATTTCAGCATTCAAACAATCCATGACCGATGAAGAAATACTTCCTTCAATTGTATCGCCCGTGTTCGAATTGGACAATGACCATGATCCAAATACTGCATCGGGTCGATCACCATCGACCTTGACAATGAATGAACGTGAAGGTGCAGGGGTATAGTCAACCGCACCTTCTGGAAGCCCTAGAATTTGTAGAGTGTAGCTGTATTCATTTGTTGCAGATGCAGCGGGAATGACCAACTGGAATGAGCCATTCTCAAATGGATACTCATTGACTTCAACAAGTGCGGGCGAATAACCGCTATCTGGCAATCCGGCAGGATACATTGGTGTACGTGTAACCTGAAGGGTCAGTGGAATCTCAGGACTCACGAAAATCAATGAGTTCATGCCAGCGCTGAATACATAGCGACCATCAATGACCAGGATGTCACCTTGGTATACGAATCCACCATCTGCTGAGCCAACACCATCTGTTGGGAAGCCGGAGGTGTCCTGAACACTGAATGTAGTCGTGTCAAGCTCAATTCCACTTGCATATTCCCACCGTTGAGGGTTTCTTGATGCACTAATGTGTACCTCGTTGTTATTGAGATCCTTGTCTTTCATTGCAACATCTGGTGTCTTGACACCGCCCACATATGAAAGGGGGATGGACCATGCCATCCGAATCGGTATATCGAGTGTGAAGCGCTGTTCAAATGGGGAAAGCAATACATTTCCTTCCCGAGTTAACATTCGTGGTTTCATTCCTGTGTTCTCGTAATCATCTAAAATTTCAAGCCAATCGTTGTCACCACTTGTCCAAGCCGTATCATTTTGTGGCGAATAGAACACCTCTACGCAACCTTCTGGGTCATACGAAACCCCTACGTCGTTGCATATTACTGGATTCATTGTGATGGTAATCTTGTCAACATCCGTCCAACCATTGTCATCCTTCCCGTCCACCAATAGGTGATACACGTTTCCTGCATACATCGAACGATTGTTGTCATTTAGCATGGCGCCTTTTGAATCCGAAATATGGAACGCCTCAACCAGAGGTGTACGACTTTCCATTGCGATGTAAGTGACAAGGTCGGCATTGATTCCGGGGCCACCTCCATCGATTTGATTGCCACCTATATCTCCACCAGAGACGAATACGCTGACCATTTGTGGAGGGTCAATTCCACTGTTATCATAATCACTAATACATTCACATGGGTGATCGATTAGATAGTACGAAGTATCGGTCTGTGTTTGTCGAAGAAGACCAATTTGCGAATATTCATTCAACTGGGCCTCTCGATCCATTTCTCCTGTATCAGCAGCAACGTAACCGATGTCGCCAGGACACATGCCATCTAATCCACAGTCATCCTTTGCTTCAACCCAATAATTGAGGGTCAATGCCTCTGGTGCCAATGGTAAATCTTGTGCTGCGATTCTGAACTTTTGGTTGGTACTTGCACGGACCCATGTGTCATCATTGAGATCTCGCCAATCGCCCTGCAGGCTGAATACAGAGATGTTCATCAAATGAGGTGCAAAGGGATCGAGTGTGATTGAAAATCGAATGGCACAATCACTGTCTGGGTTGTACTCAGTCGGTGCACAAATTTGATCCCCGTCAGTGTAGTTGTGCATGACCAATCGATATTGTTCATTTCCAGCCTCGGTGGCAGGGAGTGTTGGTTGCCACGAATAATTTCCATCAATAGATGCTGCAGTGGAGTCAACATGCAACCAATCTTCCTCCACGATATTTGATTGGTTTCGCTTCTGTAGTAGAACTTGATAGCTACTTGGATTCGGTGCAACATCCAAATCTTCGTAACGGATGTTGAAATCGAGGGAGATCGTGTTGCTAGAGAATGCGTTGTTCAAATCTGTCTGTTCTACACCACCTTGATTGAATAGATGGAAATCAGTGATTCCTGCATCGTTTTCTACAGCATTGCCAGTAACGGGTGCAATCAAACTACCAGCGGGCAATCCATTGACACCCGTGTTTGAAAGTGCTGAAGCATAAATCCGGACACTTGCAGTATCATCCCATGTTGGGTTGACCTTGAACCTCCAATTGAGTTGCTTTACACCTGCAGATGCATCGGTTGCCAGTGATTGTAACGCCATGAAATCTATCTTGTCTTCTGGATCATTATCCTCCCAGAATGTACCATTGGTTTGATCCCAACGCAGCTCCATATTTCCATTTGCGGTTTCAAACAGAAGGCTTGCACCACCAAGGGTTTGACCTGTGGATGAGGCGACTTCATGTGTGGTGACGATTTCAATAATATCTCCATTGGGATACATGCCAGAAATCCCACCATCATCCAATGTTGAATCATACCCACTGGTGGTCGAAACCGATAGTGATGACAATGAAATCGATCCACCTGAACCACCAACGATTCGCATGGGTACGACAACGGAACCTGTGGCACCGCCACTACTCGCGAGTGCAACACCTTGGTTTAGTTCACGGGCGATATTGTTTGAATCGCTAATTGCACGCTCCCAATTGTAGATGATGTCAATGTCACGGAACGTAATTGTTGAACCAATTGTGGCGGAATCTGCATCAAGACTGAGGCGGAATAAGCACCACTCATTTCCGTATCCATCCACCCACGCCACAGGAACCAATGGATTGTCAAGAAGTGCTTGAATTGTAGACTGCAAAGAGATCAACGGGCTCTGTGGATATGGAATCAAATCTGTCCCCTCATCCATAGACAGCACCACTTCTTCTTGTTGAGATCCACTGATAAGATACAAGTCAAAGACTCCAATATCGGAGTCTTGATAATTCAATTCAGCATATTCAATGTCTGCACCTTTCGGCAAAAGGAATGGGGCACCTTCAGCGTGAAGGTTGACATCAAGCATGAGCGTGGAGGTCGAGGCCCCCTCGTTCACACCATTGACTACGCCCGTACGGAACATATCTTGGCGGCCGAAGAGCCCAAATGCTGGATCTAACATCCCCCATTCAATGTCCCCATCAGCAGCAACGTCCAAAGAAATACCTCTGGAATGATGAGCAAAACGATACTCGGCATGGAATGAATACACTTCACAAAATGATGTGTAATTGGCCATGACACCAAAAGTCAAGGCAGGTGATGCCAGTTCAGTCCATTGATTATTGGTCAAAACTGTCATCGGGGCATCAGAGTTTAGACTCATGCCATAAAGGCCGTTTGGATTGCTTCCACAATTGTCCACGAGAACAGGTTTTACAGCTACAATCGGCATCGAAAAGTCCGGTCGAATAGCAGTAGGTGTATACGAATCATCGTGGATAGATGCTGTAATCATCACCGTTGAACTATCGGTCATGGCTGAATACCATTTGTCACCCGCATACATTCCACCTTCCCAAAATACACCTTCTGTGTTGTTGAACGTGGTTCCAATAATCGTCCCCAGATGGAATCCGTAAAGCGTTGGCGTAGACAAACGCGCCGAGCCTGAACCAAATGTGAATTTCAAATCGATTAGAGGGTAATCATCTGCATTGATATCCCACAACTCGATGAGGGTGCCCTGTAGGTTTGACATGGGGTCTCCATTTCGATCGATGACCACATTGCCAGTCCCTGCATCCAAAATATCAACACCAAAATCTGCCGATGAAGATTTGCGCAGCTCCAAATTGAGTAGACCGTATCCATCTGGGAATCCAGCTTGACCGGATACCTGTGGAGAAAACGAACTCATGGTTACGTGTCCTTGTGCAGGAAGTGGATCACCAACACGTACACCGTCGATATACCAACCTGCGTTCATCATTTCAACTGGGAATGAACCACTGCGGTCATTGACTTCGTGAACGAAGACCAACTTAACGTAACGACCGGCGTGGCTCGATAAATCGATTTTGATATCTGACCATCCATTGGGACTATTTGCGGAAGTTGTACCATTGCCAGCCAGAACGTAGTCGCCTGCTTGAGGGCCGTTCGAACCGAGGTAATTGCAACGATTGGCAGGAACTTGATTGGTTGCTGAACCGAGTTGGTGCAAGCCGTCTCCAGAAGACACTCCGGTCGTAGCCCCAACATCGATTGGAGCGAAGACGGCATTCTGGAAGTCTTGATTGTTGGTTGAATTTTGGACGGCAACATATGCACAATCATCGTAGTAATACTGGTTTGTTCCGGCCTCTCTGTAAAAGAAAGAATGGAAACTCTTGAACGTCAAATCGGCCTTTCCGGGGTGAACAAAGAAGGAGACACTGGTGAGGACCATGTTGAATTCACCATCGGGCAAAGTGGCCGTATAATCTGGGTTCTCGAAATCAGTTCCCCAACACCAATCACCGACACCACAGCCCTGAGCAAGCACGTTATTGTCTTGATTGTTATGTGCCCAATTTGCAATGAGCGGTTGAACACCTTGATCTGGCCCCGCAGCCCAGCCCTCAGGATTGGCTTCAAAGTCAGCATTGTAACCCATGCTTGTCAATTGGAGTGACTCATCCTCGAAAGTGAAATCGCTATTGGATGAATATTGAGTCATTCCGCCATTGAAAATTGGGTTCCAAATTTCGCCGTTGGCAACCAATGAACTGTCGATGGCCTGCACGTCATCGTGAACGGCATAATTCGTGCCTACGATTAGGCCTGCAGCATTTACAGTTTCACCGGCAGGCATGCTAATTCCAGCTGTCAAGTCATCGCCCCATGAGCCCTGGTCACGGAGATCTACATCCACTTCAGAGTCGCCATTGGCAAAGGTGCTAATTGTCGCAGCATGAACCAATGTTGTTGAGAACAACATCAAGCAAATCATGGCCAACGATAGGGTTCGTGTTCGGGTTGTCATGTTAGGTCACTTCCAAGATGAACCACTATGTGGTTCTAACTTGGGGACTCAAAGCCCGCATATAACACCCATGTTGCTCTGGTTGGCCCCGTAGGGGGCCAAAATAAGATAATTTACACCACTAAGGTTCTCATTCTCAATGATTTAAGGCAATTTTCAGCCAATTCATCCAAACCACCCTGCAATGCTTCGTTGCCCCTTAATCGATTCAAATCAGCAACAGTTGTGGGCCGGTCTGGACCAAGTGCGTCACACAATTCTGGACCTGAAGCGATTTCATAAGTTCCCAACACACGAGCTTCGTCGATAATTTCCTGTTTATCCAAACCCAACAAAGGACGCAACATTCTGAAATGACTCGCTTCCTCAACAGCCCCTAAATTACCAAGGGTTTGGCTGCTAACTTGGCCCAAATTTTCACCGGTCAGAATAGCGGTTGCACCGACTTCATTTGCAATGAGATTGGCAATCGAATTAAACAATCTTTTCATGTGTACAAAATAGTCGCGATGTGCCGCAGGATCTGTGAATTTTGCCAAGGTTTCACCGACTGTGATGACGCGTAAATTCTGATCGATCAAACCGGTTGAATCATGATGTTGAATTAGGTGTGCTAAACTGGCGACGGTCTTGTCTTCAGCTTCACTTCCTGTGATTGGTTCCTGAGAGCAATGTACGGGTACGATACACCAACCGGAACGCACCATTCGAGCGACAGCAACCGGAGAATCAATCCCCCCTGAGACCAATGCGATGCAAGTGGGGGTCTCGGCCATGTGATTGGGTAGCGGTTAACCCCCATAATGGGATGGGTATGGGATAACTGAGTGACAGACTCAAGAGGGAGGGGCGTCACCCAAGGTATGGAGATCGTGATGTCAGAGCCATATTCGACCGAACCCGTGACAAAAATAGACGAGGTTTTTCCACAAGATACCAATGCATACAATACACTATTTGGTGGTCGATTGATGAGCATCATGGATACTGCAGCAGGCATGGCCTCTAGCAAATTTGCGCACAGGGAATTCGTGACAGTTTCAGTGGATGCTTTGAAATTCAAAAGACCTGCATATCAGGGTGATCTGATTGAAACAACTGCGCGCGTGGTGCATACGAGTACACATACTGCGGGAGTTCATGTTGTTGCCAAGCGTCTGAATCGAAGTGAATGGGTCACTGAAGAAATCTGTACAGGTTTCTTTTTCATGGTTGCAATTGATTCACAAATGCGCCCAATTCCCATCCCTCAATTTACCCCTGAATCTGAAAAAGAGAAAGAGATGTGGAATCTGGCTCAAGCAGCCAGAGATGCGATGAAGGCCTCCGGTCATTGACCATCGGATTCAACAAGGTAAGCCAAGTCGGCAGATCATGCCTGTACTGAATGTCGCCTTTGTCGGTTCGGAGGAATTGGCTCGATCACTTGCGAAGAAAGGTGATGTACGCGATATCGAATCTTATGTTTTCAAGGAGGTCCATGAAGGGGAAACTCGAATCCTCTCACTATTGCGACCATTACGACACCCCGAGCGGTTGCGCCCTTTGCTCAGTGTACTCAATGTGGCCAAAGCAGGGATTGTTGAGATCAACAAAGTCGATGCGGCATTGGGCGAGGTTCTGGTTGCGTTTGCTGCAGCTGATATTCAAATTGGTCATGCAATCATATCTCCAGAAGAAGGAGGTTGGGTCGACCCGGAACAAGTCCAAATGATTCTAACTCAAGCTGGACTTGGAAATTGGAAACTCCATGTTGATGTTCCAGACGAACATTCCCTTCGAGAAGACTTGCTCTCAAATTTGAAATCAGGAGACCAAGAGGCACCTTTGGTCATTCCAATCGATCAACATTTCAATGTCAAAGGAGTGGGTTTGGTTGCAATTGGATATGTTCAGGCCGGATCAATCTCAAAACATGATGAAATAATTGTATTGCCCGCCCAAGAAAAAGGAATTGCGCGAAGTCTCCAAGTGATGGATGATGATGTTGAACTTAGCATCGTTGGGGACCGGGTTGGAGTTGCGATTAGAAATTTGAGAGAAGAGGCCCTACATCGTGGATGCATTTTGACACATGAAAATGCAGATGGTTTGGTCCGGCACAATTCTTCAACATTCACCCTCACCAAAGCCCCTTTTCAAAAGCGTGATCTCGCCAAAGGGGATGTTTTGCATGCCGCCATAGATTTACAATTCCAAGTCGGTAGAATTGACCAACTCGATGATTCACAGATTACGGTGAATTGGGAACAACCTCTTTGGATTCAAAAACGCGATGCTGCGCCAGTAATTATTGCTCAATTGGATGCGGGCAATATGCGAATAATGGGGACCGCGGATTCTATCGCGCCCGCGTGAGAAGAAGACTCCCAAACCATGGGTCTCACGGTGATGATTGCCAAAAAACTGTATAAGCAGCAAGGTTCGCTGACGTTTTGGGATGCATCAACAGGAAGGACCCATTGGGGTTCAGCCTGAGCAGCGTGGGCATGAGATCCTCGCAACGTTCAGGCTGGCAGGAGTAGGCGGAGGCATTAAGGGTCTACTGAATGAAAAATCATTACTTCTTGAGAGAAGAGATGGCAAGGGAATCCGCATTGATATCAAAACAATCCGTCGTGTTCGCCACCATCATATTCCTGTAATCGCACCTGGTTTAACTTGGATTGGATTCATCACTTTGATTTTGGCTGCCAGAGTGCTTTCGGGACCAATCCAAATCTATGCACTTGGAATCGGAGCAATCACCATCTTCACTTGGCTAATGGGGCGAAGGCCCACCCTGTGTATTGACACAAAACATGGAGATAGACACATGTTGCATGGCCCCGACAGTCTCCTTTTGAGGACTCAAATGATGGTCAATCGACTCTGCGAAGGAAAGACCATGGAAGAAGCAAAGGAAGGACTTGAAGAAATTCAGCGCAACTCAAATTTCCCAAGTATTGCACCTTTACAAATTGTTCATGATCCGATGACTGTTCTACAAGCAGAGACCATGGAAGAAGCAGAACTTCTCCCTGAAATTGGAATATTTGATGAAGCCGATTTGGAGCAGGCATTGAAAGCGATGTACCATGGAGACTCTGGAGAAATTCCAGAACCGATGCCGGCACAATCCGATTCAATTTACCAGACTACGCCGGCAACTGAATCATTTGTGAGCGATAGTCCAGCTGATAATGCAGGGCGTGGACTACTAGATCGTGCACGAACATCTTTGCATGAAGTTCGCTCTGAAAATCAAGGTGTGGACTCACAGCAAAAAATTGACAACTGGTCACGCCCTTGGGAAAAACCTGCAGAACAGAATGAAATCGGGCTAGAATCAGCAGATTCAGCATATGAGCGCGCTTGGGGACGAGACAAACCACAATGGTACTGTGAAAAAGATAAGCAAACAACTGAAACGAGGATCCAATCCGCAATTTCGGAAGCGAAAGAAGAAGGTGGAATGTTCTTTTCAGGTTCAATGTTTGATGATCCGAGCCCTTCACAAACTACAGATTCAGGGATTTTCGGGAACATGTTTGATACACCATCTGAACCAACCACTGCAATTCAACCAATTTCAACTCCTGAACCCGCACCAACTTGGTCAGGCCAAGCCATACGTGAAGCAAGGCCAACAGCTAACGCACTAGCGACCACACTACCGGAGCCAACACCACATGCACTTCGTGAAGAATGCATGCCAGGAGTAGTTGCAGCAGCTCGAATCAGTGCCCCTAAGCCTGAACCAGTGCCAGCACCAACTGAGAACCATAGCCTAGATGAATTCCCTGCCTTAGGCGCCCTGTTGAGAAAAACACCCCAGAAGAGATTGCGAAATGTCACAGCACCAAAGGAGAGCCGATTGGCAAGGTTGGCAAAACGGGGCATGAATGCTTTGACTCGAACAAATGCCAACAAACCTGCTCGTAAAATGGCAAGACCTGTTAAAATTCAAGGCGACAACTATGCTGAAATTTATGGCGATGAAGATGGATTCTCCGACGGAGAATACCGTGAATTGTCACTGCGTTCAGGTCAAATTCTTCGTTTGAGAGCAGATCAAGATCATCAATCTGAAATTGCCGAGCGTATCAAGAGTCTATCAAAATCATCTGGAGGAACATTGGCTGATAGTGAAGCAGAGGCATTAATCGAACAGCTCTCTGATGGCGAGAATATTGGACCCATTGTCAGTTTACTCAAGGCCGCAGAATCAAAGCAGTTGTCATTTGGGAAACTTGCGAGCACATCCCCGCCAAAGCAAGAACCTGGGCACCATGGTATCTCTAGGATTGGTTAATCAATTCAAACCCACCATTCGTCGATAGGTGTCGAGGCGGGCATGATATTCACCTCGATCCAATTCCACCAAACCAGCGATGCCAAAATCAGCAATTGTGAATGAAGCTGT
>Ga0066836_10001977_pt1 | contig 10909 bp, 9 predicted proteins | sample ETNtaG_18_FD_71568 | JGI IMG/M metagenome (GOLD analysis project Ga0066836, IMG submission 71568) | Marine microbial and viral communities from oxygen minimum zone, Eastern Pacific Ocean - ETNP201302SV91 | ecosystem: Environmental > Aquatic > Marine > Oceanic | place: Pacific Ocean: Eastern...
AGAAAAAGATGAAGAATATGTAAAAAAAACTATCAAAGGAGCAATGGAATCAATTTCAAAATCGGAACATCATATGTTTTCAATTCCTTTAGAAGTTAATGTAAACTCTGGATATAATTGGGGAGAAGCACATTAATTGCCGTAATACTTGCCCAATTTGTGACAATTTAGTATTTCTATACTAAGGCAGAATTTTAATTATGAGTCACTCTATTGCATTAGTTGATGACGACAGAAATATACTAACCAGTATAAGTATGGCTTTGGAAAATGAAGGATTTAAAGTTCAAACTTATATAGATGCAGAAAATGCTTTAGTGGGTATTAGTAGAAATCCTCCAGATTTAGCAGTTATAGATATTAAAATGCCCGGAATGGATGGAGAAGAATTACTTAAAAGATTAAGAAAAAAAACTACTATTCCAATATTATTTTTAACTTCAAAAGATGAAGAAGTAGATGAACTTTTGGGATTAAAATTAGGAGCAGATGATTTTATAAAAAAATCTGGTGGCTTTTCTATGAAGGTGCTCATAGAGAGAATAAGAGTACAGTTAAGAAAAAAAGTAAATACTGTAGAAGATACAAAAAATCTTATTAAACATGGAAAACTTGTATTAGATTCATCTCAACTAGAATGTGAATGGAATGGAAAATCGTTACCAGAAAAACTTACAACAACAGAGTTTTTAATTGTTAAAGAATTAGCAAAAAGACCTGGAATAATTAAGGAAAGAGCGCAGCTGATGGATATAGCATATAAAGATAATAATGATATAGAAGATAGAACAATAGATAGTCATGTTAAGAGAATTAGAAAAAAATTTAAAAGAGTAGATCAAAATTTTTCTGCAATAGAAACAAGGTATGGCAGCGGGTATAGATGGAATGTTAGTTAATGCAATCTAATTTTTTCAAATCTAGCTCAATTCTTAGGAAGTTTTTAATATTTAATTTAGTTATTTTTTTATTTTTAGGTATTTTTACTTTTTTATATCTTAAAGCAATAAAACCAAATCTTGTTCAAAATAGATCTGAACAACATGTCAGAATAATAGATAACACTTCGGATCATATTAATAGATTGGGTATTGAATTTACTAAAGAAGGCATTACTGAATTTTTATTATCAACAAGATTTTTATTTCAAAATTTAGATCGTGTCCAATTATACGATTTGAATTTAAATTTATTAGGAGATACTGATACTTTAGATCTAGCGCAAGATATTTTTACTCGTAGTGAAAGTATACAGGAGACACCAATTGATATGTCTGACGAAAAATTAAATATTAATGAAAATTTTTCACAGATCAAAGCAACCACTTTTAATACCGAAAATTATGTAAAAAATTATTCTGAAAAAAAAAATATTGATAATAAATTAATAATTAGTGAAACAATTAATAATAATTTTTATGTGATAACAATTAATTCAGTTATTCTTGAAGGAAAAAACAAAGGGTACATAGTGGTTTCAGAAATTTCTAACGACATATTAGTAGCTGTTGATGAAAGAAAAAATTTTATACTAAGGTCAGTTTTTTTTGTAGCTCTTGTGATTTTAATTTTTTCAGTTTTTTTAAATAAGTATATTTTAAAACCAATAAGGTCCTTGGTTTTGTATACAAAAGCTATTAAGGAAAAAGATGTAAAAATAGGAAAACATGAAAAGTATCTTCTTAGAAAAGATGAGGTAGGACAATTATCAAGATCATTAACCGAAATGACAGAAGATCTTTATAAAAGAATAAATATAGCGGAAACATTTTCATCTGACCTGGCCCATGAAATAAGAAATCCTTTGACTTCATTAAAGGGTGCTTCTGAAGTTTTAAATGACACAACAGATAATGAAAAAAGAAAAAAATTAATAAAAGTTATAAGCCACGATGTAGAAAGAATTGAAAGATTAATAACTGATTATTCTCAAATGCTAAAAGATGAAGCAACTTTATCAAGGGCAAAAATGACAAAAATTAATTTATCAAACGTAATAAATTCCGTAGTTGAAGATTTTAATAGCGATTTGGCAAACTTAAATAAAAATATCAAAATAAATATAGATAAATCCAAGCTAAATGGATCTAGATTAAATATTTTAGGAGTAGAAAGTAAACTAGAGCAAATTGTAGCAAATCTTTTAGATAACGCTGTATCCTTCAGCCCTCCCAATGGAAAAATATTGATTAATTGCCATATGAAGAAACAAAATATTCATTTAACCATTGAAGATGAAGGTCCAGGCTTTAACGAAAAAAATATTGATAAAGTCTTTAATAGATTTTATAGCAATAGACCTGAAAAATTTGGGGAACATTCTGGTTTAGGATTGAATATTGTGAAAAATATTATAGAACTTCATGGAGGTTCAATTACAGCTTCAAATCAAGGTGGCAAGAAAAAAGGAGCAAGAATCGAGGTGATGCTGCCAATTTATAAATAATTAAAAGTTATCAATAAGTTGAAAATTTTATATTAAGTTGTTAAATATGTGCCAATTATGTCAGAAGATTTTAAAGTAAAAGATATTAATCAAGCAGAATTTGGTAGGAAAGAAATTTCTATAGCTGAAACTGAAATGCCAGGTTTAATGGCCTTGAGAAAAGAATATAAAGGAAAAAAACCTCTTAAAGGTGCAAAAATTCTTGGTTGCCTACACATGACTATTCAAACAGCAGTTCTAATAGAAACTTTAATTGAACTTGGAGCCGATGTTAGATGGTCTTCTTGTAATATTTTTTCCACACAAGATCATGCGGCTGCAGCAATAGCGAAAGCTGGAATCCCTGTTTATGCTTGGAAAGGTGAGACTGAGGAAGAATATTGGTGGTGCATCAAACAAACTATTGAAGGCAAAAAAGATTGGAAACCAAATATGCTTTTAGATGATGGGGGCGACCTAACTGCTTTAATGCACAAAGATTATAAAGATCTTTTAAAATCTGTAAAAGGTTTGTCTGAAGAAACAACAACTGGAATTAAAGCTTTAAAAAAAATGGAAGCAGAAAAAAAACTTTTAGTTCCAGCTATTAACGTTAACGATTCTGTAACGAAGTCCAAATTTGATAACTTGTATGGTTGTAGAGAAAGTTTAGTTGATGGAATTAAAAGAGCAACTGATGTAATGATGTCTGGAAAAACTGCAATAGTTGCGGGATTTGGAGATGTCGGAAAAGGCAGTGCAGCTTCTTTAAGACAAAGCGGCGCCAGAGTAATGGTTACAGAAGCAGACCCCATCTGCGCTCTTCAAGCAGCTATGGAAGGATATGAGGTAGTGTTAATGGATGAAGCAATCAGTAATGCAGATATAGTAGTTACAGCAACAGGTAACAAAGATATAGTTACAGCAGATCACATGAGAAAAATGAAGGATCGCTCAATACTTTGTAACATTGGGCATTTTGATAATGAAATTCAAGTAGAAGCTTTAAAAAATTATAAATGGAATGAAATTAAACCGCAGGTACATGAGATTGAATTTCCAGATAAAAAAAGAATACTTCTTCTTGCTGAAGGAAGACTGGTTAATCTAGGGTGTGCAACTGGTCACCCGAGCTTTGTTATGAGCGCTTCTTTCACAAATCAAACTATTGCTCAAATAGAACTTTGGAATAACTCTGATAAATACAAAAATAAAGTTTATGTTTTACCTAAACACCTAGATGAAAAAGTTGCGATGCTTCATTTAAATAAAGTCGGTGCTAAACTTACTCAACTTACAAAAGATCAGGCTGATTATATCAGTGTAGATGTTAAAGGCCCTTTTAAATCAGATAGTTATCGCTACTAAAAGTAGTAGATGAAGTTAAAATCATTAGAAGATACAAAAAACTTTTCCGAAAATTTTTCAAAGATAATAAATAAGGGAGATATAATTTTTCTTTATGGTGAAATTGGAACAGGAAAAACAACTTTTGCACGTTTTTTTATTAATCATTTAGAAAGCGAAAATAAGATTAAAAATAGCGATATATTAAGCCCAACATTTAATATAGTTTATGATTACAATATCGGTGGTGTAAAAATTCTTCATTATGATCTTTATAGGTTGAAAAATCATAGTGATATTTCTCAATTGGGCATGTTTGAAAATTCAGAAGAGTGTATTAAAATTATAGAATGGCCAGAACTTATTAAACCAAAGCCATTAGATAGAGTAGATATTTTATTCAAATATTCAAAATCACCGAATTTTAGAGAATTAAAAATTGATGGATTTGGAAAATGGAAAGATTATAAATTTAATGAAATTTAATATAACGCCAATTGCAGAAGATGCGTCATTTAGAAAATTTTATAGAATAAAATCTAAAAAAAAAACTAAAATTTTTGTTATATCTAATAAGGAAAAGCATAAAAACTTAATTGCCTACTCAACTATAAATAAGTTTTTAATAAATAAAAAAATTCTAGCTCCAAAACTTTATAGTTGTAATTTTTCTAAAAATTTTATCATTATCGAAGACTTTGGAAATTTATCTTTTTATAAATTATTAATTAAAAAGAAAAATAAATTTCAATTATATAAAAAGTTAGTAGATTTGCTTATAAAAATTCAGAAAATAAAACCAAAAGCAAAAATTAAAAATATTGAGAAAGGTTTTCATTTTATACCTAAGTATTCAAAGAAATATTTATTTGAAGAATCAAATTTATTTTTTGATTGGTATTTGCCATTGTTTTTAAGCAAAAAAAAAGCTTATAAAATTAAATTAAAATCAAAAAAAATTTTAAAAAAACTATATAATAAACTAAATTTTTCTAATTCTTACTTTGTTCATAGAGATTACCACACGCAAAACTTAATGCTGGTAGGCAAAAAAATAGGCGTGATTGATAGTCAGGATGCGATAATTGGAAATCCTAGTTACGATTTAGTTTCTCTAATTGATGATGTAAGGATTAAAACTTCAAAAAAGCTAAAAAAACAGATTTATAACTATTATTTAAAAAAAACTTTAAATATTCATAGAGTCAATTCAAAAAAATTTATGGAGGATTTTAACATACTTTCTGTGCAAAGAAGTTTAAAAATAATTGGTATTTTTTCCAGACTTTTTAAAAGAGATAAAAAAAATAGATATTTAAAATTTATACCTTATACCTGGAGTCTTTTAGAGATGAGAATGAACAGTGAAATCTTTTTAGAATTAAAAAAAATTCTGAATGACAATATTCCAAAAAAAATTAGAAAAAAAATATTTTAAAATGAGAATACCAGTACTTTTTCCTAAAATTTTTGATCATCCTTTTACTTATAAAAGCGAAATGTCAGAAAAATTAAAGCCAGGGGATTTTGTAAAAGCTTCTTTTGGTTCTAGTGAAATTACAGGTGTAGTTTGGCCGCATGAACAGAAAACTGATAGAAATTTTAAAATAAAAAAAATTTCAAAAAAAATAGAAGTAAAAAATTTAAGTTTGCCCATGATAGAGTTTATATCATGGTTTTCAAAATATAATTTAGTACCTCTGGGCATGTCCCTTAAAATGTGCTTACTAAATAAAGGTGTTGTAGAAAAAAATTTTGATAAAGAATTTAACAAATTTAAATTTAATTATAAAAGTAATAAATTTTTATTAAACAGTGAACAAAAAAAATCTTTAAATTTTATTAGAAATATTGGAAAAAATTATAATGTAACTGTAATAGAGGGAGTAACTGGGTCAGGTAAAACATTAGTTTATTTTAAAAGAATTAGAGATTTTACCGATGCAGGTTACCAAGCATTAATACTGCTTCCAGAAATAGCACTCACAAATCAGTTTAGCAGAAGATACAAAGAATTTTTTGGAGCGGAACCAGCAATTTGGCATTCAAAAACTTCTAAAAAAAATAAATCTATAATATGGAAAGGAATAACAGAAGGAAAAATTAAAATATTAATAGGTGCCAGATCTTCACTTTTTTTACCATTTAATAATTTAGGAACAATTATTGTCGACGAAGAACATGATGCATCTTATAAACAAGATGAAGGAATTTCTTACAATGCAAGAGACATGGCAATTACAAGAGCTTCTTTAGAAAAGATTCCTATTAATTTAGTAACATCAATACCATCTATAGAAACTTATAATAACATAGTTGATAAAAAATATTATGTAACGAAATTAAAAAAAAGATATAAAGAAGCATCTTTACCAAATATTGAAATTATAAACTTGCACTCAGAAGTTTTAGAAAAAAATTCTTGGATAGCAAACAAAACTATAAATAAAGTTAACAAATATTTAGATAAAGGAGAACAAGTACTATTTTTTTTAAATAGAAGAGGTTATGCGCCTTATGTACTTTGCAAAAAGTGTGGATATAAATTTCAGTGTCCAAATTGTGAAGTAAATTTAAATTTTCACAAAAATCTAAATAAATTGTTATGTCACTATTGTGGTTATAAATCGACTTTAGAAAGAAATTGTAAAGATAAAAAAAAATGTGAAATATTATTTTGCGGGCCAGGTGTAGAAAGAATTTTTGCTGAATTAAAAAAAATATATCCAAATAAAAAAATAGAAGTATTTTCTAGCGATACCTTAAAAAAAAATGAATCTATAAATACACTTTTAAAAAATGTTGAAAAAAAGAAAATTGATATTTTGGTAGGAACTCAATTATTATCTAAGGGTTTCCATTTCCCAAAATTAAATTGCATTGTGGTTGTTGATAGTGATTTTTCATCTCATGGATATGATCTTAGAGCAGCTGAAAAAAATGTACAATTATATCATCAACTTAGCGGGAGAGCAGGCAGGGAAGGAAAGGTATCAACTATTTTTTTTCAAACCTATACTCCTGATGATGAGATCCTTATAAATATATCAAGAAACGATCCCCACCTATTTTTAGAAAAAGAACTTTTGCTAAGAAAAGAAAAAAAACTTCCACCATTTTATCGATTAATATCTTTAATTATTTCCGGAAAAAGTGAAAATATAACTATGAAATTTGCTTTAAGTCTTAAAGAAAAACTCCCAAAGATAGATCGTGTAAATATTTTGGGCCCTGTTTTCGCTCCCATTACTAAATTAAAGAAAAAGTATAGATGTAGAATTTTAATAAGATACCCAAAAAATTTATTTATACAGAAATATCTATCTCAATCATTGAATAAAATAAAATCTATTTCCGGAATAAAACTAGAGGTTGATGTCGATCCAATTAATTTCAGTTAAACATAAGGTTTATTAGTATTAATTGAAGACAAAAAGATACAATTGTACATGTTGAATTTACTAATATAATTTCATACAAAACTAGTCTTTTAGGAGCAAAAATTGAGTTCAAAATCGACATTTTCAAATTCGACTGCAAACAGTTATGCAACCGCACTTTATGAATTGGCAAAAGAAAATTCTGTTCTAGGTAAAGTTGAAGAAGGAATTAAAGATTTAGGGAAGTTGTTGAAAGAAAATTCTGATTTTAAATCAATAATATTAAATCCAACAGTTTCAAAAGACGATAAGAAAAATATTATATTTGAAATAGTAGATAGAAATAATTTTCCAAAGCTTCTTAAAAATTTTTTAGGTTTTGTAGCTATAAAAAATAGATTATTTTTTTTAGATAAAATTATTCAAAGTTTTTTGTATTTAATTTCAAGTAACAAAGGTGAATTAAAAGCAAAAGTAATATCCTCAAAAGAATTATCAACGGAAGAACAAAAAAAAATTCAAGTTGAATTATCAGAAAATTTTAAATCAAAATTAAATATAAATTATGAACATGATTCAAATTTAATAGCAGGATTCGTCGTTCAGATTGGAAGTATAATGATTGATACTTCGACAAAAAATAAATTGAAAAAATTAGAAAAGGTTATGTTAGAGGCATAATATGCAAATTAATCCTTCGGAAGTAACAAAAATTTTAAAAGAACAAATTAAAAAATTTGGTGAAAAAGCAGAAGTATCAGAAGTAGGACAAGTCCTATCAGTAGGTGATGGTATAGCAAGAGTTTATGGCTTAGACAATGTTCAGGCAGGAGAAATGGTGGAATTTTCTGGCGGAATAAAAGGAATGGCTTTAAATTTAGAGAGTGACAATGTAGGTGTTGTTATATTTGGAGATGACAGAACAATTAAAGAAGGTGATATTGTTAAAAGAACAAAAGCAATTGTTGACGCGCCGGTAGGAAAAAGCCTTTTAGGTAGAGTTGTTGATGCGTTGGGAAACCCTATAGATGGAAAGGGAGACTTAGATAAAAAAATTTCAAGAAAAAGAGTTGATGTAAAAGCACCTGGAATAATTCCTAGACAATCAGTAAATCAACCTATGCAAACGGGACTTAAAGCTATTGATAGTTTAATTCCGGTTGGAAGAGGCCAGAGAGAATTAATTATTGGTGATAGACAGACTGGAAAAACTGCTGTTGCAATTGACACTATTATTAATCAGAAGGAAATAAATAAATCAGGAGAAGAAAAAGATAAGCTTTATTGTATTTACGTTGCTATAGGACAAAAAAGATCAACCGTAGCTCAAATTGTAAAATCATTAGAAGATGCAGGTGCTATGGAATATACAACTATTGTTTCTGCAACAGCTTCAGATCCTGCGCCACTTCAATTTTTAGCTCCATACACTGGTTGTACTATGGGAGAATATTTTAGAGATAATGGTATGCATGCTTTAATTATTTATGATGATTTATCTAAACAAGCTGTGGCCTATAGACAAATGTCCCTTTTGTTAAGGAGGCCACCTGGTAGAGAGGCTTATCCAGGAGATGTTTTTTATTTACACAGTAGATTGCTCGAGAGAGCAGCAAAACTTAATGACGATAAAGGTGGAGGCTCTCTAACAGCACTACCAATTATTGAAACACAAGCAGGAGATGTTTCGGCTTATATTCCAACAAATGTAATTTCTATTACAGATGGACAAATCTTTTTAGAAACAGAATTATTCAATCAAGGTATAAGACCTGCTGTTAATGTTGGCTTGTCAGTTTCTAGAGTTGGTTCCGCTGCTCAAACTAAGGCTATGAAAAAAGTAGCTGGTTCAATAAAACTAGAATTAGCTCAATACAGAGAAATGGCAGCTTTTGCACAGTTCGGATCTGATTTAGATGCTTCTACACAAAAACTATTAAACAGAGGATCAAAACTAACTGAACTTTTAAAACAAGATCAATATTCACCAATGCCAGTAGCACAGCAAGTTATTGCTGTATTTTCTGGCGTAAGAGGTTTTTTGGATGATGTTGAGCTACCTAAAATAAAAAACATAGAAAAAAAAATTTATGAGGAAGTCAAATCTTCCAATCCAGAAATTATTGATAGTATTAATAATACAGGTAAACTTGAGGAAGAAATTGAAAAAAAATTAACATCAATTATAGAGAAATTTAAAAAAATAAATAAATAAAATATATGCCAAGTTTAGATGATCTAAAAAAAAGAATTTCTAGTGTTAAGTCTACACAAAAAATTACTAAAGCTATGAAAATGGTTGCGGCTGCAAAATTAAGAAGAGCTCAAGAAAGTGCTGAAAAAGGAAGGCCTTTTTCTGAAAAAATGAACAATATAATTCTTAACTTAAGCAGCTCAATATCAGATAAGGAAAATGCTTCAAAATTTTTGGTTGGCACAGGAAAAAGCGATGTCCATCTATGTGTAGTAATTACTGCAGACAGGGGTCTATGCGGTGGTTTTAATACAAATATTTGCAGAAGAGCTAAAAATGATTTTGAAGAAATTTTAAAAAAAGGAAAAACACTTAAAATTTTTACAGTTGGATCTAAGGGTTATGAACAATTAAAAAGAACATATGGTAGTTATATTATAGAAAAGTTAAATTTTAAGGGGCTTAAAAAAATTACATATAAAGAGGCAGAAAAAGTAGGAAAAAAAATAATTACATTATTTCACAAAAACGATTTTGATGTTTGCAAAATATATTATAATAAATTTAAAAATGTAATAACGCAAATTCCACAAGCACAACAAATCATACCAATTGAAAAACCAAAAGAAGAAGACAAAATAGAAAATTTTTATGAGTTTGAACCAGAGGAAAATGAAATATTAGACGATTTACTTCCACGCAATATTTCTACTCAAATTTTTAAGGCAATTCTTGAAAATGCTGCAAGTGAGCAGGGCTCAAGAATGACAGCTATGGATAATGCCACAAGAAATGCGGGAGATTTGGTAGACAAGTTAACTATAACTTATAATAGAAGCAGGCAGGCGGCTATAACAAAAGAACTTATAGAAATTATATCAGGAGCAGAAAGTTTATAATGATAGAGAATAAATTTGGAAAAATTAAACAGGTAATCGGCGCTGTGGTAGATGTACAGTTCGAAGGCGAGTTACCAGAAATATTAACTGCATTAGAGTGTGATAATTCAGGTAATAGACTTGTATTGGAAGTCGCGCAACATTTAGGAGAAACTGCTGTTAGAACTATTGCTATGGATAGCACAGAAGGTTTGAAAAGAGGAGACAAAGTAACAGACACTGGCTCTCCAATAAAAGTTCCTGTAGGACCAGAAACTTTAGGAAGAATAATAAATGTTATTGGAGAACCAATTGACCAAAAAGGTAAAATATCTACAAAAGAAAATTGGCCTATACATAGACCAGCTCCAAAATTTACTGATCAATCTACTGAAACAGAAATATTGGTAACAGGAATAAAAGTCGTAGATTTACTAGCTCCTTATTCTAAAGGTGGAAAAATTGGTCTTTTCGGAGGAGCAGGAGTAGGAAAAACAGTAATTATTATGGAATTGATAAATAATATTGCCAAGGCTCATGGAGGCTTTTCTGTTTTTGCTGGGGTTGGAGAAAGAACTAGAGAAGGAAATGATTTATATCATGAAATGATAGAGTCAGGAGTAATTAAGCCTGATGGAAAAGGTTCCAAAGCAGCACTTGTTTATGGACAAATGAACGAACCACC